>Ga0209359_10000357_pt1 | contig 11246 bp, 23 predicted proteins | sample MarorgKNORR_S2LV_FD_188224 | JGI IMG/M metagenome (GOLD analysis project Ga0209359, IMG submission 188224) | Marine microbial communities from the Southern Atlantic Ocean, analyzing organic carbon cycling - Surface_A/KNORR_S2/LV (SPAdes) (version 2) | ecosystem: Environmental > Aquatic > Marine... | reverse complement strand
TTTTTTACCGGTTTTTTTGGAGTTTTTTGGGTTTTTGCTTAAAATAAAGGGTTTGTTATGGCATTTAGCACAGGATCTTTAGGTTTTAAGCCTTTTATATGCTCAATAAGTACATTTGACAGCAATTTGTTTACTGCTATTCCTGGATGAATGCCGTCTCTAGCATACATTTCATTTTGTGTTAATGCTCTTAAATTAGAATAATAACCTCTTAAATTTAAAACATGTGGTAATATCTTTAGGTAACTTTGGTCGAAAGATGTTTCAATTAAATCTATGTTGTGTTCATAACATAAACTCTGTATTGCTTTTGCACAAAGCCACCAGTTCCAACTATTCATTGTTTCATTACTTGAAATAAGCCAATGCTTATGTTGTTTACTGTAAATTTCTTTGTGAAACTCAACAAACATATCATCGCCTACAAAAATTTGTCTATCTTTGAGAGGATAAAATGCAATAACTTTGTCTGGTTTATAACCTGCATCTAAAAAAGTATTTAATTGTAATAAACAACCTTCCATGTTGCCACCTACTCTTGATAAGTTCCAATGTACTGCATTGAATTCATTTGCAATAATTTTACTAACCATAGTTTCTTCTGGAATTCCTTGTCCAAATGCAAAACTACACCCTAGGAATAAAAATTTAGGTTTGTTTGTATCTTTTAATTCGTCAAACTCATCGCTCCTATAACCATACTTGTTTAGTTTATAAGTCATATTCTCGAATTCAGGAAGTTCTGCAATTTCTTTATTCCAATTGTCATTCGGATTATCTAATCCATAATATTTGTATTCTCTTTCTGCTACTTCTTCTTTCTCAAATCCACACCACCATTCAACAATACCTTTACTCTTGGGCCATTGGTCTGAATAAAATTTTGATTCTTTATCTATTTGTTTCATTTATCTTTGCCTATTAACTTTATAAAATGATTTGCCAATAACTCATGCGTTTTATGTCCCCAATGACTTCCGTCTCTACCTCTGTCTATATTAAATACACCAGTACAAACAGGAGTTTCACTTCTCCAGTCTGGTTCTGTTTTATATAAATCTAATGCTAACCTATGAGCTCTAGCATCGAAAAAAGTTTCATACAGTTTGATATCAAATGCTTTACACATATAACTTAACTTAGTTCGCATGTCGTTGAAGTTTAGAAGTTCCATCTCTGTGTGGTTCTCGAATTCTTTAGACCTAAAAGCATCAGTATCTTTTACTAAATTAATTAAATCTCTTGGTCCGAAATTTGCTCTGTTAGTTGGATGATATCCCCATGCATGATTAGGAAAAGTTTCACCGTCAAATGCATCTGGATTTAAACTGTCAGGCATTACATCAGCATATTTTTGAGAATTAGCAATACCTTCCCAATTACTTTGAACTTTAGCAAAGGCTTTTTCATCTAATACATCATCATACTCAGCATTCAACATATTTTCAAATCTAGATTTATTTGGTATAACTCCTCTAGAAATGTTGGGCCAATTCACAACAACAACATCAGGAATATATCCAATTTTAAACATGTGTTCTGCTGTCATTAATGCTAGTTTACAAGAACCTCCGCCAATTCCTAAGTTCCAATTTACTGCATCAAAATGATTACTAATTAGTTGAGGGAATGTTTCATCATTCCTTACACCAATACCATATGTAAAACTACAACCTAAAGACATAACTTTAAACTTAGGACTGCCTTTTGTTTTTGCAAAGTCATCTGCTCTGAAGCCATGTGTATTAACTTTATATAATAATTCATCTTTAATATAATGGTTTCTATAACTCCAGTGCCTTACAAAATTCTCTTCTTGCCACTTATCCCAATGATTAACTGCCCTTTGTTTTTCTCTTCTCTCAACGTCAATAAGAAACTTCCTTTCATTATCCATCCATGCCTTTGAAAGGTCTGTCGGTGCCCATTGACAATGTATGTATTCATCTTCACTCCATTGTATTTCTTGTTCTAACTTGTAATGCTTTGGCATTCCAGGAGTGTGATTATCAAAATTACCCATACCATTCATTATGTTGTTCATATCTAAACATTTCTTTGAATAATGTTCAAGTCTTGGTGGGCGAACCATACCCCACTGCCAACCTTTTCCCTGTGTATGGTCAATATTTTGTGGGAAAGGAGTGTGAACCACAGGTGGTTCTTTGTCTTTGCACCAAGGATAAAATGAATTGAATATTGGAGCCGTCATATGTATATTTACTCCTTAGTCTAAGCCTTTAGCAAATTTTTCGACATCATTTCCTACTAACTTTAACCACATAGCATCTTCTTCACTAAACAATATAAGATTCTTTCTATCTAAGAAATAGGGCCACTTCATATGCTCATGTAATTTTAATAATAAGTTGTTGTGCATTCCTTCTTTAGCAATAGGAAATCTGTACATATCGAATTGTTCTTTTAATAATGTAAATCCAAGTTTAGTTAATCGTAAACCTGTACAAGTTGTTTCACTGTATTGAAAGTTTTTGAATAACATGTAGCAGACATCTGCTATAGGATATTGTTTGAGAGTTTCATGTTCATCTCTCATACGTTCTGTAATTTGTACTTGTAAACTGTTATTATTCATTGTCGGTGATTGCATCTTCTGAGATGACATCACCTTGGGTCAATTTTATAACTTGAAACTCATCTGTATTGAATGTTTTATTAAGTTTTTCTGCAAGATTAAAGGCATGTCCACTATTACTAAAAGACACTTTTTTGTACTTAGGCCCAGGATAAGATACTAACTTGTTGAGTGTTCTCAAGTTGATTGGATTACCTTGATAGAATACTGAATAAATGGCTTCAGCCGCCAGTATTTGGTCTGCTTTGTATGTGTCTTTATGTACTGCTTCTAATAGTATTTTAGGTTTTGGTCTGCTCATAAGTGTATCTCCATACACTTATTTATCATAAAAACTAGTTTTAATGGGTCTTTAAAACTATGTTTAACCTTCTAACACTTCTTTCAGTTCGTTTGACTCATGCATTTCAGTGATAATATCACACCCACCTACTAACTCTCCTTTAACAAATAGTTGTGGGAACGTGGGCCAATCACTGACACTAGGCAAAGACTCTCTAACTTGTTGGTCTTCAAGTATATCCATATAACTGAATTCAACTTTGTATTGTTTGAGTATTTCTACTACTTTGCCACTGAATCCACATCTAGGTTGATGTGGGTTTCCTTTCATAAAAAGTATAACATTATTTTCTTTAATGATATCTGCTAATTGTTCTTCTACTGTTTTACTCACTTGGTAATCCCTCTCCAATGTAGTCTGAGATAGTTTGTATGTCTTTGTCAGATAACATGGCGGCTTGACCCCACATCATAGAACTATTCATACCAACTTGTTCTCTATTTTTATATGCTGTTAGTCTATTTAAAATATAGTCTGAACTTTGTCCTGCTAACGTAGGAAACATGCCTTGTCCTTGTCCTTCAACTCCATGACATGCGGCACAACCTGCCCATAGTCCTCTGATAGAACTAAAAGGATCGCCAGCCGCTAAAGCCTGTTTTGCTTTTAGTATTTCCACTGTAGTTCCATGTACTCTAACATATTCTTCATAACACTCGCCTGTGCATGTATGTGTACTTGGATAACCTTTGTATTCTAAATCAGGATAAATTACAAATGCAAAGAAGCAAAAGAATGCTACGCATCCTGCTAATACCATACCTAGTTCTTTCATTCTAACTCGTGTATATAGGTATCCAACCTCTGATTATTCATAACAAATTTTTGCTGATATGTTTCTGCAAACGTATGAGCATTTTCAACATAAGTGCTGTCAAGTGACATTTCAAAATTTAATCCATCACTTGCTTGAATTACACCTACCATTGCCATCATTGCATGTGGTGAGCATTCATATATGTAAACACCTGGAGTATCTATTGTGATTGAAATCTCCTCATTCATTGCACCATTCCAAGTTGTTGCTCCTGGAGGAGTAAATACTGATGCTGAATTGTGTGCCATATCTGTTGCTACAAAATTTACAGTATCTCCTACTGCTACTTTTAAGACAGCAGGCTCAAATATCATCATGCCACCTGCTCCGTTGTTTAACATTTTTACTGTATGCTCTGCCGCAAAGGCTGGAACTGTGAGTAAAAATAAACTAATTGCTAATACTATATTTTTCATTTTTCTCCATCTACTAATTGTTTAAATTCTTGATACCCGCCAATCTTATTGCCATCAACTATAATTTGAGGGAATGTTCTAGCACCTGGGAATGTTTCCATTAGTGCTTCTCTATCAAAATCTTCATCTAACATTTTAACTGTTAAATCATATTCTTTCTGTGTTGCTAAGTTTTTTGCCATATCACAGTATGGGCATTGTGGTTTACTGTATATTTCTACTTTCATTCTTATCCTTGTTTAACGTGTTTTAGTCTGAACCAGAATGCATCATCTGGATCACTAAAAGTTATAATTGCTTGTTTAGTATTATCAACTGTATTGAAATGCCAACCAAACAATCCTTTAACCTTTTTATTTATCGCTTCAATTACATGCATAGGTATTCCTACATCTCGCCAGTCTTCATCTCTGCCGTCGTAGAAACCTGATTGCCACAACACTCTATGTTCAAAGATTTTATTGTAACCACAACCTTCTTTGTAATCACCTAGTTGTCCTGCACCACTGGTCTGAGGAGTTCCACCTGTGGCTCTTGACATCATTTGAGTTGACTTAATACCTATAGCAACTCTTTCCGGAAGTCTGTTTCCGGTTACTTTATTCTTTAAACTTTCCGCCTGTAACATATATTTCCTTGTCCAATTGACTACTGATGTTTTTGAATTCGTCGGGTGTATGTGATGTAACATCTAATTGCTTCACTATCCTATGTAAGTATTCAACATCCAGAGTTACTTGCTTTTCACCTTTATCAAATAAATGATTAATGTGTCTTGCAAATAGTTCTAAATCGTTTGGTTCGTTATTTTGCATGTACTTTACTTGCTTGTCTCTTTATTTTATTTAACACTTTGAGTCTTTGTTTGAGCTCTAATTTGGTTTTAAATGGACCTTCATATCCATATGTAATCAAAGTACTCAACTTAGGACAGTTACCATGTTTCCAACCTTTTTCAAAGTTAATAGCATACCAACCTGCCGCATAGTAAACATCACTGTTTTCTGTCTTAGCAAACAAAGGAATTTCATCCATATAGTCTTTATGACTAGGATCTACTGGAACTGGATTAGGATAATCAACTTCATATCCTTTAATATAGAATGTTGCTGGTTGATTTATATCCAGTTTATTAGTATTCCTAAACAAGAATTTGTTTTGAAATGCTTCTTTTACATCTGCTTCACTATCATATAAGATAGTTTCCGTTTTATCTACATAAGTAAATTTGTCTTGAATAGTTTTATGTAGGATACCAACACGTTTAGTATCATCATTAACAATCCAAGCATCTTCGCTTATCTGTTGCAATTTTACTTGCTCTTTGAATTTAATCATTTTGTTACCTCCTCAGGATTGATTAATATTCTGGTACTGTGGTCAGCACCGAATTCTCTTTTATAAACTTTGTCACCCGCTCTTTCAAATATCCACTTCTTATTGTGTTGCGGTTCTTTTATTTCTTGTATCATTTTATCTATATCTTTATCCAGCTCGTCCATTTAGCATTCCTGAATATGTTTGTGCATTATCGCTCATTCTTTGTAAGTCCCATTTAGCACAGAACTTCATAAAGTGTATGCCTATGTTAGCAACAGGATCTTTCTGTTTGCCTTCATTCATTCTAGTCACACACAACTCTTTAATCTCATCTGGTTGCTCAGTTAGGTCAATTAGGATCTTGTTTCTTTCAAAATCATCTCTAACTCTATGTTCTGTTTCTTCATGGTCTATCCATCGCTGTAGCATAAAGTTATTATAATTGTAACCACCAGTGTTTCTATCTTCAAAGGCTTCCATAATACCTGTTTTGTTTTTAGTTCCTTTTAACCTAGCACCAGGGTAAGCACTAAACACATTGTCTGAACTATCACCTCTAACACATTTTTCAAATAGTGCAAACTCAGGATTGATTGCTTTCTTAGGTTCATTAGTCTTTTTATCTATAACTAACTCTCCTGTTTTTAAATCTTTAAAGCCTTCTAATGTAACAACTTGGTCAGTTGTGCCGTTATACTGCGTTACATTAGGTGCTAGTAACTGATAAAAGTCACTGTCTGTGCTAACAATATAATGATTGTCATCTGGATGTTGTTGAATCCATGTAGCAATCATATCATCTGCTTCCGCTTGTTCACATCTTACCACAGATACATTAGTTTTTTCTGCAAAGAACTTTACCATATCATCATATGCTTCAAAATATAACTCATCATCTTCTTGTTCTCTAACACTTCTCTGATCCATTATAACTCTACGATTTGCTTTATAAGGTTCATAGAAGTCTTTACGCCAACTTCTACCTTCTAAGCATAACACAATATGATTACCGTCGAACTCTCTCCAGCACTTGTTAATACTGTTGAACATAATATGCATAGCCATTCCAATCTTCATGTCAATAGAACCTTTTCCACCAACATGCTTGGCTCTCATGAACATATTTAAACCATCAACTAGTAAGTAATTCATACACCTTGCCTTATTAAAAGCATTGCTAGTCCTACACAGCCTAACAATACAACTTGTATTATTGACACCACAGTTACAAACTTCATAGGATGTACACTATCTACGGAACCTAATTGTTTAGCCTGATTGTCTTTTATCTTTTCATATTCTTTCATTAGTGTCTCCTTGCACCATCAAATACGCACACAAAATATAAACCGAAGTCACCTGTATTATGAACTTTGTGAAACTCACCGTCATTAATACAAATAACATCACCTTTTTTAACTGGAAATCTATTGTCATCAATAGTCATTTCCCCTTCTCCATCTACAAAGAAATATACTTCTTCCTGTCCTTGATGTTTATGACCTGAAGTTTCTTTTCCTGCTTGTAGAAAAGTACTAGATAGAATAAGTGTATCTCCAAAAGGATTGTCTTTAACAACATACCTTTCATCTTCTTTAGCAACATATCCACCTATGTCTTTTATATCAACTTTTTGCATTTAATCCTTTCCGGGCATTATGCCCTCCTCCATGATTGTATCAAAAGGACTATCGCCTGTAATAACTTGTATCCTTCTGGCATCCGCGGCTTTCTTTAAGTCACGAACTAAATCTATTTGCATTGTTTTAAAGTCTTTTAACAATTCTAAAATCTCTTCATCAGATAGACTAGCAATGAAGTTTTCAATAGCAGGTGCTATCTCTTCATTAACTACTTTTGCCAATTTGGCTGTTGCTATACTATCCTTCATTGTCCTCATCATTATTGTTTACAACAATTACATCGTCTCTAGGCTCCATGCCATAGTCTTGATCCTGTAACTCATCTAATAATACTGTTCTACATACATCATTAAACCAGCCATTAACAACAGACTCATCGCTTTCACCTGTGTAACCTTTTTCAGTTAGCATTGCAACAAACTCATCGTTCCAATCAAGTTCCATGTAGCCTTGTTTAGGATCTTCTTCATTAACTTGCATTTTTTTAACTTCTACCCAAGGTTGTTTGAGTACTGATGCTTTACGTCTGTCATAATCTAACTGACCAATAACACCTTCATCAAAGTCTACTTGTAACTCTGCAAGTGCTTTATTTTCTTCACCATCAACTTCAATCATAGCCAATGCTTTCTTTAATTCAATACCAGACAAACTGTAGTTTGCTTCTGCAATCTGTCTGCTTTTACCTTTCTTACCCCAACTGCTTGGATGTAAATTAAATGGTATTAACTTTTTCATAATATATCTCCTAGTCTTTATTACCATAAACAATACTTGCTAAACCATCATCGTCAAGCATAATACTGTGGTCATATAAAGGCTTTTCTCTTAAATCTCCGTTTGTTTCATGTTTCCTGTGCCACTCATTAGAACAGTATGCATCACAAAAATGGAACCTTCTATTGGCAGTGAAGTATGATGTCATCTCTGCCATTAGTACATTTCCACATTCAGCACAACTAATCATATCAGTACCTCAATTATTTCTTCTACTCTAAAGAAACTATCAAGTGTACATAGTTCTTCTGTAACATCACTGAAGTTCCAATATACAAACTGATTGCCTTTTCTAATATAGAAACTATTCTCTATAATAAAACTAAACTTTTGTGCATTTGATAAGTTATTACAAGTGCCTACTACATTAGCAACAACTACCTCTTCCATAAGTGTAAACACTATTTGATTATCACTTACTGCTTCTATCTTTTTAATAGCCGCCACCCTAACTTTCTTGCCATCAAAGTCAACAGCCGCTTCAATAGGTGTAGCAATAAAGATTGCAAATACTACAATTAGTAAGCCAATAACAAATTTCATTACTTTACTCATTACCAGTGCCTCAATACTCCAGATATAATAAAGAAGCAAGTAAAGAAATTAACAAGAACAACAATAGTTCTTATAATTGCTACCCTGTCTGCTTCTGCCGTATCTTCTGTTGCTTTTTCTCCTAGGCTCATTGCCCAGAGTTTCCAATAGTATCTCATTGTGTTTTCCTTTTCTAAGTTCCCCATGCGTTTCCAAATAAATTAATATGCAATCTAGGACTAAACTTATATCCTGTTTGCATACATGCTTCAGCAACATCTTTTTCTGTTAATGTTTGTTGTTCAAATGTTGCTCCTTCTGGCATACAATATACTGCATCTACTATTACTCTTGCATCTTTGTATGCTTGTACAAACATATCTACTTCATCAAAGTCTAACATATCTCTAACTACAAATTTATTGTATAGATAACTATTCAATACTTGATTCATTGAAACTAAACATTCAGGCTTTAATGTATCTTCTAATTTCTCTCCACTCAAAGATAACTTAGGACTTGTACTCCAAGTTACATGAATGCTTTCTCCTTCTGGACTATTAAAATAATTAATTAACTCAGGTGTAACATCTTTAGAACCATTAGTTTCAAATGTAACATTCTTTAATCCTCTCTCTTTACACATAGATAAGAGTGAGGGCCAGACACGTTGCCACCCCAGTAGCGGTTCACCACCTGTAATAACAAGATGAATGTCTTCGCCGTGCCTGCCCTCGAAAGTGCCGTTGGGAAGTAGCGATACTAAATGCTCAAACACTTCCTCCGGAGTTTTAGTCAACTGCAAGTGTTTATACTTCTTGCTCCAACTAGCACTTGAATCACACCCAATGGGTGTAACTGGTAGTTCTTCTATACTTTTATAAGCCAATTCGTTATTAGGATCTGCTTTCTCATCTGTGTTGTAAGGCATCTCCTCTACTGGAATTAGATTACCACGTTCTTGACCGAAGCCAGCACACTCAAAGTTACAGCCAAAGACTCTTAGGAATAGACTGGGTACACCGACCCATCTACCTTCACCTTGTACACTATAAAATGCTTCTGAGTATCTTAACTTCATTTATCTTTTCTTGTTAAATATTCTGCATAGTCTAAATCATCTTTTGTTCTTTGCAAGTCTTCATTCACTTCTGGACATGCAATAAACAAGGCATTATTTACCAAACTACGCAATTCATCTGTTATAGCAGTATTACTTTCAATGCTCTCAATGTTTTGTAAACAACAAATTCTCAAGCCTTGATTCATTAATTCTGCAAAATCTTTTGTTTCTGGATATAATTTATATCCTTCTGCAACTAACTTTAAGTAAATTACTTGATGTAAATTAACTACTTCTATAATAATATCATCTTTACTTTTACCAACGTTAGCAAGAGTAAGCATTTTTTCTTCTTCTATTAAAGGTACACTAGTATTCTCTGCATAAAAATTAACTGCTTCAAATATATCGTTGACATCTAACATAGGAAACAATCGTTGTAGTCCCATTATAGTTTTACCTTTACCTATCTCAGCCGCAATCTTATCGACTGGCACTAGTCCTTTACTAGTTACAAATGCTTTTGCTCTCTTTTCAATCATTACTGTCCTTTACTGCCTGCAAAACTTTGTTGAAGTTTAATGTTATCCATAAACTCCTTCTGTACTTTGCCTTCTTCTTTAAATGCTCCTTTAAGAACAGTTGTTTGTGTAAGACTACTATGTGCTTTAACACCTCTATTCTCTACACAACCATGTGTTGCTTGTATATAAACACCAAGATCCTTTGTACCAGTTGCTTTTTGTATCTCTCTAGCAATATCATTAGCAAGTTCTTCTTGTAGTGTTCCACGTTCTGCACACCATTGTGCTATTCTAGTGTATTTAGACAAACCAATTAGTTTTTCACTAGCAATAATACCAATGTATGCTACACCTCTAACTATCTGGTGATGATGTGAACACATACTTGTAAGTTCACTTCTCACAACTAACATACCTTCATACCTATCAATGCTATCGTTAGGGAAAGCAGTTGCATTTGGCATAGGTTCATACCTACCTGCCATTAACTCGTTAATATACATTTTAGAAAGACGTTTTGCAGTACCATTACTGTTAGGATCATTCTCAGTATCTATAACAAGACCTTGTAATACTTCTTCAAACTTAGGAGCCAACTCATCTATCAGTTGTTGCTTCTCTCCTTCCTCAATAAACTCTGAGATATTATCTCCTGCCCAAAACCTTTTACCGGCTTTTTTCAATCTTTGTTTAATCTTCTCACTAACCGCCACGTTGTTCTCCTGTTTTATTGTTCCACCATTCTTCATATGGGAAAACTATCCAATTGTTTTCTTCTACTTCATCTAGTTCTTTAGCACATATTTGCGTACTAAAATTACTAGACAGTTTTTCTAGCAAAGCCACATACTTAACATTATCAGTCATACCTTCCATTACTACCACGTCATGTATTCCTTGTAATGTTTTGCCTGTGTCATTTATGTCATCTATGATAACAATTCTCTTACCATTGTATTTAGACAAAAGGTGTCTAAGTTGTGCAGAATTCTGTACCTTTCCATCTCTTGTTTGCCATTCAAATCCATGAAACGGAATATCAAAGTAGTGACTCATCATTGTTCCTATTGCAAGTCCACCCCTACTAGGACCTAATACCACATGTGGTCTCAACATCTGTGTTGCCATTTTCTGTGTGATGTCAGCCATCATACTTTCAATGTCTTCCCATGTGTAGTATAGTTTTGTCATATATGTATTATACCGGATTTTC
>Ga0209359_10000354_pt1 | contig 11256 bp, 12 predicted proteins | sample MarorgKNORR_S2LV_FD_188224 | JGI IMG/M metagenome (GOLD analysis project Ga0209359, IMG submission 188224) | Marine microbial communities from the Southern Atlantic Ocean, analyzing organic carbon cycling - Surface_A/KNORR_S2/LV (SPAdes) (version 2) | ecosystem: Environmental > Aquatic > Marine... | reverse complement strand
AACAAAGCTGTGAGCCAAGGTCCATCACTCCTTGTTGGTACATAAATAGATTTTTTTTATCTAGAATCTGTTCAGATAGTTTCCAGAAAGACTTTTCTTCAAAAGAGTTTTTATAGAATATTCTGCTAATAACTTTTTTTACATTTGCATCTAAAATTGGATAGGGCCTATTAAAGGCAATTGATAAAATAGCGCCAGCTGTCGATTTTCCGATACCTGGGAGAGATATAATGTCCTCATACCGTTCCGGCATTTTCCCTGAAAATTCTTTATGAATAATTTCTTTGGTTCTATATATGTAACTTGCTCTTCGATAGTACCCAAGGCCACTCCATAAAGAATAGATATCGTCTTCAGATGCGTCTTTTATTGCTTCTAGATCAGGATATTTAGCCATAAATCTATCGAAGTAATTTATAGCTGCATTAACTTGTGTTTGCTGTAGCATGATTTCAGAAATCCAAACTCTATAGGGAGTTACATTCTCTCTCCATGGAAGATTTTGCCTACCATTACGTGCGTACCAGTTTGAGATTTTTGAGCCTATTTTAAATTCTTGTGTAGCTTCCATCAGAATACGAGTAAATTATTGGATCCCCTGTTGCTATTTCAAGCTTCACAATATCTTTTTCAGAAATATCCTCTAAGTATTTCACTATAGCTCTCAAAGAATTGCCGTGAGCTGCTACTAAAACATTTTTTGAAACTTCTAGTTCAGGAATAATAGCTTCTTTAAAGTATGGGACAGCTCGATCATAAGTATCTTTAAGACTTTCACCTCCAGGAGGAGGAGTATCATATGATCTACGCCATATATGAATTTGTTCTGCACCAAATTTTGCTCTTGCCTCATCTTTATTCATACCAGTAAGATCACCATATGCTCTTTCATTTAACTTCTGATCTATAGTTGTTTGTAAATTTGAGCAACCCATTTCATCCAACATTATTTGACCGGTTAATTGAGCTCTTTGAAGCTCAGAAGTGAACATTAAGTCAAAAATCAGACCCTTATCTCTAAGTAAAATTCCAGCCTTATGAGCTTCTTCGATTCCTCTTTGTGTTAGACCAGGATCTCGCCAGCCAGTGAACAAGTTTTTTTCATTCCACTCACTTTGACCATGCCTAACTAAAACTAAATAATTTGAATTCATTTTTTCTTTTAAATAATCTTTATATTGTATAAGCTTAAAACAATTTTTTGATATGGATTTCTTCGATTTTTTAATTTCTAGGTGGTACTTATCTGTACCGTTGTTAATTACCTTTGTTTTTTGGTACATGTATGAGACAAGTAAAGGCGGAAAAAGAATAACTCCTTCCCAAGCTGTAGACCTGATCAACAAGAATGATGCAATTTTTGTCGATATAAGGCAAAAAGACTCTTTTGAATCTGGTCATATTCACGGCTCAATTAACGTTCAAAAAGACTCTTTTGGAAAACAGGAACATCTCTTAAATAAAGGAAAAGCAGTTGTAGTAATTACAGAAAATGGTTTAGATGCTGGAGGTGCTGGAGTAGAACTTTTAAAGCTGGGAATAGAGGAAGTTTATCTGTTAAAGGACGGTCTTATATCTTGGCAAGAAGAAAGCCTCCCACTAGTTAAGTGAGAGGCTAAATAAGCTATTTAGTTAATGTGCCTACAATGTGGGCAATAATTTTATAAGGATCTGCATTAGATGCTGGCCTTCTATCTTCTAAATAACCATTCCAGTCATGCTCAACTGTATACACAGGTATCCTGATACTAGCTCCTCTGTCACTAACACCATATGAAAACTCAGTAATCTTTTGAGTCTCATGCAAGCCTGTTAATCTTTGGTCATTGTCTGAACCATACGATGCGATACCTTCTTCATGAACCTCACCTAATTTATCGCACATTGCATGGAAAAGTTCTTTAGAACCAGCAGTTCTCATTTCTTCATTAGAGAAATTTGCATGCATTCCTGAGCCATTCCAATCGCCCTTTTTTGGTTTTGGGTGGATGTTTACGCCAACGCCATATTCTTCAGCTATTTTGTACAATAAGTACCTACTCATCCAGAGATCATCACCAGCCTTTATTCCTTTGCCAAAACATTGATATTCCCATTGGCCTAAAGCTACTTCTGCATTTGTTCCTGTGAGATTTATGCCTGCATCAAGACATGCTTGCAGATGCATTTCTGATATTTCACGTCCTGCTACGTTATCTGCACCAACACCACAGTAGTAATCACCTTGAGGTCTTGGTTCACCATCTTCCCATCCAAGCGGAGAGCCATCGGGATTAGTAAAAAAGTACTCCTGCTCAAAACCAAACCACCACTCATCTGTAGCTACTTTAGCTGCAGCAGCTCTAGAGTTAGATGGGTGAACAGAACTATCAGCAGCCAAGACTTCACACATCACTAAATGATCTGGGTTCGTAGGGTTTTCATATACTTGAACTGGTATCAAAAGACAATCTGAACTACCACCCTCTGCTTGTTGTGTAGAGGACCCATCAAAAGACCATTTTGGTGGCATGCTATCGTTTGCCTCACTTTTATCAGTACCTCTTAGGTCTGTTGCTTTTACTTTGCTCCTGAGAGAAGGCTCAGGCTTAAAACCGTCTAACCAGACGTATTCATACGTTTTCATATCACTCATATCTTTTCTCCTATAGAAAAATAAAAAAATATATTTGCATTTATATTGCAGCACTATAGAAGTTAAACTCGACTGGGTTTAACGGTCGCGTTCCTTCAGCTTTCACCTACTTCCGTCTTCATACGAAGATGAACGATTTACGTTATCCGATTAACGGTCGCGTTCCTTCAACTTTCGTCTACTTCCGTCTTTATGTACATAAAGATGAACGATTTTAACTAATATCCTAAAAGGACTCCTTTTTAACCATGGAGTATGGTGCAAATGCAATGCAGTTCTAATGTAGTATTTTTAAAAAGGATTGGCAATTAGATTCAAAAAAAACTAAGAAAAATGTAAAAGAATCTGTGGAATTTTAATTTCTAGATTTTCAAAGCTATGATTTCCACCCTCATCTATAACTATGTTTGCTCCATGAAAATATTTTTCAGCATATTTATAGTTGAGGGTTTCATCGCCTGTTTGAAGTAATACTAGATATCTTTCAGGAGTTGGGTTTTCAATGAATATGTCTTCTAGACTATCTATCCATAATTGATCTATAAAGTATTCTTCGCCCGTATTTGGATTAACGTTTTCTCCTCTATCATTCTCAAAAATCTTATATGCCCAGACCGCAGGGTTAATCATTGCAGCTTTGAGATTCATTTCCTCTGCTACATAGGTTGAATAGTAGCCTCCCAGAGAACTACCAATAAGGTGAACAACAAATTCAGATTGTTTAGATTCTATAAATTCCTTCAATTGTTCAATAGCTTCTCTAGGATGATTCTTAAGAGTTAATGACGTGCACGAAAAGAGCTCATGATTATCAAGTTCGTTTTGAAGCAATTGTGCTTTTCTTGCATTAGCATGGGAGTTCCACCCATGTACATAAACTATTAAGTTCTTCTTACTCATAAAAATCGCCTGTGAGAATCATATCAAGAACTTCAGTAAAAAATCTGTTTTGCTGGGATTTTTCATCAGATGATTTCGGATATTTTTCAAATTGAAATGGAAACTTATTAGGTGCATAACCATTAAAAGCTGACACCTCTATCAGCTCAACATCATGGTAAATATTGCAATCAAAATAAAATGTATGTAAAAGTTTAGATTCTAAGTTAGAAAAATGAAGACTAAGATCTGCTGTATGTTTTGACACAGCAGAGTAGTTTAATTCTGCTCTAAAATATTTTTTTTCATCATTATTTCTTAACTTAAGAGAGTTTTTCGAAAAAGCAGCCAATAGTTTTTTTATTCTTAGGTAATTAGCAGAGCAAACAGCAAGGTGATGGTTAGTTTTTTTATATTCAGACATTCTTAAACGGTAAATATTCTTTTGATTGCTCGAAATATTGCATAATTTGTTTTGATTCTGTTGCGCAATAATTTCTAATTGCTTCTCTAAAACGTTCATCGACTATCCAGTGAAAAGAAGAGTTAATATTGGGCTCAAATCCTCTTTTAAGTTTATGGTGGCCTTGAATTCCTGGATCAAATTCTGTGCAATTCATTTTTATTGCCATCTCAATCCCTTGATAATAGCAGCATTCAAAGTGAAGGTAATTTATTGGTTCTCTAGTTCCCCAGTATCTACCATAAAGCTTATTTTCATATTGAAAAAAAAGCGCTGCAGCAATTCTTTGGCCATTTTTATGAGCAAAAACCAAAATTGGATTTAGTTCGGTAATGCTTTGAAAAAAAGCAGATGTAAGATAAGGCCTTTGTCCTCGCACCGCATAAGTTATTGAATAAAATAAATAAAAGTCCTTCCAATCTTGTTCTTTAATATCTTCGATGTGTTCAAATTCTATATTGAGTTTATTTATATAATCTCTTTCCTTTTTCATATTTTTTCTGTGTCTTGAAGTTAGCTGATCAAGGAAGTCATCGAAAGAACGATAAGACTTATTCTGCCATTTATAATTACAGTCTAATCTTTCTATAAAATTCAGATCTCTAAAGATATCTTTTTGTGACTCTTCAACAAAAAGGGCATGAAGAGATGAATATTCGCTTTGTTCTGTATGATTTATAAGGCTTGATAAAGCTTCTGATCTTGATGCATCATTCGGCCCAATAATTCTTTTACCATCAACAGGAGTAAAAGGAACACTCATCACAAGCTTTGGATAATATGCCTGACCATACTGATGAAAGGTATTAGCCCAAGCATAATCAAATACAAACTCCCCTTGGCTATTCAGCTTTTCAAAAAAAGGTATAGCGGTACCATTTTTATGATTCAAACATTTAGCTATCCAGCCAGAATCTGCATCTAGGCAATTTGTTTCTTGCAGAGCATTTAAAAAATTAAAAGATGAGAAGGGATCACCAGAATGATGTTTAGAAAAAGTTTTCTTTGATTTATTTAGATTATCTTCAACTAAAAAACTCACTTTGCTTCTCAATAAATAATAAAACTGCGACCACTAAACCAATTTGGCTGTTTGCTTTAAAAGCTTCTAGGTTTTTATTTGATTTTGATAGCTGGTCCTGAAAATAAATTTGATATAAAAGGAATAAAACTCCAACTGCAATAATGCTTGAGATATTTTTATAGGCGAGGACGAGAATACTCAAAACAAAGAGAGAAGAAAAAACTATTACTGCTTTTCGAGCGTCATCACCAAAGAATATTGCAGCAGAATTAAGTTTTAATTTTCTATCATCATCTAAATCACACAAAGCATAATAAGTGTCATAAGCAATGATCCAAAACACACAACCAAAATATAAAAACAATACTTCGAGGCTAATTGTGCCTTCAGCAATTGAATAAGAGATAGGCAAAGATAAACCAAATGTAGCTCCTAAGAATATTTGAGGCACAGCAATAAACCTTTTCATTAATGGATAAATAATGATCATTGGCACTGCTATTAAGCCAACTAATTTAATAGTGAAAATATTGGTAAGTGATAAAAGAAGTAAGCTACAAGCACTTAGAAGAATGATAAACAGTAATGCCTCAATAACGGATAGGCTATTATTCGCAAGCGGTCTATCTTTTGTCCTTTCAACGTTTTTATCGAATTTCATATCACTCAGATCATTTATGGCACAACCTAAAGATCTGGTTAGAAAAGAGCCCAAGATCACAATTGTAAAATTCGAAATATTGAAATTATCCGATAAGAACAAGCCCCATAATCCAGGCCAAAGCAACAACCAGAAACCAATCGGATTATAAAATCTTATGAGTTCAAGATAGGCATTTAATTTAGTCATTAAATAAGAATACTTCTATCACAGAGAACTTTGAACCGGCATAATCATAAATGCACTTACGTCCTTGGAAGCTCTGGTCACCTATGAGGTAGGATGCTACATATGTCTCATGTTTCGTGATATTGGTATCTGTGAATAAAAACTTTCCTAGAGGTTCATTTTCAAGTCTTCCAAATTTTTTGAATTTCTCAATAACATCATTACTAAAAAAAGATTCGGCAAATACAATATCAGAGCTCCCGGTGAGAAAAATTCTTCGGAGATTGCCTTCTGCATTTGTGAGATTCAGTTCGTGCTCATCGGTAAAACAAATTTTTTCAAAGACTACTCTAAGAGCAATTTTTTGCTTTTCATCATTGAGTCTTTTCATCAATGAGTTGTTTTCTTCAACCCAGCTAGCCATAAGAGGATTTACCAGATCTTCTTGAGATTTATATAGTTGCCAATTTGTTTCTTGTTTCGGTGTCATATCTTAATGAGGATTGATTATAATACTTCAGTTAAGAAAGACATAAAAATGGAATATAAAAAATGGGAATGTATCGTCTGTGGCTGGATCTACGACGAAGAAAAAGGAAATCCTGAAGAAGGAATAGAGCCTGGTACAAGGTGGGAAGATGTCCCGGATGATTGGGTTTGTCCAGAATGTGGTGTGGGTAAAGAAGATTTTGATATGATGGAAATATGAGCATTCTTTCAGCACCTAAAAACTTAACTAGAAATGTACTTATTGGCATGGCGCTAGGTGTGCTGATTGCTGCAATTTTTCATTACCATCTGAACTCTTCAATGCTATTTGATTTTGTAGAGAAGTATGTTTTTAACTTAGGCGGACAGATATTTAAAAACCTATTAATGCTGGTAGTTGTTCCACTGGTTTTCTTTTCACTAGTTTCTGGAATTTCATCTTTATCTAACATGGTTAAGTTGGGTTCGATTGCAAGCAAAACTGTAGGCCTTTACCTGTTCACTACTGGTATAGCAGTTTCCACAGCATTAATCTTTGGATGGGCATTCAACCTTTCAGGCTATGAAGGCCAGGTAGAAAGTTTCACCCCAGCAGGAGGTGAAGCCAGCCTTTACAACACTGTACTCAGAATTTTTCCAAACAATATGTTTGGAGCATTTGTTGAAAACAATATGTTAGGGATTGTTTTTATAAGCATTCTATTTGGAATAGCATTAAACCTTACCGATGAATTAACAGATGGTTTGTCAAAAGCCTTTGAACGATTTAATACCGTCTTCTTAAAAATAGTCCTTTTAATAATGAGCTTTGCGCCAGTGGGTGTATTCTGTTTGATGGGTAGTTACGTTATGGCCAAGGGTTTAAATATTTTTGGTGATTTAGTCCAGTATGTAGTCCTATTAATCTTTGTGCTGCTGTTTCATTTAACTGTAACCTACTCATTGCTTTTAAAGCTTTTTGCTAACTTAAACCCTCTAATATTCTTTAGAAAGATGAGGAATGTAGCATTATTTGCTTTTTCGACTTCTTCTTCGGCAGCAACGATACCTGTAACACTTAAAACAGTAAGCGATGACTTGGGTGTAAAAAAAGATGTCTCATCCTTCGTTGTGCCAGTTGGAGCTACAATTAACATGGATGGCACAGCTATTATGCAGGGCTTGGCAACAATGTTTATAGCAAGCACTGTTGGTGTTGATTTAAGTCTTGTGCAATATGCTCAGATAGTCATGCTTGCCATCATTACATCTATAGGTACAGCAGCAGTTCCATCTGCTGGCACAGTTACTCTGGCATTGATCTTGGGTTCAGTAGGTTTGCCTCTTGATGCAATAGGCTTAATACTGGCTGTCGATAGGATTTTGGACATGATTAGAACAGCTGTAAATGTTTGCGGAGATGCAGCTGTGTCATGTATAGTAGCTAAATCTGAAAATGAATTAGACGAACAAATATATAACGGGTAGATAAATATGGAAAATTTTATTATTGGACCGATGACTCCTTGGGGACCAGTTGCAACAGGAATCATTGGATTAGTTTGTGCTTTTGTTCTGTATGGATTGATTATGAAGTATCCAGCAGGGAAAGATTCAGTTGTAAAAATAGGTGATCAGATTCACCTTGGCGCGAAAGTCTTCATGATTACTGAGTATAAAATTCTTACTCCAGTAGTTATTGCACTTGTGATAGCGTGCGGTCTTTCTCCATTGGGATGGTATACAGCAACAGCAATCGCAGTTGGTGCTTTATCTTCAGCAATTGCTGGTTTTATTGGTATGTATTCTGCTACCCAAGCAAATGTAAGGACAGCTACGGCTGCAGAAAATTCTGGTCAAGAACAAGCTCTATCTATTTCATTTTTTGGCGGATCAATAATGGGTCTATGTGTTGCTTCAATGGGCTTAGTCGGTCTTGGTGGCCTATATGTATATTTTAGTGGCGCTATAGATGACCCAGACAAAATAGCAAAATCATTAGAGGGTTTTGGTGTCGGTGCATCAGCAGTAGCTCTGTTCTCAAGAGTTGGTGGTGGCATCTTTACTAAAAGTGCTGATGTGGGCGCAGATTTAGTAGGAAAAATTGAAGCTGGTATCCCTGAAGATGATCCAAGAAATCCAGGTGTTATTGCAGACAACGTTGGTGATAATGTTGGTGATATAGCTGGCATGGGCTCTGATATATTTGAGTCTTACTGTGGCGCAATGATCGCATCAATGGCTATTGCAGCTTCTTATGGAAACACAGATCTAATGTTCTTGCCTTTATGGCTAGCAGCAGCAGGCTTGTTCTGTTCTCTGCTAGGGATTCTTATTGTCAGAACACAAGTATCCAAGTCACCAGCTGTAGCTTTAAGATTTGGTACATTCTTTTCACCGATCATATTCTTAATCTTTGCAGGTTTAAGTATTTACTATTCACCTAACATTGAAATTGAAGTTTTCTATTCAGTTCTAACAGGAGCAGTCGGTGGAATCATGATTGGTCTTATAACTGAATACTACACAGGTGGTGAAACTGAGGATTCTCCAGTAGGTAAAATTGCCAAGTCCGGTGAAACTGGACCAGCTACAGTAATGATTACTGGCTTAAGTGTTGGGATGCAATCCGTTGTTCTGCCACTATTTGTAATAGCAGCTATTATTGGTATTTCTACTAGCTTTACAGGGCTCTATGGCGTAGGTATAGCTGCAGTAGGTATGCTTGCCACAGTTGGTATAACTATGGCTATAGATGCGTATGGACCAGTTGCTGATAACGCTGGAGGTATTGCAGAAATGAGCGGCATGAAACCAGAAGTTAGAGAAATTACAGACTCTTTAGATGAACTTGGCAATACGACAGCAGCAATAGGAAAAGGCTTTGCTATCGGTGCAGCTGCATTAGCAGCTCTGGCAATAATTGCAGCATACATGATAGCTACAGGACTAGAATCACTTTCTCTTAATGACCCAAGAGTACTAATGGGTATGTTCATTGGGGGCACAATTCCATTCTTAGTTTCATCTATCACAATGACAGCAGTTGGAGATGCAGCGTTTGAAATGATCGAAGAAATCAGAAGACAATTTAGAGAAATACCAGGATTGCTCGAAGGTAAAGCAGAACCAGATAATGCAAAATGTGTTGATATCGCAACCAAGGCAGCCCTGAACAAAATGCTTCTACCAGGAGCAATTGCTATAGGCTCACCAGTCGTGATTGGATTCGCTTTAGGGCCTGTCCATCTTGGCGGCATGCTTGCAGGAGCTCTATTAGGTTGTGTCTTAATGGCATTAATGATGGCTAATGCTGGTGGTGCATGGGATAACGCTAAGAAGTTTGTTGAAAAAGGAAACTTTGGTGGCAAAGGAACAGATACTCATTCAGCAACAGTAGTTGGTGATACAGTTGGAGATCCATTTAAGGATACCTCTGGACCAGCTATGAACATCTTAATTAATGTGATGGCTATTGTGAGTTTAGTGATAGCACCACTCTTGTAAAATAAATTAATTTCAACAAGGGCAGTTAGAGATGACTGCCCTTTTTTTATATACTCAAAAAATGAAAAGAATAATTTTATTACTCGTTACTCTTATGTCTTTCTCTGCTAAAGCAGACATGGACGATGTATGTTTTGTAACTGATAAAGAAGCTATAGACCTGTTTAAAGCTAAAGCAGTTATAAATGATTCTAAATGTGTGAGGAACAATATACTGACTGTTTATGCGTTAAGTGAACCTCAAGTAATGAATTTTATAGATACATTTTGCAGGTATGACAGAGCAATAAACTACATGAATAGAGATTCTAATAATTACAAGAAAGTTAAAAATCTAAGGACTGCACATACTTGGGGATTAACTTGTGTCTTATATAGTCGTGAAGGAAGGAGTGCAAAAAATCCATTATCCTCAACTTACAAACTAGAATAGATATTAAACGTCAGAAAGCTCTAGATGTGCTGGAAACCATCTCTCAACAATTTTCCTTTGCTGTTCAACAGGCAGTTTGATAACTTCTTGAGCAAGTCTTTCTGCCTCATCTTGCAATTCTTCGTTCGCTAGTAAATCAAAAAAAGTAAAACTAGGTTGACCTGTTTGGGATAGCCCAAGAATATCTCCAGGCCCTCTTAATTTAAGATCCTCTTCAGCGATGACAAAACCATCGTTTGTTTCAGTGATGATCTCAAGACGCTTTTCAGATAATTCAGTCAGTGAGTCGCTATGCATCAAAATACAGAAGCTTTCTTTCTCTCCTCTGCCAACTCTGCCTCTCAATTGATGAAGTTGAGCAAGCCCAAAGCGTTCGGAGTTTTCAATCACCATAATATTTGCATCTGGCACATCAATACCAACCTCAATTACAGTCGTTGCTAGAAGAATTTTCGTTTTCTTGTCTTTGAAATCAGACAGTATTCTTTGTTTGTCTGTATCTTTCATTTTGCCGTGAATAATTTCATAGTCTTTAGAATCAAACTCTTTCTTTAATATTTTTTCTAAATCTTCAATGCCAATTAATTCGCTTTCACTCTCGTCTATGAGAGGACAGACCCAATAAACTTGTGAATTTTTGCTAATAGCACTTTTGATCCTATTGATCAGAGCATCTCTTCTATTATTAGGTAATGTTGTAGTAACTACTGGTGTTCTATTGGGTGGTAAGGACTTAATGGTTGATATGTCTAACCCTGATAAGACACCCATAGCCATAGTTCTTGGTATTGGTGTTGCAGACAACAGCAATTGATGTGGATAATCTTCTGCCTTTTCTTTGAGCTTTAGTCTTTGACTGACGCCAAATCTATGCTGTTCATCATAGATAACAAGAGATAAATCTTTATAAGTGACACTTTCTTGGAAGACAGCATGGGTGCCAATAATTATTTTTGTTTTACCTTCAGCAATGTTCTCATAAATTAATCTTTTTTCTTTGGCAGGGATTTTAGACGTA
>Ga0209359_10000351_pt1 | contig 11288 bp, 11 predicted proteins | sample MarorgKNORR_S2LV_FD_188224 | JGI IMG/M metagenome (GOLD analysis project Ga0209359, IMG submission 188224) | Marine microbial communities from the Southern Atlantic Ocean, analyzing organic carbon cycling - Surface_A/KNORR_S2/LV (SPAdes) (version 2) | ecosystem: Environmental > Aquatic > Marine... | reverse complement strand
ATTACTGGTAATAACGTATATTGATTTTCCATCTGAAAATAATGAAACGTCTGATAAATTGATATTTTTTCCAAGAATTTGTTTAATATTTTTTAAAGCAAGCCTTATTTTTTGCAAACTAACACCTGCTTCTCTTAGTTTATTAACTAATTTTATTTTTATAATATCTTGAAAGGAATAAATCCTATGGTAACCAGATCCTTTTATATTTCTAATTGAAGCATCAACAAGTTTTGTTGACGTCCAGTGATCTAATTGCCTATAAGAAATGCCAGTAATATTACAAACTTCTGGACCTGTGTAACCCTGTTGCATAAGGTAAATCTACTATATTAAAATATTAAATCAAGGTCTTAAACAAAATCCTCGGGTTCAATATTTTCTAAGAAAGACTTAAATTCCTCGATTTCGTTTGTTTTATCATGGATTAAATCAATAGAATTATTTAGAAATAAGTCACCATTTACTGAAATAGTTGTATCTGTTCTAAGTGCTAAGGCTATAGCATCACTCGGTCTTGAAGATAAGGAAACCTTTCCTTGATCACCAAGAATTACAATTTCAGCAAAATATGTATTGTCTTTTAAGTCAGATATGATAACTTCATCAATTGTTCCATTCAATGATTCAATTATGTCAATTATTAGGTCGTGTGTTTGAGGTCTTTGATGCTTAATTCCTTCTTGTGCATAAGCTATTGAAACAGCTTCTATAGTACCAATCCAAATAGGTAATACTTTTTGTGAAGAAGGATCTAATAACAACATTATAGGTGTTTCCGTATTCTCTTCTAGTCTTATGCTATTTACTTCAACGATAATATTTTTGTTCACAATATAAGAATAGAATAAAAATTAATTTGTTATAAATTATATAGAATTATTGATTATTTTGATTTGCATTAAAAGATAAGAAATTTGTAAAATTGAATTTCCAAATTTTTTTATCTGTAGATTTAGAAATCTTTATATTATGTGATTCATTATTAGATAGAAATTGAATTCTGTTTGTATTGATCTCAATTAATTTTATATCGTTTTTTTTATATTTATTGCCAAATACTATCCATGATTCATTAGTTTTGATATTTGAAGTTTTAATACTATTACGAATGAGATAGACATCCTCGTTGTTGTCCAGTAAAACATTATTTGCAAATGTATCAATCGATAATCTATAAAGTATCTCCGTATCTGAGAAATGATTATCTTTATTATCATTTACAGTTGATTTATTAACGATAGTTAATATTTCCCTATTATTTGATTGGTTAAGTCCTATGAAGGTAAGACCGGCCTTATTCGTCCACCCTGTTTTAAGACCTAAATAATTTTTATCTATTAATTTATTGGTATTTAAATAAACTTTATCAACTCCCCCAATGTCTGATATAAAACTGGGCTTCATAATAATCGTAAGTAATTCAATGTTATCAAGTACTTCTTTTGATAAAATCAACAAATCGTTCAAAGACGAATAATGATTAATAGAATCAAGTCCGTCTGGATTGTTAAAGTTTGTATTACTCATTCCCAATTCTCTTGCTTTATTGTTCATCAATACTATAAAATCTTCATAGTTGTCAGAAACAATAATTGATGCAGCAATACATGCATCATTAGCTGAATAAATAAGTATAAATTCAAGTAAACTTTCAATGGTCATCTGCTGACCTGATTCTAAATATGCGACTTTTCCTTCATAAACATAATTGTCAGGAAAATTAATTTCAATAAAATCTCCTAAATTATAAGAATCTAGTAACAACAATGCAGTCATTAATTTAGTTAAAGAAGCAGGTGCTATAGGCTCATCTGCATTATTAGAAAACATAATTTGATCATTTACTAAATCATATGATAAATAATATTCAGTAGTTAAAAGCTGGTCTTCAATTTTTTCACTGTATGCTGCTGAGTTAAGTAACGTGGTAAATATAAAAATGAAAACTATAAATCTTCTAATATGTAACTCCCAATTATCTCCGAAAATTTTTCGACAGATATTTTTATCTCATCAGCCTCATTGTCAGAAAATTTAAAAAATGTTTCAAAAAATCCAACTCCCCTATCAGACATTGACTTAAGAACTGATAAATTCTTTACACCTAGTCCCATTGAAAATAAATAAGCTAATGCAGAAAATCTATCAACATCCATCTGGGTGTAAGTTTCCTTCATATGTTCATATTTATAATCAACTAATTCTTCAAAATCTTTTTCCTTTAATCCTGATTTTTTTAATGCATCGTGTTTGGAATAATTATCAATGACAATTTTTGATTTTTCGGTATTTCCTAAAAGAAGTTTCGGATTATTTTTAATTGCTTTTAACGTATAATATTGATTTTCTTGAAGATCTAGTATCTTTTTAATTTTCGTTATATCTTTTTCTGAAAAACTTCGTGTTCCACCCTTTGATCTTTTTGGTTTGATTAGGCCTTCTTTTTCTAAAAATCTTATACGTGAAATCGATACAGATGGGAATTCTTTTTTAATTAATTTAGATGCATCTCCAATATTCATTGCTTTTCAACTTTTGTAATTATTAAATTAAATTTTCCAATTTGTATTCTAAATCCTGATTCCAATTTACTTTCTGTTGTGAGTTCACCATTTACAAATATTCCGTTTGTTGATTTTTCATCCGAAATTGTTATTTCTTCATCATCAACACTTATAAACCCATGATTTCTTGATACAGTAATATCGTCTAAAATTATTTCTTTACTCTCTAATCTTCCTATTTTATGAATACCATTTGTAAGAAGCCATGATGATGACTTTATGTCATCATTTAGAAGAGAAAGTATATAACTTGCTTCCTGATTTATAAATATTGAGTCTTCAAATGGTATCGTATCGTTATTCATCTTTAATAATTCTATAAAGATATTCTAATGCAACAAAGTAGTAAAAAATTAATGAAATTGCTCCAAAAACTATAAATATTATTGACTCATTTGTGATATTTATAACAAAAAAACATATTGAAAAAAATATGAATACTGTTCCAAATTTCCCATAATTTGATACTGTTATTGTCTTTGTAGAAAAAAGTACATATATAGATCCAATTAAAACTAAAACTTCACGTAATATAACCCCATAAAAAAACCAATTGGGGAAAATTTCAAACAACCAGAATAAAAGTAAAATAAAAACAGTCCTATCGGAAACAGGATCTAAAATAGTACCAAGTTTAGAAACTTGATTAAATCTTCGAGCTACTATTCCGTCAATAGAGTCAGATATCCCAATTAGTGCAATAGTTATTACAAGAATTGTTGTTGAAAAATCACTTAAAGAATAATTGAGGAATAAATAAACCGATACAAAAAGCCTAGAGAGAGTAATGAGATTTGGAATTAAAAAAATATCTTTAAGTTTCAATAAAGAAATCCTTCGTATCGTGAGTTGCAACTAAATGTTCGTTTCCAATATCTACCATTTTTTCATTTGGATTACTTGATATAATTTTGTCTAGTTCATCAAAATTAACTTCATAACGTTCTCTCTTGTAACCTGGATCCGGTATTGGTATTGATGATATCAGTCTTTTTGTATAAGGATGGATTGGATTATTTAGTAGCTCTTCAGTTTCTGCTATTTCAACTAATTTTCCATTAAACATAACAGCGATTCGATTGCACATATATCGTGCTACAGCAAGATCATGTGTTATATATAAATAAGACACATCAAGTTCTTTTGCAAGATTTAACATTAAATCCATAATTGATATACGTATTGAAACATCGAGCATAGAGGTTGGTTCATCACAAATTACAAATTTCGGTTTCATAATTAATGTTCTTGCAATTGATACTCGTTGTCTCTGTCCACCAGATATTTCATGCGGATATCTTTGTAAGTAATTTTCTGGAGGTGTCAAACCAACAGTTCGTAATATTTCAACTATTGCTTCTTCTCTTTCGCCTAAAGAACCAATATTGTGAATATCAAGAGGCTCTTTAATAATATCTTTAATCGTCCATCTTGGGTTTAAAGATTCATAAGGATCTTGAAATATCATCTGCATATTTCTTCTAAAAACTCTCATCCCATCTTCATCGATTGCATCGATTGATTCCATAATATTTTTTTCGGGATTAAAAAAATTAACACTTCCAGATGTTTTTGGTTCTAGCAAACATAAAGATCGGGCAGTTGTTGTTTTTCCACAACCACTTTGGCCTACTAACCCAAGAGACTCCCCTGCTTTAATGTTAAAACTAACCTCATCAACTGCTTTTATAATTTTCTTTTTCCCAGTAAAGAAACTATTAGATATTTCAAAATGTTTTGCTAAGTTACGTACTTCAATTAGATTTTTACTCATAGTTTTCTCCTAGACTACAAGAATCAACAAAATGATCATGCCCTACTTCAATTAATTTCATATCTCTTTCTGGTTTGCATGAAATGTTTCGATTAGGACACCTTGGTGCAAAAGAACATCCTTCAATTTTATTTATTAAACTTGGAGGTTCTCCATCTAGAGATTTTAATTTTTTCTTCTCACCTTTTATAGAAGGTGTAGAATCTAAAAGTGCTTTTGTATAAGAATGCTTAGGCGAATTAAATACTTCACTCGTAGGTCCAATTTCTACAATTGATCCTGCGTACATTACTGCAATTTTATCAGTCATTTCTGCTATAACAGCAATGTCATGTGATATATAAATTAGGCTTAAACCTAGCAATTCCTGTACTTTTTTAATCTCATTAAGTATTTGATCTTGTATGACTACGTCTAAAGCAGTTGTTGGTTCATCAGCAATTATTATTTTTGGATCGCAAGAAAGAGCTAATGCTATCACAGCTCTTTGTTTCATTCCTCCAGATAATTCGTGTGGAAATCTATTTGCAGTACTTTCATCCAAGCCAACCATCTTAAATAATTGATTTATTTTGTCTATGTTTGTTTGCTTCGAGTTTTCAGGATAATGTTCTCTTAATGCTTCTCTTATTTGTTCACCAATTTTAATAACAGGATTCCAAGCATTCATAGCACCTTGAAAAACTATACTTATGCTGTCCCACCTTACTTTTCTTAACTCATTTTCAGATAGTCCAATTAATTCTTTTCCGTCAAGCTTGATGCTTCCTTCTGATATTACTGAATTCTCAGGTTGAAGCTGAAGTAATGTCATTGCAACAGAAGTTTTGCCACAGCCAGATTCTCCTACAAGACCAAATGATTCCCCACTTTTTACATTAAAAGTTACATCTTTTACAGCCAAAACGTTTCCTTCTAGAGTTTCATAGTGCATTGATAAATTTTGTACATCTAAAATTATGTCTGACATATCATCTTTTCCTTAGTCTTGGATTAAAAACGTCGTCCAAACCTCTACCAACTAAATAAAATCCACCGGCTAATAATGTAACTGCGAGACCAGCTGGTAAAACTAACCACCAATACTCCATCCCTTGATTAATATAACCATCGGCCTGAGCGACTGATATCATTAGACCCCAACTCATATCAATGTTTAACAGCCCCAAAAAAGAAAGAATTGATTCTGAGGCAATAGCACCTGTGACGCTAAAGACCATATAGAGTAGAGCAAGTGGTGCAACATTAGGAAGAATGTGCGATATTAATATTTTCATTCTAGATCCCCCTGTTATCCTTGCAGAATCTACAAATGGTTTAACTTTTACCTGCAAGGCTTGAGATTTAATTGTAATTACACTTCCACCTAACCCACCAAAGATTCCCAAAACTAAAGCTAGATGCCATACTTGTAATTCAGCGAATGCAGAAATAATGAATAAAAGTGGCAAAGTGGGTAACATCAAAACCAAATCTGATTGACGCATTAAATATGCATCAATGGCCCCTCCAAAATATGCAGCTATAGTTCCTAGCAATGTTGATATTCCAACACCTACAATTGCACTTAGTAGACCCAGAACAAATGCAACTTGACTTCCCTCCATAAGTTGAGAAAATACATCCCTTCCAAGTGAGTCAGTACCCAAGATGTGTTTAGAAGATGGCGGGGCTGGTTGTATAAATTGTTCAATAACATCACCTTCTTGAATACCAGGGTTATAAGGTGCAACAGCAACAATATTTACTTCTTCAGGTCCAGGACAATCATTCGGTGTCTTATATTCAGGAGTGGGATAATCAATATCTTTACAGGATACAACTGTAGCTTGAATTTTTTGAGAATCGTAACCAACTACAGGGTGGTATGTTGCTTCATCCCATATATTAGTAAGAAATAAAAAAGGTTGTAATAATGCAAGTAAACCAAAAAAAGCAACTATTACAAGTCCTAGTACACCAATTTTACTTTGTTTGAATAAATTGAAATTTCGTTTTAGTGATTCATATTTTAAACTATTATTTTCAGAATTATTTACCGTATCCATCATTACCCCTGTGACTTAATTCTTATTCTTGGATCTAAAAATGCATAGGAAACATCTGCTAAAAAGTGTGCAATTAAGGCAAAAACACCTATAAAAGAAAACGATGCCATTGCAACAGGTATATCTTCACGTAAAACACTTTCAAGGATTAACTGACCCATGCCAGGCCATGAAAAAATAGTTTCTGTTAATACTGAGCCGTCAATAATTGTTACGATAGTAAAAATAAATGACGTTACAACTGGTAATAATGCTGTTCTTGCCGCATGTCTATCTCTAATTCTTTTTTGACTCAATCCTTTTGCTCTTGCAGTAAGTATATAATCATCCTTTAACACCTCCATCATCGTTGTACGTGTAAGAAGAGCTGTACCAGCAAAAGCGACAATTGTAACAGTGAGTACTGGCAATATAGTATGGTAAGCGATATCTCCTGCGTAAAATCTCATTTCAGATAATTGACCTGTGTTCCAGTAGAAGTTTGAAATAAAAAGTAATGCAAAGAAAGATCCTAATCGTATATTACGTCTCAAATTTAATGATTCGATTTCTTTTGTTAATAATGTGATAACAAAATATAAAACTGAAAAAATTACCATGTATTTAATCATTTCTAAAAAAACTACATCACTATCAAATGGTGAGTCATACCATTTACTAGGAGTTAAAAATTTACCAATTGGGACCCACCCCATTCTTAAACCAAAGAACCATAACATTAATAATGCAAACCAAGGATAAAAAACTGTATAAGAAAAGACAGAAGTAATAGTTATCCATGTTTCACTTTTAGAACCCCTTCTCCAGGCTAATATTTTGCCTACAAAAAAACCTGTATAAAATGCAAGAATATTAACAACTGAAAATAACATTAAAGTTCTAGGAAGTCTTTCAGCTATCAATTCAATTGCAGTTTTAGGGAATTGAATGTAGGAATACCCTAAATCACCTTTAAAAAAGTTAACAATATATTTTTGTAAACGGACAGATAAGGGTTGGTCTAAACCATAAAGAGCTATAGTTTCTTCATATGCATAAGGAGGAAGTGATGGATTCAATAATAAGTTTTGAAATGCATTTCCAGGTATCGCATCAAAAAGCAGATAAGAAATAATCAAAAATAGAAAAAAAACAACAACCATTTGAATAAATCGATTGACTATATAACGTAACATTTCACCCCATAAAAAATAATTCTAATTATAAATCGGAACGAGCAGAGCCCGTTCCGATTTAATAATAATTTTAGTCACTAACACTAACGTTGCTAGGATTACCACTTAATTGTTGTAACCCATCAAGCATATTAGTGAATGGGAAAGATATATTATCTTTATATACCTCAAGTATTGGTGTTGTTACCAATACTAAATAAGGCATATCCTCAAATAATAATGCTTCCATTTGCTTACTTAATGACTGAGCTTCGCTTACGCTTTTAGCTCCTTTGAATTGTGATACTAATTCAGCAAATTCAGGGTTTTGATAACCATCTGGACCATTGTATCCAGTTGTGTTAAATCCTTCATTTACACATGTATCGTTAGCTCCATCAAAGAAGTTTGTTGGGTGATCTGGAAATGCAGATAGTCCCCAACCAAGCATATAAACGTCCCAATCCTTACAAGTAGCTGCTGTAAACACTTTGTCTACAATAACACCAAAACCTGTAGGTCGAGCAACTATATCAACACCCAATTGTTGCATGTAATCAGCAACGAATAATGAGAATGTTGATCTAATTGGATCGAATCCTGGTCCTGGAGCATATAGCAACATGTTTTCAGGCATTGCTTCTCCATTAGGACCTTTCAATCCTGTAGGAGCAATAGCTCTTTCACTACCACCTGGGTGTTCGCCCCAGTCAGTAGCTTGCCATCCAGCATCTTGTAATATTTGGATAGATTTCTCCCATTTTTCAGCTGATGAGAGATCTGCGCATTCCTTGAGAACACCAGTAACAGGTGCTACCCACGATGTTAATGCGGCAGGCATTTGTCCATCCATATTAATTGCGACTCCTTGTAGAACATTGTTAATAACATAGTCTTTATCAACAATACAACCTACAGCTTGTCTATAAGCTTTATTACTACCAGGGAAAACTCTGGTATTAAACGCCATGTATCTCATACCGTTAGAAAAGTTAGAAATAACTTCTGTTCCAGGAATCCTGGAAAGTTTTTCATATGTAGCTCTCTTTACACCACTAGGGTTAAGAACGAAATCTACATCTCCATTTTCAAATGCAAGATATGCTGAATCTTGATCATTATAAATAGAGAACTCTACTTGTCCAACGAATGGACCATTTGCATATGTGAAAGATTCTCCAGAAAGGTCACCAAACTCACCAGAAACTGCTGGGGCAACTCCATTATCTTGTGAAATTGCTACACCACCATTAGCGTAGTTTGTTGTCTCTCCACCGAAATACATTGTATCTGGATCATATGTCCAGGTATAAAATGCACCTTGTTCAATCTTCTCATATACGAAAGCGCTAGCAACAGGTGCATCCGCACCGGAAACTGCTAAAAGATCCTCTCTTGAAGTAGCGAATTGTTCCCAATATGCTTGTGATAAAGCTGGTGCAACTGCTGCACCGTATTGCCATCCAGTTAATCCTGGATCATAGTTAAAAGTAATTTTAACTGTGTAATCATCAGGCGCTTCGACATTTGTTACACACTCGACTTCACAATTGGAAGGCCATACTGCGGCCCATTGACCTAACAATGGAAGTCCTTTTGCAGTATTGTATGTAAATACCCAGTCGTTTGCTGTTATTGGGTTTCCGTCACTCCATTCGTATCCTTCAACAATAGGAACTGAGTAGCTAAATGTTCCATCACCATTATCTGTTGATGTTTCAACTAGTTCAGTTGCCATTGAAGGTATGAGGGTATAGTTTGGATATGAAATTCCAAACAATGAAACAGATTGGCCTGTCATCTGATATAGAGAATAGGCATCTGTGTCTGTGTCATACCATTTGAAGAGATTCTGAGTTGCAGGATCTTGAAATATAGCTAACTTAAATACACCGTCAGGTGCAGAAGATGACGCCACAGTTGTTGCAGGTGCTTCGGGTTCTGCTGCAGGTTCAGTAGTGTCGGATGATTCCTCTACTACATCATCAGCAGTATCATCACTTGTGTTTCCACAAGCAACAACAACCATTGCAAATACAACAAAAAGCATTAATAATCGCCAACTTCTAGAGTTAGTTTTTATATTCAATTTTTCTCCTTTTTGTATACAAAAAATCCACTTAAAAAAAAGTGGATGTCTCTATATTAGGTTACAAATCAACCATTTCAAGGTATAAATCGTTTTATTTATACTTGAAGTTGATATTTTTATTAGATAGTTCAGAAAAGCTCAATAATCATTTGATATATTCTAATAACTAAATAAAAACCAAATAAAAAAACACCAAACTTAAATCCAAAATTTTCCATATTAGTTCTTAAATTTAATCATGATTGAAACATTCGAAAATTTAAATTCTTTTCTTATTTTATTTTCAATAAAAGACTCATAATTTTTTGGAATTCTTGAACTTAAATTAAATGAAAAAGAAGGTGGATTTGTATCGTACTGTGTTACATATTTCAATTTTGCACGTCTACCTCTAAATGGATGTGGTGGGCTGGAAACCCAGAGCTCTCTAAAGTATAAGTTTAAATCTGAAGTATTTACTCTGGTATCTAATTGTAAATATATTTCAGTAATTGTTTTTGAAAATTTATCCAAACCTTTTTTTGTTAATGCTGAAATTCTAATTACCTTAATCCAATTATATTTTTTTAAATGCGAACTAAGACTTGAGTTTATATTCAATTTTTGTTCTTCATTTAATAAGTCCCACTTATTCAATACCAAGATCGGAGTACAATAATTGTTTATTGATTCATTTATTAATCGCATATCTTCAAAATTTATACCCTGAGTTGAATCAACAACTATAAAAGCAATCAGAGATGTTTCTAAGGAATATAACGAAAGGCTTGATGCATATCTATCAATTTGTTCTTTTTGCTTTTTTCTCGGAACTCCCGCTGTATCAATAACGTTGTAAATCTTATTATCAAAAACTACTCTTTCATTTAAAGAATCTCTTGTTGTTCCTGGAATGTCCGAAACTATCGATCTATCTTTTTTTAGTAATGAATTAAATAATGTAGATTTTCCTGAATTTGGTTTGCCAATAATTGATATTGAAAATTGGGAATCGTTATCGTTTTGCTTTTTTTTTCCTGAATATTTAATTAGATTATCAAGCAACTCATCTGTTCCAATTCTGTGATACCCAGAAACATAAAATTCTTTATCGTAAATATATTTAAATAATCTTTTATCTAGTTCGTAATTATTAAAATTTTCACACTTATTGAATACAGTTAAAACTTTATCCTCTGCTTTAATTTCTTGTACTAATTGGTTAATTTTATCAAGACCTTCAAAATTTTTTGAATCTATATCTATTACAAATAAAATTTTATCTGCTTCTATTAAAAAATTTTTTACTTTTGACTGAAATTCGTTATTTAAGAAATCTGGTTTATCGTCCAGTCCTGGTAGATCTGATAAAACAATTTCCTTATCGTTAACATTGATTTTTTTACTAACTTTGTCTCTAGTAGTATTTGGCTTTGAACCAACTATTGATGTTTTGTTTTTAGACAATGTGTTAATAAGTGTTGATTTACCTGAGTTAGGTAAACCAATCAGAATTACTTCATTATTTTTGTTTTCATTCATATTTAAAATATAGCTAATCTTATTTTATGGTAAATAAGCTCTATGTTGTAACTCCAAGAGGGTTTTGTGCTGGCGTAGAAATGGCAATAAAAGCCTTGACCTGGATGCTAAAAATATACGACGAACCTGTGT
>Ga0209359_10000342_pt1 | contig 11372 bp, 10 predicted proteins | sample MarorgKNORR_S2LV_FD_188224 | JGI IMG/M metagenome (GOLD analysis project Ga0209359, IMG submission 188224) | Marine microbial communities from the Southern Atlantic Ocean, analyzing organic carbon cycling - Surface_A/KNORR_S2/LV (SPAdes) (version 2) | ecosystem: Environmental > Aquatic > Marine... | reverse complement strand
TACAAATGGTGAGAGGTAAATAATGACTACTACTAGAGTTCCTACAGGTATAAATTTGATTTTTAGAGTAATCTCTAGAATGATGGTTGCACTAATTGTTTCATTGCCAATAATTGGATTGGGAGTTGCATTGATAATCTTTTCCCAGACTGATGGTAGTGTACCAATATGGACTGGATTTGCTGCACTAATAGCAGGTCTAATGCTACTAGTATTAGGATTTTATATGACTGCCGTTGGGGCATTCCCAAAACCTACTCTAGGGCAAGGTGAGGAAGTTCAAATTGAGAGACACCCTACTATGAAACCTGCTTACGCAAGAATAATGGTTGCATTGCCATTATTTTTTATAAGTGCAGTTTTATTCGTAGCGACCGACTTTGCATATATTTTCCCATTTATAACTTTTATTATTGGATCTTGGTTATTTTTCAAAGGTACAATGAGATATTTCAGAAATCTTCATATTACATATATTGTTACCGATAGAAGAGCAATTTATATGTTTAAGTTTTTATACTTACATACAAATGAAATCCCAGTAGGAAGAATAGTTCAAATATCAGAGAAAAGAACCCTGATTGAGGCGCTTACTGGTAGAGGAACCGTTGTTGTTTCTTCTGGAATAGGAAGTAGAATGACTATTAGCATGGAAGAAATAGATAATCCTGGAAGCGTTGCAGAAGCACTTAGAAGCATGCTTCCATCAACAAATCAAGCTTAGGAGGCTAAAATGGATATTGGTTTTGTCACAAGTCTAGTATCAATCCCTTTGGTTGGAGCACTTGGAACAGCTGCATGGAGGATCCAAGCAACCATAACAGCAAGAAAACAAAGTGAAATTGATCAATTAAAAACTGAAATAGAGTCAGTAAGAACTATTCATGCTGAACAAATGACTTTACAGAAAGAAAAAACTGAACTTACTAATGATCAGATGGATACTCTTATACGTAATAGAACTCAAGAAATGACTGAAAAAATTGAAATTGAGTTTATTAGCAAAGTTAGACAATGGAGACAGTATGCGATTGTAGGTATAACTGCTTCTGCCGGATTAGCAATATTTGTATTAGGATTATTATTTTCTATGATTCCAAGAACTGCTGCAGATGATGCTGTTATGACCCTAGTAAATGATGAAAATGTTAAAAATGAAATTACTAGATTTGGTCTTCATAACGATTCAGTTGCTGGTACAGTTTTATTTGCCCATGGACCAACTTTTATGTGGGGAACAATAATTGGGGCATCAATTTTAGCTATAGCATTTGTACTTATGGCAGTGAATTCTTTTTTCAAGTCTAAACCAGAAGTGACTATTTCATCAGAAACAAATTCTGATGAATCAAGCACCGATGAAGACAAAAATGAAACCAGTAATTAAGAACAAAAATGATCACAAAAATCATCCTATTCTAGGCTCACAAGATGGGGTCCCAACAGTTGTATCTTTGTATCATGATCACCAACCAGGTGAAACAAGTACTCATCATACTCATCCTTGGGAACATCAAGCTTACATCACTAGAGGAGAAGGAATTATATTTGTAGATGGAGAAAAATTTCCGATCAAAGAAGGGGATTTTGTTTTAGTTCCACCCAATGCTGATCACTACTTTGAAAATACTGGCACATCTGTTTTAAGTAGAGTTACTTTTAATCCTATAGCAAGTGAAGGCCATCTAGGGTAAAATTACATAAGAGGGACTTAGCATAATAGTGTAAAATTTAAAGGGTTAATTAGATTACTATGTTTATCTCTATCAATAAAAAAATAATATCAACTACCTTAATTTTATTATTTTTCCTATTCTCAGGAATAAATACTCACAATGATATATCTGCTCAAATGCCTATGACTGGTGGTGACTTTTTATTTGAAGAATCTCAGTGTAGGCATAACCCAGGCACTGGAGAAGTCTTCTGTGAAGTTACGTTAGATACTAGTGTGGAGCTGATGACACAAACTGTTGCTCCAATAGAATTTTACGAAGGACAAGGTGTATGGTTTCAAGGCTGTAGAGATCCTGAACAAGATTATGACAATTGGGATTCTGTTTGGATTGAAAGAGCCTACGCTGCAGAAGCTGGATCATTAGGAACATGGGGTAAGTCGGTAACTGATTTTTATAATTTAGATCCAAAAGATAAAGTGACTCATATTTATTTCAGAGGAAATGTACCACAAGAACCCGGAAGACAAATTATAGGATGTAAATATCAATTTTTTACTGTCGATTCTCCTTTAGTGAGGCCTGGTCAACCTTTTCACAATCCTCAATGGGAAGCTGATCAAGAAACTCAAAGAATGTTTGAAGAAGCTGAAAGAATTAGAAGAGAGGCAGATAGAGCAAGAGCTGAAGAAGAATTATTAAGAGCAAAACTACAAGCTGAGATTGAGCTTCAAAGACAAGAAGAAGAGAGAAAAAGGCTAGAAGAAGAGAATCAACAAAGGGGATTACAAGATTTATTTGGGGCAGTTGGTCAAGCTCCTGTTGCAAATATTTTTAGTAATGCTTTTCAACCTCCTAGTGATTTACCATTAGGTCCTTACATAAATTTAACTGAAATTCCCTCCGATGCAAGCGAAGCTGTAACAGATTGTGTCGCTAATTATATATCTTCAGAAACAGGAATGAGTTACGAGCAAGCATATATGGATTTTGCTTATACTCTTGGTGTAAGATTCCTAGACGATCCAGATTTTTATTTTGAATCTGTTACTAATTGTATGCATTTGAGTTTTGACAAACTTCTAAGTGGAGGTTGGGGAATTGATGGAGATTATTTTACAAAAAACCCTCCTACTGGAGACTTAGATGGTCTTATAGATAACTGCATAGTTCCTCATCTATCAAATGCTTTAAATATTCCTAGAGAATTCATTTTAGATGATGTCGAAAATGTCCAAAGTGGTAAAAGGTCAGTAACAAGAGAGGAAATGTTAGCTTCCTACGATTGTTGGATAACTCATGACGGCAGATATAATAACAACTTTGAAGAACCCCCTCAAAATGGTGGTGGTTATGAGACCTTAGATATAGGATTGCTATTTGACTTTATTTATGGAGATGAAGAAATACCTGGTCAAAACTGTATGCTTAATTCACTAAGTTCCATACACTTTGATTTAGGTTTCTCACATTCCATAGTAGATAGTTTAGTTGACTTTGCCGTTGGCCGAACTGATGATTGGCGTTTTTATGAAGATCGTCTAAGTGATGAGCATCAAAATTATGTAATAAATACTGTTGTTGGATGTAACCAAGAATTAGGCTGGCTTAGAGACTATCAAGCTTCACTTACTCAAGGTCCTAATCTAGAAGCTGTTTTTGCTAGGCTAGTTCAACCAGAATTTAGAGATTGTATTATTGGAAAATTTGAAGATTATGGCGATATAGAGGAAAGCTGGGGTAATGAATTATATGACAGGATGCTAAAAGGATTTTTTGAAGCTGAAGACCCCACAGAATATACTAATAGGCCTCTCGGAAAAGAACAATATCATTCAATAGTTGATTGTGCAGTTGAGTTTGAAGTAGATCCAGAAACTCTAACATATGTACCTGCATACCTAGGCCAGTACACACACTTTCTTGAGGACGTAGAATTTTCATGGTCTAGAGGACTTGATGAAGATGCTAAATATAACAGGCTTGTTGAATGTATAGCCGATGGGTTTGAAAACTCAGGTTATGGAGATGATTTAGTAAGAAAAGCAGAAGAATCTGCTGATACCATGATTTGGAATGTATTTTATAGTGGCTTAGGAGTTAATTCCCAAAAACCATTAGGTAGAGATTTTACTGATATAGAATTAGATACTGTTTTTGATTGTTTGGAAAATAAGCAAGAATTTGAATGGATAGATAATGTATACAATAGTGACTATAACTATGAACCTCTTTTTGAAAGTGGATTATTTACCCAATCAAATGTAGATTTTACTGGAGCTGCAGCAGATTTCAGGCAAACAATAGTAAGTAATAATCCTGATATTGGGGAATCAAATAATGTATCAGAATCTCTAACTTTAGGAGAACCATTAGAAATGGAAAGATTAGAAGCAGTTAATTTAGCCAGAGGAGCGGCTGCTGAAGATTGTATGGTAGCAAACCTTGCTAGAGAAAAAGGCGAAACAGAAAACTACATCAGATCTTCCTATATAGCTAATCTAATATGGGAGCCTACTCAAAGACCTACTAGAAATGAAAAAGAGGTTCTTCAAAATTGTGAATCTCAAATTAGATCTGCAACTCAAGGTTTAGGTGGATTAGAATTATTATTAAGGTTTGGTTCTTACGGTGATCCTGATTATCTATCTGAACCAACTGACAGCCAAAGAGCATGTATGGTGAATGAGTACAAAAATGACTTTGGTTACATGATTGAAAGTTATGGAGGAAATCCAGATGAAAGTGCGGCAAAAGCTATTTCAGAAATATCATTACCCGGAACTTATAATGGTTATCATCCAATTTTAGGAGATGTTCCTAACGTAAGACCTCCAGCATCTAAAGAACTTAATGCAATATCTAACTGTAGAGTTGAAGATCTATTTATATACGAAGGAAGTAGGCTAAGAAAGCTTATACCAGGTGTTAATACTTCTGATCTTCCTATAGGTGAATTGATAAACAATCCATCTAATTTAGCAATAATGGGTATTCTTATAACATTATTCTTTTCAGTACTACAAATGGTGAGAGGTAAATAATGACTACTACTAGAGTTCCTACAGGTATAAATTTGATTTTTAGAGTAATCTCTAGAATGATGGTTGCACTAATTGTTTCTTTACCAATAATTGGACTGGGAGTTGCATTGATAATCTTTTCCCAGACTGATGGTAGTGTTCCTATATGGACAGGATTTGCGGCTTTGATTGCTGGCCTCCTATTGTTGATTTTAGGATTTTATATGACTGCAGTTGGAGCCTTCCCAAAACCCACTCTAGGCCAAGGTGAGGAAGTTCAGATCGAAAGACACCCTACTATGAAACCTGCTTACGCAAGAATTATGGTTGCTTTACCATTATTTTTTATAAGTGCAGTTTTATTCGTAGCGACAGACTTTGCTTACATATTTCCTTTTATAACTTTCCTTATTGGATTATGGCTATTTTTCAAAGGAGCTATGAGATATTACAGAAATCTTCATATTACTTATATTGTTACTGATAGAAGAGCAATTTATATGTTTAAGTTTTTATACTTACATACAAACGAAATACCAGTAGGAAGAATAGTTCAAATTTCTGAAAAAAGAACGCTTATCGAAGCACTAACAGGACGAGGTACAGTTGTTGTATCTTCTGGAATAGGAAGTAGAATGACTATTAGCATGGAAGAAATTGATAATCCTGGAAGCGTTGCAGAAGCACTTAGAAGTATGCTTCCTTCAACAAGTGCACAATAAAATTTACTTTTCTATTTTCCAAACAAAAGCTGGTGGTACATTCAAAATAGATAAACCAACTAATTTCTTTTTTAAGTTATATTGATTGATTATTTTTTTTGAAAAAGAACATCTTAAGAAATATGTGATCTGTATAAATTTTCCTTTGGAATCAAGATTTTTAATAGATAGTTCACATAATTTATCTCTATTTTCTTCGGTCATAGACACTAATGGAATCCCAGAAATAATATGTGTGATTTTATTCGAATAATTCTTTTGATAATTACTTAAGAATGAGATAGCATTTTCCGTGATTATTTTAGCTTTAGGAAAGTCAGATTTTAAAATTTTTGAAAAATTTTCATTTACTTCTACTAAAATCAGATCTTTTTCTTTAACACCTCTATTCAATATTTCTCTTGTTATCTTACCTGTTCCTGATCCAAGTTCTACAACAACATTATCTGGAGATTTATTTATTTCTGAACTCATTAATCTTGATGCAAATCTTGAGGTAGGTAAAACAGCACCAATTTCAAGTGGATGATTGAGGTAATTTTTAATCCATATAAATAGTTTTTTCATTAATACTTAAAGATCCAGCTTATCGCTAATTTTTTTATTATGAAAATTTGAATCTCCAAAAGCTAATTTTTGGTGTTGCATTTTTCTAGTCAAAACTTGAAGATCATAGTCCCAGGTATAGCCGATTGCACCATGTAATTGATGTGAAATTTGGCAAACATCATGAAACGCCTTTGATACATAAGCTTTTGATCTGTTTACGTCTAAATCTGCATCATCTGTATTTGTAAGTTTCCAAGAAGCTTTTCTAGAAAATTGAGTTGAAACTTTAGTTAATATAGCCATATCAGCTGCATGGTGTTGAACAGCTTGAAAAGAACCTATTGGTCTATCAAATTGCTTCCTATCCTTAATATAATCAAGAGTCATATCCATAACTTTAGCTGCAGCTCCAGACATTTCTGAAGACTTACCTGAGGCTCCATAATTAAATACTTTTTGCAAAGTATTCCAACCTTCACCTTCCTCTCCTATTATTTGAGAGGATTCTAATTTTATTTCTTGAAAGTTAACTTTATATATTTTTTCTCCACCTATACTTTCCATTTTCTGAATTTCTATTCCTTCTGTATCTTTAGGAACTAGAAAAAGAGAAGTCCCCTCTTGATTTTCAGTTGATGCAGCAACAATAAAATAATCAGCAGAATTAGCATCATTAACAAAAAGTTTTTCTCCGTTCAAAGTCCATCCTTCATTATTTTTAATTGAAGTGGTATTTGAAATTTCTGATTCATCAAAACTTCCTGTTTTTTCGTTAAATGCTAGAGAAATTTTGATTTGACCAGTTCCAATTTTAGGTAAAATTTCTTTTTTCTGTTCTTCAGTTCCAGAAAGTAATAAAGTTTGTACACCAGTGATAGCTGTACTAAAGAAGGGCCCTGAAAGACCTACTCTTCCCATTTCCTCTAATAGAATAGACATATCATCAAAATTAAATCCTGAGCCTCCATATTCTTCAGGGATCATTAATCCTAACCAACCCATCTCTGCGATATTATTCCAGATTTCATCAGTTATTCCAATTTCATCAGATTCCATTGCTCTAATAAAATCCATAGGGCAATTTTCTTCTAAAAAAGCTCTAGATGATTCCTGAAGCATTTTTTGTATTTCTGATAATCCTAAATCCATTTTTCCCTACTTACTATTAACTTTTAATTTATCTTCTCTAGGAAGTCCTAACCCTCTTGTTGCAATTATATTTTTTTGAATCTCAGTTGTTCCAGCAAAAATAGTGTAAGCTGTTACAGTTAATTGCTGTTTTAGATATTTACCATCAAAAGGTGCAGAAGAGTCAGATAATTGACCGTATAAGCCAGCAAAATCTGTGCCAATTTTAGCAACTTTTTGGGACAATTGAGTTCCTAATATTTTTGCAACTGATCCTTCAATACTTGGAACTTCTCCTTGAGATTGAAGATAAGCAACTTCGTAAGCAACAAGTCTAGCAGCTTCAATATCTAAATCTAGATCTACTAAGGTTTTATTTATATAAGGATCTTGAATTAATGGAACTCCATTACTATCGTTTGTATTCTTGACAAGTTCTACTATCTCTTCAAAATTTCTTCTTGCTGTAGCAGGATATTCTACACCAGATCTTTCAAAATCTAGTAATGTAGCTGCAATATACCAACCTTTATTCAACTCGCCTATTAATGCATCCTTAGGTATTTTTACATCTTCAAAAATCACTTGATTAAAATGGTGGCTTCCTGCCATATTAATAATAGGTTTAACTTGGATATTTGCATCTTTAATATTTGCTAAGAAAAAGCTTATCCCTTTATGTTTAGGGGCATCTGGATCAGTTCTTCCTAGAAAAAATATCCATGAAGCCTTATGAGCCATGGAAGTCCAGACCTTTGTACCATTTACAAGCCAATGATCACCTTTATCTTCTACTTTTAGTTTTAATGAAGCTAGATCTGATCCGGAGTCTGGTTCTGAATAACCTTGGCACCATTGAACTTCTCCATTAGCTATTGGTGGTAAAAATCTCTTTTTTTGTTCTTCTGTTCCATGCACCATCAAAGTTGGACCTAACATTTTAGCTCCAAAACCATCTCTACCAGGCATTCTGTGGTACGACATTTCTTCGTTAAAAATCACTTGCTTCATATATGAAGCTCCTTGACCACCATATTCCTTGGGCCAAGCCATAGTTAGCCAACCTTTTTTGGCTAATTTTCTTCGAATTTCAAGACCATATTCAAAACCATCTGCAGCTTCATCCACACCTTGCCAGTCCTTAAATTCTCCTGGAATCTCATCTCTAATCCAAGACCTCAGTTCTTGTCTAAAATCTTCATCTTCTTTGCTAAATTCATATCTCATAAAAATACCCGTATTGTCAAAATATTATTTTTTTATAAGTTTATAACTATTTAGATCTTTTCAAAGGGTTTTAGTCTATTTATCTAATCTTTTTAAGTACCCAGCTTATCAAATAAAATGGAGCAAAAATTATAGCGTAAAGCTTTCTAATTCCCACTGAAGGGGTTGATCGACCTTTCCACTTAAGGTCTCCATCAAAAGAAGATAAAAAAGATCTGTAAGCACTAAACAAAAGTACAATCATTGCAATTGGATACAAAAGGCTTGAAAAAACACTTAATGAAAAAGCTTTTGAAGATATCAAAATAGATCCAAAAAGGCATGCTATTGATAGGAGAGATAAAGTAAGTAAATTACTTTGAAGTTCTATACCAAAAAAATAAGAAAAAACATTTAAGAATGGAAGATAAAATAAAATGAGTAGCCCAAAAAATGCAAATATAAAAAAGATAATATTGTATCTAAAAGTTGCAAAAATAGATTTTGCATGTCCATCAACAGACTCTAAAGAAGTAGTATATCCATTAGTTTCTACAATGCTCGTTCCATCCATAACTGCAGCTGAAAAACCAAAAGTCTTAATTGACCTTGCAAGTTCAAAGTCATCTAAAACAAGTCCTTTGATTTTTTCATGTCCACCTATTTTTCTGTAAGCTTCTTTATTAAAAAGTAAGAATTGACCAAACCCAGCTGCAAATAAACTATATGGTAATCTTTTAGCTATAAATATTGGGACCCAACATAAAATAAAGAAAGAAACCATAATCCAAATTAAATAATCTGTAAAATTTAAAATTTTTCTTTTAGGTATCAATGTAAGAAATTCTAGATTATTATCTTCCAGTTCACGAATTCCAGATGAAATAGCATATTCTCCTAAGCGTGTATCTGCATCGATAAAAAGTAGATATGAACCCTTAGAAAGCTTAGATAATTGATGACATGCCCAATTTTTACCTGCCCATTCTTTAGGAAGAATTTCTCCTTTGATAGCAGAAACATTTGAGTATTTGCTGGATAAAAATTTTATTTTCTTAAGTGTATTATCAGTTGAATTATCATCTATAAGTAAAATTTCAATATTATCGTAATCTTGATTTACCAAAGACTCAACACAATCATCAATATTATCTTCCTCGTTTCTACAAGGGACCATGATTGAAATTAATTCATCTGATTTTGGCTTAAGAGGTTTTGGCTTAGAAAATGAAATTAAATTAAGAAAAGAAACGACAAGAGTGTATGAAGAAATTATTGCAATTACTAATATTAGTTCATCGAATAAATCAATCAAATTTTACTCCAAACAAATCTCTAAATTTTTTAAATTGGGGAAAAGATTGTAATTCCTTTTTATGATTATAAATCATCATTAAACTTGCAAAAATCCATAAAAACATGAACTGAGTATTAGATATATATTGATTTGAAATATTAGTTATCATTCCATATAAAAAAAATCCAAAATGTACTAAATTTACGGTCCAAGCATCATTTTTCTGTATTGTGTACATAATTGCCAGGAGCCCAAATATTACTATAGCTGATTCAACATTAAATAAAGCTAGCCACATAGCAGCAGTAACAGCTAAGGCTTTGCCTCCTTTAAATTTCAAGAAAGGAGAGAATGAATGACCTAGTATTGGCATAGCTGAAACTAAAACTAAATCATAACCGCTAATATCAAAATATTGATAAGCAAGCCAAATAGGTAATATAGCCTTAAGGAATTCCACAAACATAACAGACATTCCTATTAGAGCTCCTCCCGTTTTCCAGGCGTTTACAGCTCCAGGATTGTTATCTCCAACTTCTCTTACATCTTTTCCAGATAAAATTTTGGTAAATATTATAGAGAATGGAATTGCACCACTAAAAAAGGCTATTATTGAAAATATTAGAGTTACCATCTTTTGAATTCTATGAAATTATAATTTTGTACTTTTATATTACTAAATTAGATATGAAATCATATCTAATTTAGTAACTTTATTGACTATTATTTATACTCTGCAATTACAGACAAACTTTCATTATAATTAGCTTCAGGAAGAGCAACATATCCACCTTCTTCAGAAAGCATTTTTCCGTTATCTAGATAAAACTTTACGAATTCATATACTTCAGGTTTTGATAACTCAGCATTATTGACATATATGTACATTGGTCTTGATAAAGGAGCATATGAAGAATCATTAATTGTTTGTTCACTTGGAGCTATGCATCCAGTTCCTCCATCCACACTCAGAACTTTTAATTGATCCTCATTTTCTATGTAGTATGCATATCCAAAGTATCCAATAGAACCTTTATCCCCAGACACACCCATTACTAAAACATTATCATCTTCAGATGGTGTGTAATCAGCTCTGGTTTTACCCTCTTCTCCATTTATAACATCTGTAAAATAATCAAAAGTTCCTGAGTCTGTTCCAGGTCCATACAAACTCATTTCCTTATCGGGGAAACTTGATCGTACTTGATTCCAGTTATTTATAGTTGAACCTTGGTCCCAAATAAGATTTAATTCTTCTGTTGTAATACAATCAATCCAGTCATTAGATTTATTTACTACGACTGATAGTCCATCATATGCAACTTCTAATTCAGTAAATTCTATTCCATTTTCTAAGGCAAGAGCAGCTTCTTTATCTTTTATTTCACGAGAAGCATTAGATATAGCTGTTTCTCCAACAACGAATCTTTTCATACCTCCACCTGTACCTGAAATACCAACAGGAATTTGTACCCCTGGATTAGACTCTCTGAATATTTCAGCTGCAGCAACAGTAATTGGAAAAACTGTTGATGATCCATCAATTTCTATAGTCCCGGAAAGATCCGAATCAGAAGTATTTTCTTCAGTTGAACACCCAAAAATCATGATCAAAATAATAAAAATATAAACTGATAAATGTTTTTTAAATAAATTTTTCATTATTGCTCCTTTTCACTAAATATAATAATACAAAAAGAGCTGTAGAAATATATTAAATGCACATTAAGCTTATATTAAGAGCTGTTAAAAAAAATTAATAATATTATTT
>Ga0209359_10000339_pt1 | contig 11391 bp, 9 predicted proteins | sample MarorgKNORR_S2LV_FD_188224 | JGI IMG/M metagenome (GOLD analysis project Ga0209359, IMG submission 188224) | Marine microbial communities from the Southern Atlantic Ocean, analyzing organic carbon cycling - Surface_A/KNORR_S2/LV (SPAdes) (version 2) | ecosystem: Environmental > Aquatic > Marine... | reverse complement strand
TACAGAACTTGCGACTGATACATTTGTAGCAGTAGATACACCAGTAACGTTTAGACCACTGGTAAAATTGACTGCATCAACACCGTTTTCTCCTATTATCTTTGTGGTTTTAATTTCTGACATTTTAGTTAAGTTGCAATTTCTTCAATAGTGAATAAGGATGCGTGAGTTGTTGCTCCATATTTTTCTTGATAGTACCCATCTGCTGCAAAATTTACTGAATTAGCTTTATGCGTTCTAAGTGAAAAAGTTTTTGCTGATACACCCCAAGATGGCATTTTATGAGTAATCGTTAAATTAGCACCATGAACAGACCAATCAGTAACAGCTCTTAATGCACTTGTATTGTCACTAATGAATAATGCCATACCCACATCATCTGCTATATTATTACGTTCTCCACAAGCAGCAGTGCAATGAATATATAAATCACAGTTGGCAGTAGATGGTGTATATGCCTGAGAAAAGAATTCCTGTCCCTCTGTTATTTGAGGAGCAGTATCATCATTTGGGAATTGGTTGTGTGTAGCGAGAGATTGTCTAGTAATGGTATAAAATGATTTTCTTAATAATATACCTCCACCCACATTTGTTACTCCTGCACCATTTCCATGAAAAGTGGCAGCAGTTATTGAACTTGCGGTTGATACATTTGTGCTAGTGAGAGTTCCAGTTGCGTTGATGCCTTTTGTAAACTGAACTGCATCAACACCGTTTTCCCCTATTATGTTTTCGACTCTGATTTCTGACATTTTAGTTAAGTTGCGATTTCTTCAATGATGAATAATGATTGTCCTTGTACTGTTGCTCCCATTTTTGGTGAGGATTGTACTCCGTTGTATTGTCCAGCGTAATAATTTATTGTATCTCCTCCATGTGCTCGGAGTGAAAATGTTTTTGAACCACTATAAGATGACATTAAATGTCGCAACAGGAAATTATCACCATGAACAGCACCTTGACCATTAGTTAATCCTGTCACTACTCTTAATGCATCCGTGTTATCATTTATATACAATGCCATACCCTTTTGATTAGTGTTATTAGCAGTTTCTCTTACACAAGCTTGACAAGTAATGAATAAATTGCAGGGATGGTTGCTTGGTGTGTATGCCTGAGAAAAGAACTCAGTTCCCTCTGTAATTTGTGGAATAGTATCATCATTTGGCCACGCAGCGTGACTAATAGATTGTCTATTAATCAAATAAGATGTTTTTTTTAATAACAATCCTGCAGTTACACCTGTTACACCTGCACCATTCCCAAAAAAAGTTGCAGCAGTCACAGAACTTCCAACCGATACATTTCCAACAGTAGCAATACCAGTTACAGTAATACCCTTCGTAAACTTAACTGCATCAGTGCCAGTTTCTCCTGTTATATTGTTAACTCTGACTTCAGACATTTTTAAATCTTTTTTTTATTTATTTAGAATACATTCAAAACATTCATAATGAATGTAGTGCCAGCAGATACGTGAAAAGTTGCACCTGTTGCAACATTAATTCTTCCTAATCTTGTGAAGAGAGTATTACCTGATGTATTATCCGATTCAATACTAGTTGATGTTCCTGCACCAATTGTAAATGATTCTGGTGTTTTAAATATCAGATTTTCAAGTGTTCCTTCTGTATTACTAAGTGCAGTTGCAAATCCACTAACTCCTGTTAAGTTTGCACCATCACCATGAAAAGCAGTCGCAGTAACAACACCTGCTGCTCCTAATTTTATATTACTTCCTACATCATGTGCAATTGAGGATGTTGTAATACCAGTTATAGTTAATCCCTTCTCAACATTTATTGCACTATTCGCATCCTTACCTACTAACTTATCAACCCTCATTCTACCGAGTGCACCACCACCAAATGTTCCATCAGGTCTTAGACCTAAAACATCAGGTATTAAATCATCTCCATCTGAAATAATTAAATCAGCACCACTTCCGACACTTATATCAGCATATTGTGTATACGCTGCTGATGCAGATGCAGGAGTATCAACAGTAACTGTTGAGTTTACTGGTAAGACAGTATTAGTGTAATATATTTTATTTAATGGACTTGACTGTGTGCTACTTAACGCAGTTCCTAATCCAGCAGGTAAAGAAGTTAAATTAGAACCATCACCACTAAATGATGATGCTGTAATAATTCCTGAAGCATTGATTTGGTTTATTTCAAATCCAGCAGAATGTAAATTTTGTGTATGAAATTGAAGACCTTGAGTATGTCCTAAAGTTAATGCTGTTCCAACCTTAATTGTATTTCCATCACCATCTATAGTTGTTGAACTTGAACCAAAAGTTACAATACCTGTAAATGTTGCTTGACCATTAGATTCAATTGTAACACCAGATCCAACATTTACTGTATCAAAAGTTGATATACCAGTGTGAACTGCACCTGATGCTTGTGCCTGAACTTTTACATTGCCAGCAGGATCTTTTAATGCAGTTGCATCAATACCTGTTAAGTTTGCACCACTTCCTGAAAAACTTGATGCAGTAATTACACCAACAGCAGAAACACCAGCACCAACATGAATATCTTTTCTCGCTGTAATTATTCCAACTGAATCTATATTAGTTACATCTTCATATGTTAATATACCACCAATATTTAAATTACCACTTATATCTGTATTACCATTAACATCTAATCCCGTTGTAGTAACAATACCCGTAGAATTAATATGTCGTGTGTCATAATCTTCATTAGGTTTTATGACACCCTGTGTAATACGGGTATTTGCCATCTTATGTTATCTCCATTATTGTTAATGAAGCATCTATACTATTATTAGTGTCACTATTTACAGTCAATGTATCTGCTGTTTCTAATACAACCTTGTTCCCTGCCATAAACTCTAATGAAGATCCTTGAGGTATGGGAACATTTTTTAAAACTTTTACATCATCTGCTGAAGGTCTTGTAACACCAACTCCAACAAGACAACCAGATCCAGAAACATTCGCAAGTGTAATACCAATCACAACAGTTGTAGTTGCACTTGGAACAACATAAACATTCTGAGTTGTAATACCAACATTCGCTTTTGTTTTTAATTTAAAGGTATTTGCCATTTAATTATCCTAGTGCTATTGCAAGTGCAGTTGCATCGCCCTGTGTCGCTGCAGGACTCCCTGCTATATTTAGTGTGCTAGTAATATTCGCAGTTCCGTGAACATCCAATGCGAAAGATCCAGTGGGTGCAGTCGTATTGATTCCAACTGAATTTGCAATACCAACCTGAGCCGACGAGTCATTGACCGTGACTAAACTTCCTACTTGTGATAATTCTCTGTTCTTTGCCATTATAATTTTTAGTTATTTATCTGTTATAGACCCCTCTTGGATAGAGTTGACCTTTCACAGGTCTTCTTCCTGTTAAGAAACCAGGTCGTGTGCTATCGAATATATCAAGATTAGTACCAGTAGTACTTAAAGGAACAGTTCCAATAGAAGTATTGACCGTAAATGTTAATGCTTGAATTTGTGCAAATTTAGAATCATTGACTGCATCTTCCAATGTAGTAGTTGTTATATCTAAGTCTGCATATGCAAAGTTTGCCATTAGGTTGTCCTCGCACAGAAGAGTATTCCACGAGTTCTATTGGTTTGATTATACGCACCATCAATTACAGTATACACTTCACTACCACTGATTGTTACAGTATCATTTTGTTGAATATTTTGACTAGGAGAAGCATGATCAAATTGAATTAATACAAAATCATCAGGTATATAGTATGGACAAGGAACCATATGTGATGATAATGGTAAACCTTTTATGACCGCATTGTGATTGAGAACATCTGGACTCTTGTTGGTATAATCAGAAAGACCAAGATCACCTCGGAAATTACTATGTTCACTATAAGTATTATTTCGATAATAATGTCTTCTCTCAGTATTACCTCTTTGAATGGGGTAAGTTGTTGCATTTATATAATCTCTTAAAAAAGTATTCATTGAATAATACTGACTACCAGTACTCCAACCCATCATAAATTGCCTTCCCATCCAATCATCATTAGAACTATCGCCACCAGTTCCAAGACTTGTATGCAGTTCATGATGTGCACCAGACATATCACGATAAACAGGATCAAAATATGACATTGATCCTAAAGATAATTCATCAAAATTTAATAGTGAATGAGTAAACTTATGTAAGAAGAAAGTACCATATGTATTATCATCAATACTTGATGAAGACTTATCAGGATGTTTAAATGAAAATACTGCAAAGTTATTATCTATACCTGACCTATAAACATTCATTTCTAAAGTAAAACTATTAGAACTAGCATACTCAAAATTTGCAATATCTATACTAGTATTTAATGATGTAGTTGATAATCTATTAGCAGTTCCAGTTGGATCATGATGCACATCCTGATACTGTTGACCTCTGAAAGTATTTGCATAACGACCTTGATTATAAAGTGTTGCATCAGTATCGTAAGGATAGAAAGATGTGCCAGCGGAGAAATATAATTTAGTAGAGTCTGCTTGGAATCCAAAATAGGAATCTCCATAAACTTTATTGTTATCATGCTCAATCCTTAGAACTCCCCAAGGATAGGAACTACCATTTGTTACATCTTTATCATAGAATGTACTTGTTGATCCATAGTTTGTCTCATCTGCCTGAACAACCACTGTCATATCATTACCACCACCTATAGCATCACCATCAATTACAAGGTTATCACCATCTGCATATCCATGTCCTCCACGATTTACATATACTCGATATACATTTCCACCACTACGAGATACATGAAAACTACAAGTATCTCCAACACCAATACTAGTTCCACCTGATTTTGGTCTTGCTTCTAAAAAAGTAGTGCTTGATGAACCGACTTGAGTTTGTCCAGAATATCCAGAAATACCAGTTACAATACCACTAACAGTTCCTCCGTGCCATCCTAATTGTGCGAATGCAGATTCCAATTGATATATTACAGATGTAGTAGCCCATCCAGGTGCTGCTGTTTGTCTGTAAGTTGTGATTGCCATTTATCTTAATCCTCCAGTTTAAGAATTGTTAGGTTTGCGGTGATTGCTTGTGTTGTTGACGATGTATTTTTGATCGCAACATACATGTTTGTACTAGGTGTACTATCCATATTTCCACCAGGTACAAATGGTGAAACTTTAATTGATGTAGAAAGTCCAGTTGTTACGACTTCTGCAATAACTCCACTTCCAGCAATAGGGTCTTCACCCACACTCCTAGACGCATCATTAGTTCTAGATGTACTATCAGTATATAGTCTAAACCACCCCGCTGTGGACAGTCCTACATTCATTAAAAGGTATGATTTATGACCTGTAATTGTGATGTTTCCAATTGCATTTGGAGCAAGTGAACCAGTTGTTCCAGAAACAACACCTCTTGATGTACTACCACCATCAAATCCTACAATGTTTATTTTTCCAACCATGTAAGAGTGAACAGTACATCTATACCATAAGGTATCTGGTGCATCATGTTGAGGTGTGAAATCTAAATTATTTCCTTGAGTAGTATAATTATTACCCGTATCACTATACGTAACACCATCAGTATATTTTGAACCACCACTTTGTGCAGTAAATATTGCAATTGGATGCGAACTACCAGCATTATGAATGAAGCGATACTTAGTATCTCGATACATATAAAGTTCAGGATAGTTTACTGAACTATCAACTCCGTTTCCAGTAAAATTATAAACACCAGATCCGCTTACAGTATATGCTACTTGAACATCATTATTTGCTGGATCTGCTTGAGTTGCATTTACAGTTACTGCACCAGCAGAAAGAGCACCTACAGATAAATTATTTCCAAAATTAATTGTTCCAGCAGTTCCAACATTTGAACCGCTATTTTTAATAAGAATACCAGTTCCAGAAGCAGTAACTCCTGTCAATCCTGAACCATCACCTATAAATGATGTTGCAGTAACAACACCTGCATTACCAAGTCTTATATTGTTTCCAACTCTAAGTTCTCCACCTGTAACTTGAACACCACTTCTTGCAGTAATTAAACCAACAGAGTCAACGTTTGTTACATCTTCATAAGTAAGTGTACCACCAACTGAAACATTTCCAGTCACAGAAAGAGTTCCACCAATGCTTACGTTTGTACTAATCGCAACATTGACAGCATTCAAATTTAAATTGTTTGGACTTTCAATCGTTGGTGTTCCTGACGCACCAATCAGATTTAACTCCTTAATACCAAAACCCTTCTCTGCCATATTACTTTTTAATTATTTATGATTGTTGGAATGATATACCACTTATATTTACACCAGAAATTACAGGTCTAGTATCAGAGGCAGTTGGATCAAATAAAATATTTCTATGAGCACCTCTTAAATTTCTACTAGTGCTCCAATAATATTGATTGTCGTCATCAGGAAAGGGATCAAGATACTTATCAGTTGATACACCAACTGAACCCTGTGTTTTTAAAAAATCCTTTACGTCTCCTGAAGTTGCATCGGGTTTAGACTCTAAAAATAATGCGACTGAACCAGCAACAACAGGAGATGCTGCTGATGTTCCATTAAAATATCGATCAACAAAATTAGAATTGTATCTTGCATAATTAGTTTCAGTTCCCAATTGATCACCATTTGCTGCTCTGAATCCAGCAGAAAGAGTTTCATCAGCAGGAGCCCATACATCAATTCCTGGTCCATTATTTGAATACGATGCTTTCATTTCTGCATATAATTCGTGTTCGTATCCAGCATAACTTTGTTCTATTGTATCATCCATTGCTCCCACACATATCACTGGATGATAATCCTTTGTAGTATTGAATCCCACACCCTGTGGATGTAAGTAATCACGACTTCCAATAGGTAGAGTACCACTTGGAAATAAACTTGTTCCTCGGTGATCAGTACCACTAACTAAACTAGTAAAATAATCATTCTTTTGTATATCATTCGCACCAATTCCTAATCTTTGATTATCATTACCAGCCGCAACAACAAATATAACTCCTGCGTCAGTCATCTCTGAACCTGCAGTATCTATAGAATGTGATCTTGACGAAGTTGAAAATGCTCTACTATATGAACCACCAGATGATAAACCTTGAGCATATGCTTGAGCACCTGTGCTACTAGAAGAGTAACCAGTAAATGTACCAGTGCTACCCTTAAATTTGTAAGTCACAGTTGTTCCTGAATTAAAAGCACCATAGTATCCCCAACTTCCATTCACAACTGTTGGATTTTTACGACCAGTTGCAGTATTAATTGGTTTATGTTGATGAAAGATTTTCATTAAATCATAACTTGCCTCGGTGCCCATACTTGCTGGTGTAGAAACCATGCTCATATTCCATATATTAGATTCAAATGCAAGACCAAAATTTTTACCAGCAGCTAAACCAGCACAACCTGTTCCATGTGAACTTGTCATTGTATGTGATGTACCACCAATGCCAAGAGTGTTTGCAACTGTATAATTATCAGGGATTGCAACAGTTCCGACTGATGAAAATGAACCTGAACGACTACTTGAGTTTTCCCACCAAGCGTGTGCTGATGCAGTTGTGATTCCTATTCGACCATCAGGTTTTGTATAAGTGTGACTATTAGATGTAAAGTAACTTGGATCAATATAATATGGTCCGTCTAAAACTACATCTCTTACTCTTGACTTACCATCATCATCTAAAAATTCAGGATGATACTGAAGAACTCCTGAATCCTGAATTACTATATCAACATTCTTTCCAGTTAAACTATAACTTATATCGCTTGTGATTGGTGATACTTGTGTACCAAAAGTATTCGGCCAACCATCACCATTAGTTTGGACTCCTACTCTCTTCACAGCCCAGTTTGTACGATTTTCCTCTGCGGATGTAGCAGATATTGAAAAAGCAGTTGATGGTAAATTACGATATACTTTTACGTTCTTACGAAATCTTTTAGTTACGGGTCTTGGTTCTGGATACGAGTGGCGATAATCTGATGGTGATAATTCAATCCATTTTACTTGGGGGTGTGTAGATATTCCCACCGCCTCTTCCTCAGTCAACCAATAAGTTCCACGAGTTGGACTATGTTCTTTATTATCTGAACAAGTTACTTTTCGATCAGGGATGCCATCTTCATTAGAATCAACAATTAATGCGTTGTGAATTGTATTCCAATACTCAGGACTCGTAACAGCAAGAGTATATTTGTACATTACATAACCTCACGTTTAACACGATAGTTTGCTGATCCAGATACACCAGTTTCAGGTGTTACTCTTAATAATATATTACTTCCTGAATTTACTGCTTCAGCTTGGAATAATAAACTGGAACTAAACATTATTGCAAATTGTGTAGAATGTATTGTCGTGCCATCTCGCATTGCTAATACTTTTTGTGATTGATAGTCACTTCCAATTTTGACAAATATTGTGTATTCAAAAACTTTATCATCCGTTCCATAAGCAAAAGTATCTATAGTTGTTGTTGCACCTGCATTTTGAGTATAACCATTTGCAATATTAGTTGTTATACCAACACTCGATGCTACTGTTGTCCATTGAACAATACCACCAGATCCAGCACTTGTTAATACTTGACCTGATGTTCCATAGTTTGCACCAGCAATACCTAACTGACCAAGAGGTCCGATGCGTAATCTCTCAGAATTATTCGTATTAAAACTTATTGCTAAATTTTCAGGGAAACCAAATGAAGTATTTGTATCTCCTTCATGTTTTATCTTACTTGCAAGTGTAATATCGTTCTGAAAAGTTGATATACCAGAGACGCTTAATTTGTTAACATCAAATCCAACTGTATTGATACCGACTGTAACAATACCAACAGAAACAGGTGTGGCTGTTATGGGTGATGTAAAGTTTACAGTTCCAGCAGTACCAACTGTCGAACCATCATCTTTTACAACAATTCCAGAACCTGATGCAACAACACCAGTTAATCCTGAACCATCACCAAAATATTTTGTAGCAGTTACAAAACCAGCAATCGAAACATTATCTAAATTTGTATGACCATCTACATCTATGTCTCCATTGATATCTGCTCCAGTACCAAAGAATGTGCCACCTTTAAATGTAGTGGCAGTTATAACACCAGCGTTTCCAAGTTGAATATTATTACCAACATCTATAAAATCATCTACATCTATATTTGTAAGTGTAGATACACCGATTACATTTAATGTATTTGCTCTTACTTCAGCAGTGCTGATTCCAGTTATACCTGTCAACTGTGAACCGTCACCAGCAAAAGAAGTTGCAGAAACTGTACCTGTGACAGTAATACCAGCGTTTGTTGTTGCTAATCTAGGTGTATTATCAAAGTTAAGAGTTGCTGCACCACCATTAGAAAAAGTTGCATAAGTCGCACCACCAGATGCATTCCTTAAATTAATTGAATTATTACGAATATCAGATACAGTAATCGCACTTGAGAAAGTTGTGACTCCAATCACACTTACATTATCTAAATTTGCATGTCCATCTACATCTATGTCTGTAACTTCAATACTAGGTGATCCAGTTAGATTACTTGCAAGAGATGCAGTGCCTGTTAACGCTCCAACAAAAGTAGTTGCTGATACAACACCTGAAACGCTTGCCTGTTTTGCAAAGAGGGTTGTGCCTGTAACAGTCGTAATACCTGCGAGTGTGGAAATACCAATTACATTTAAACTATTCGTTCTTACATTTGTAGTTGAACCTCCACCAGCAGCTGCAGTTATAGTAACAATACCTGATGATATGGGAGATAAAGATAAATTAGCACCGAAATCAATTGTCTGTGCAGTACCAACAAGTGTGCCACTATCCTTAACAATCAAACCAGAACCAGATGCAGTCACACCTGTCAATCCAGAACCATCACCAACAAACTTAGTTGCAGTGACAACACCTGTCATATTAACACTACCAGTTCCTTCAACTGTTTTATTGAATAAATCTAAGTTACCACCAAGTTGAGGTGATAAATCTTCAACAACATTTCCAATACCAAAAGCACCACCACCAGCAGACACAGTATTATAAGCAACAAGTTCAACAATATCTCCAACAAAACATCCGACTGCTAATACTGTAGTAGAACCATTAGTTGCAGTAAATTCAGCATCAGTCAACTTGATACCATTTACATATACATCAAGGAATCCAATAGTGTATGCAAAACTAAATGTAGTTTGACCTGAAGATGCAGTAAATGTCTGTCTTGTTCTTAATGATGGGAATGATGACCAAGCAACTCCACTACCAGTTGATTTTAAATAATTACCATTTGTTCCGTTAGAACCGCCAGCTTTAATTGTACTGTCAAATTGAACAGCACCATTAAATGTTGATATACCTGTTACTCTTAAATTACGAGTCGTAATATCTTCACCAATAATAGATGTAGATGCAGCACCTCCTGATGTTACTACATTAATACCACTTACAAAAAGATTACTACCATCAAAACGTAAATTATTACTATCTGTTAGTTCACCACCAGATCCAGCAAATACAACTCTACCTGATGTTAAATCTTCAACCTTGAATGTATTTGCTCGACCACCACCATCAATATCTAATAGTCCAGTGGTCGTTGTAACACCAGCAATATTAACATTATCTAAGTTTGTATGACCATCTACATCAATATCTCCATTTAAATCTAATCCTGTTGCAGTAATACCACCAATATTATAAGTCTCTGTCCCTGTTCCAACAGTTCCATTTGATTCCTTATTGACTAATTCTAACCAATTACCTGCATGAGCAAAATAACCTCTGGCAGTCGCATGAACGTGAGCAAACATACCATGATATGATGATGCAGATGGTAAATCTGACATCGCACCGTATAATGATGGTATCTTATTCTGTCCTTGTACTCCTTCAATTATACCAGCAAAAGTTGTGACACCAGCAACAGAAACATTATCTAAATTCGTGTGTCCATCAACATCTAAATCTCCATTAATGTCTACTGTAACAGCAGTTGTAACTCCAGTGACATTTAATGATGTTGCAGTTGTAGATGTTGAAACAATACTATTAATAAAATACTGTTCAGTACCAAGTCCAACTCTTCCATCTATTTCTTTATTAACTAACTCTAACCAATTACCTGCGTGTGCAAAATATCCTCTACCAGTTGAGTGAACATGAGCGAACATACCATGATACGATCCAGCAGCTGGAAGTGCACCCATATTTGCATAGAGTGATGGTATTTTATTCTCACCTGCTTGTGCCTCAATTACACCACCAGTAACACGAATACCAGATCTTGCAGTTACGATACCAACTGAATCTACGTTCTTAACATCCTCGTATGTTAGTACTCCAGCAACACTTAAATTACCAGTAACATTTAAATGAT
>Ga0209359_10000336_pt1 | contig 11411 bp, 8 predicted proteins | sample MarorgKNORR_S2LV_FD_188224 | JGI IMG/M metagenome (GOLD analysis project Ga0209359, IMG submission 188224) | Marine microbial communities from the Southern Atlantic Ocean, analyzing organic carbon cycling - Surface_A/KNORR_S2/LV (SPAdes) (version 2) | ecosystem: Environmental > Aquatic > Marine... | reverse complement strand
TAATATCCATGCTGCTATTGACGCAAAAACTCCCTCAAGAGAAAAAATTATAGCTGCTGGAGCTGGTGATAAATGTTGCAATGCAATAATTTGAAACATAAAAGCTATCCCACTTGACAATACCCCCGCATATATAATCTCAGTTGCTTCTAAAGATAAAACTGAAAAAGAAATATACTCTAATGAATAAGCGGGTATTAAAGAAAAAATTGCCGCTGTTAAACATTGAAAAGAAGCTATCGTAATTGGAAAATTAAAAATTTTTAAAAATTTTGAAATATAAACTATGTGAAAAGCCCAAAAAAAAGCTCCTATAACTACCAAAGAGTCCCCAAATCTAACTCTTAAATTATCAAGTTCACTTAGAAGCAAACCACCAAATAAACACATTAAAACAGATGGCCAAACGGATTTGTGTATTTTTTTGGAGAATAAAAAATAAGCGATTATTGGTACTATAACAACGTATAAAACCGTAAAAACTGCTGAATTAGCAACATCAGTATATAGAAGGGAAATTTGCTGAAAAATATTTCCACCTGCTAAAAGAAAACCTAAAAAAAATAAATATGCCATTACATAAGTAAAATTAACTTTTGATTGTAAAATTTTTTTCAATTCAAAAATAAAAAAAAATGGTAACAAAACAAGAAAACCTAAAATAAGTCTAGCTGCAGAAAAAGTCCAAGGTCCTATGTAATCCATACCTGTGTCTTGCGCAATAAATGCTGTTCCCCATAAAAAAGAGCAAGAGATTGCACAAACCAGGGATAAAATTTTTTTATTCATAATTTTAATTGTATAAAGTCTTTAAACGGCCAATTTAAAGGCGAAGTCTTTACCAAGACAGTTCCCTAGATAAACACAAAATCTAGCTCCTTCAGCACCATCAATTAATCTATGATCATAAGATAGTGATATAGGAAGTATTTTTCTTGAAACTATCTTCCCTTTTATTTTAACCAACCTATCGAAAGTTTTTCCAACACCAAGTATCGCGACTTCTGGAGGATTTATAATAGGTGTAAAAAATGTTCCGCCAATTCCACCTAAACTTGAAATTGTCATTGATCCACCAAAAAACTCTTTTTTATCAATTTTAAGCTCTCTGCAGAGTTTACTAATTTTTTTCAAATTTTCTCCTATCTCTTTGATGCTCATTCTATCAGCGTCCCTTATTTTTGGAACCATTAGTCCATGCAAGGTATCAACTGCAAAACCTATATGAAAATATTTTTTATAGATAATTTTATTTTGATCAGGGTCAATAGAAGCATTAAAATTAGGAAACTCTTTAAGCGCACTTACCAATGCTTTTACAATAAATGCCAAAGGTGTTACTTTGATTGCATCGCCTGAATAATAATCGTACAACGATGATCTAAATTGTTCCATTTCAGTAACATCAATTTCATCATGTTGAGTAACGTGTGGTATTTCTGACCAAGATCTAACCAATTGCGTTCCTGACAATCTTTTTACTCTTGGAATTTCTTTTAATTCAATTTGACCAAATTCTTCATGCGTATATTCTTCTTTATATTTTTTCCTTTCAACTGTGCCTTTGTTTACTGTTACTTGCGATCTAACAAACTGTTTTACATCTTCTTCCGAAACTCTACCAGATCTTTGGGACCCAGGAATTTCTAATACATTTGTTCCCAATTCCCTAGCAAATTTTCTTACTTTTGGACTTGCTAATTTAACTCCAGTTTGAACTTTCTCAACATCTACAGCTGGTGGGGTTTTTATTTCTTTTTTTATTTCCTCAACAACACTTGATTTTATTTGTTTTTTTTTATCAATAGTTTGTTTTTTTTGTTCATCTTTTACTGATGACGCTAAAGTTAAAATAAGATCGCCTTTATTAACTTTATCACCAACTTTTACATTTATTTTTTTTATCTTACCAGACTGAGTGGACGGAACTTCAACACTAGACTTATCACTCTCAAGTGTAATTAGAGAGTCGTTTTTATTTATAATTTGTCCATTTTTAACTAAAACTTCTATTATTTCTACATCTTTAAAGTCTCCAATGTCAGGAACTGTTATTTTAACATCAGACATAGTTATAAGCGCCCTGGAAATTCTTTATCTTTGTTAATTTTATACTTTTTAAAAGCTTTCTCAGCTTGTTCAGAACCAATTAACTGCTCTTTAGCAAGAGCACTTAGTGTATAAGCGACGATATGTTCTTTATCAACTTCAAAAAACTTTCTTAAATTTTTTCTTGTATCACTTCTTCCATAGCCATCAGTTCCAAATGAATAAAATGCTTTTTCTGTGTAAGGTCTTATTTGATCAGAAAATGATCTAGTGTAATCAGAGGCTGCAATAATTGGACCACTTCTTTTTTCAAAACATTTTTCTATATAAGACTTCCTTTTTTTATTTGAATTTAAGAGATTCCATCTTTCAGTTTCCATTCCTTCTCTTCTTAACTCGTTAAAACTAGTAACACTCCAAACATCAGAGTCTATACCATAATCCTTAGACAATATTTCAGATGCAGAAATAATTTCTCTTAAAATTGTTCCAGAACCTAGTAGTTGAACTTTAACTTTACCTTTATTGTTATTCTCTCTAAATAAGTACATTCCTTTTAAAATTCCTTCATCACTTCCTTTTGGTTTTTCTGGGTGTGAATAATTTTCATTCATTGCAGTGATATAGTAAAAAATGTTCTCTTTTTTTTCATGCATTCTTTTCAAGCCTTCGCGAAGTATTACTGCCATCTCGTAAGCGAATGTAGGATCATAACTTACACAATTTGGTATATTGGAGGCTAATAAATGACTATGACCATCTTGGTGCTGAAGTCCCTCTCCGGCTAAAGTGGTCCTGCCCGCTGTAGCTCCAATTAAAAACCCTCTGGCTTGTGAGTCGCCTGCTGCCCATGCTAAATCCCCAACTCTTTGAAAACCAAACATTGAGTAAAATATATAAATTGGAATCATTTCTAAATCATGATTTGTATAAGAAGTTCCCGCAGCTATCCAAGAGGACATTGCACCGGACTCAGTAATACCTTCTTCTAATACTTGACCGCTCCTATCTTCTCGGTAAGAACTTAATTGCTCCGAGTCCACTGGCTCATATTTTTGGCCTTCATGGGCATATATACCAATTTTTTGAAAAAATCCTTCCATACCAAAAGTTCTAGCCTCATCAGGAATAATAGGAACTAATCTTGGTGAAAGATTTTTATCTCTCAACAATGCTGTAAGCATTCTAACTAGTGCCATTGTTGTTGACATTTCTTTTGCTCCGGTCGACTTCATAAAAACTTCAAATATGTCTTTTGGTGGTGTTTTAATCGCTTTTGCAAAAGAAGATCTTTCAGGTATAAAGCCACCAAGTTTTAATCGTTTCTCTTTTAAATATTTAATTTCCTCTGAGTTTTCACTCGGCTTGAAATATTCAATGTTTCTTACTTGTTTGTCAGTAAGAGGAACACCAAACCTATCTCTATAATAAAGTAAGTCTTCCTCATCTAGTTTTTTCTGTTGATGAGTTGTGTTTATACTTTCTCCAGATTTACCCATTCCGTAACCTTTAATAGTTTTTGCTAGAATTACAGTTGGTGAGCCTTTGTGCGTCATTGCTGAATGGTAAGCAGCATATACTTTATGTGGGTCGTGACCACCTCTATTTAATTTCCAAATATCTTTATCAGTCATTGATGAAACAAGTTTTTTTAACTCTTCATATTTACCGAAAAATTTTTCTCTCACATATTCACCACCCTTAGCTTTGAACGCCTGATACTCGCCATCCACGCATTCATTCATTCTTTGCACTAATAAGCCTGTTTTGTCTTTTGCAAGCAACTGATCCCAATATGATCCCCAAATAACTTTTATTACATTCCATCCTGTTCCTCTAAAACTTCCTTCTAACTCCTGAATTATCTTTCCATTACCTCTGACTGGTCCATCAAGTCTTTGCAAATTACAATTAATTACAAATATTAAATTGTCTAATTTTTCTCTAGCAGCTAACCCTATTGCTCCAAGTGACTCTGGTTCATCCATTTCACCATCACCTAAAAAAACCCAAATTTTTCTACCTTCATCTTTTACAAGCCCTCTATTAATCAGATATTTTAAGAAACGTGCCTGATAAATTGCCATTATAGGTCCCAATCCCATAGAAACCGTAGGAAATTGCCAAAAGTTCGGCATTAACCACGGGTGGGGGTATGATGACAATCCTCCCTTTGAAACTTCCTGCCTAAAACCATCTAATTGTTTAGCAGTAAGTCTTCCTTCCAAAAAAGCACGGGCATACATCCCAGGAGCTGAATGACCTTGAAAATAAATTAGATCTCCTCCAAATTTATTATTTTTTGCTCTCCAAAAATGATTCATTCCTACGTCGTAAAGAGTTGCAGCAGATGCAAATGTCCCTATGTGACCGCCTAACTCAGAGCTTTTTTTATTTGCTTTTACTACCATCGCGGCAGCATTCCATCTTATATAAGCTCTAATTTTTTTTTCGATGTTTTGATCCCCTGGAGATTTAATTTCAATTTCGGGAGGAATTGTATTTATATAAGGAGTTGTTCTTGTATCAGGGAGAACCAAACCAGATTTGTATGCTTGATCAATAACTTTATTAAGTAAATAACTTGCTCTTGGTGCCCCATCATTTTCAATAACGGAATTGAGCGAATCAATCCATTCATTAGTTTCAATTGGATCAATATCATTTTTTGACGAAGGTTCAGCAAATATTTTTTTAACAGGTTTTAAATTACCATTAGTTTTTTTTGGTACTATTTCTGTCTTGTCAATCTTTTTTACATTTTCTTTTGACTCATTTAATTCAGATACTTGCCCATTTTCAATTGTAGCTAAAATACTTCCTTCAGAAACTTTATCTCCAATTTTTACTTTTAAATCTTTTATTAAACCTGCAGAAGGCGACGGGATTTCTACACTAGATTTATCGCTCTCAATAGTGACCACAGGATCATTTTTATTAATTTTATCACCAGGTTTTACTAGAATTTCAATAACTTCAACGTCTTTAAAATCACCTATATCTGGAACTGAAATATTTTGGGCCATAATTCTTATTATAAACTTTAAAGAATTTATAAAAAAATCAATTATTAATAAACGTTAAAATTGAAGCAAATAAGCGTTATAAGATGATTTTTAGACATATTTTGCTCTTTTTTTGGTCATTAAATTTTAGCAACATTGGGAATGCGATTACTAATTAACATTTTTTTTAACAAAAAAGCTCATTTTTCAAACAAGTCAATAACAATTCAAAAGTTTTTACTAAAAAAATATCTGTTAAGATAATTATTAAACAGCTAAGCTATTTTAATGAAATATCTTTGGAAGCCATCAGATGAATTAATACAAAATTCTAATTTAGAACGTTTCTCAAAAGAAATAAAAATTAATACTAATAGAAATTTTGAAAAATTATGGAAATGGAGTGTTGAAAACCCAAATACGTTCTGGTCAAAAGTTTGGGATTTTACAAATATTGTGGGATTCAAAGGAAATGAAATAATAAAAAAAAATAAAATTTTTAATAGAACAAAATTTTTTCCTGATGGAAAAATCAATTACGCAGAGAATATTTTAAAAAAAAAAAATGATCAAATAGCAATAAATTTTTTATCAGAAAAAGGATTAAATGAAAAAATAACTTGGAAAGAGTTATATGATAAGGTGTGTAAACTATCCAAGTATTTAAAATCTCTTAATTTAAAAAAGGGTGACAGAGTAGCGGGATATGTTCCTAATAAAATAGAGGCAGTTATAAGTTTTCTGGCTTGCGCAAAGATAGGAGTGATATGGTCATCTTGCTCTCCAGATTTTGGTGCAGAAGGTGTAATTGACAGATTCAAACAGATTAAACCTAAAGTCTTGATTACATGCAATTATTATTATTATAACGGAAAGAAAGTTATTATTATTGATAAAGTTAAAGAACTTAAAAAAAATATAAATTCAATCGAAGAAATAATTGTTTTTCCTTATGATAAAAGTGAAAATAATGATGATCTTTCATATTCAAGTTTTCACAAAATCATAAAACAATCAGGTCTAGACGAAAAATTTGAAAGGTTTGAATTTAATCATCCAATATATATTTTATACTCAAGTGGTACTACGGGTAAACCAAAATGTATTACACATGGAGCTGGTAATGTTTTGATTGAGCACAACAAAGAGCTCGTCTTACATTGTAATATTAAAGATAATCAGAGAATTTTTTATTATACAACAACTGGATGGATGATGTGGAACTGGTTAGTGGGAAGTCTGGCTACTGGTTCTTCAATCTATCTTTATGATGGTTCTCCTACTTATCCAAGAAAAGAAATATTACTTGAGTATTGTCAAAATAAAAAGATCAACTTTTTCGGTGTAAGTGCAAAATATTTGGATTATTTAAAAAATGAAAAAATAAATTGCGATAAATTAGATTTAAGTCCATTAAACACTATTGCCTCTACAGGTTCTCCGCTATCAGCCCAAAGTTTTGAATATGTTTACAAAAATATTAAAAATAACATTCATCTCACTTCTATTTCTGGAGGAACCGACTTAGTTGGGTGTTTAGTTTTAGGTAATTTGTATTCAAAAGTTTATCCTGGTGAAATTCAAGGGCAAAGCTTAGCTTTAGATATTGATATATTTAATGACCAAGGAGAAAGTGTAAAAGTAGGTGAAAAAGGAGAGTTAGTGGTAAAGAAGCCATTCCCATCGATGCCGATAAAGTTTTGGGGTGATGAAGATGGAGAAAAATATCATAAGGCCTACTTTAATAGATTTAAAAATATCTGGCATCATGGAGATTTCATAGAAAAAACCTCCAATAATGGTTTTATTGTGAGAGGCAGGTCCGACGCAACTCTTAATCCCGGAGGAGTTAGAATTGGGACAGCAGAAATTTACCAACAAGTTGAAAATATTGAATACATTACGGAAGCCTTAGTGGTAGGACAGAATTTCAAAGATGATGTGAGAATAATATTATTTGTGACCACTAAAAACAACCAGACGTTGGACGAAGAAAAAATTGAATTTATTAAATCAAAAATTAAAAAAAACTGTTCTCCAAAACATACTCCAAGTTTAATCATTAAAGTTCCAGACATACCAAGAACAAAAAGTGGAAAAATTGTTGAAATAGCAGTAAAAAAAATAATAAATGGAGAGCAAATAAATAATCTTAACTCGATTGCTAATCCTCAAGCACTTAGTTTCTTTCAGCAATTTTCAAATAAAAAATAAATTGTGACAATTTAATCAATATTTTTTAAATAAAAATTAATATAGTTTTAAGATCCAGTCCTAATCCCTTAAGACCTCCCAACAAATTAGGACTGGTTAAAAGGTGTCACCTGTCAACCCAGAAATTTCGCACAATTTTTATGTAGCATAGAATGCAATTCAACTAATTTTTGAAAATTTTTATTGTAGCCACCACCTAAAACTCCACACAGAGGAATTTTTCTTTTATAGAAATTTTCGATGACCATCTCATCTCTTTTGTTTATGCCTTCATCAGAAATTTTTAATTTTCCTAATCTATCATCAAAATGAATGTCGACACCTGCAATATAAAAAATAAAATCAAATAAATCTTTATTTAATTTTTTTAAATTTTTATAGAGAATATTCAAATATTGTACATCTTCCATATTATCTTTTAACTCAATATCAATATCACTTTTTGATTTTTTGGCAGGATAATTAGATGCACAGTGCATACTAAAAGTTAAAACATCTCGATTATGTTTAAAGATTTCTGAATTACCATTACCTTGATGAACATCCAAGTCAAGTATAAGAACTTTTTTGGCATACTTTTTATTTCTTAAATAATTAGCTGCTACAGCTACATCATTGAAAACACAATAACCAGCACCAAAATCATAAGTGGCGTGATGACTTCCACCTGCGGTGTTACAAGCTAGTTTGGTCTCCAATGCTAATTTACTTGCAAGTACAGTTCCACCTGTTGCAACGAAGGATCTTTTTATGACACTATCATTAATCGGAAAACCAATTTTTTTTTGTGATTTTATATCTAAGGTTTTATTTTTTATATGATTGATATATTCAATTGAATGTGAATTACTTAAAGTTTTGATAGAGCATTCTCTTGGAATGTGAAATTTTTTAACTACACCTTCATCAAGCAGATAGTTTGCTAACGCACTAAATTTTTTAATCGGAAATTTATTGTCCTCATTGATTTTAGCAACATAGTCTGGGTGATTAATTACAGGTAATTCCATCGTAATTAATCTATACTAAAATTAAATATTTAATAAAGAGTACAAATAATTAAGAATATACAAAATGTAGAGATTTATATCAAAAAACTCTAAGTTATTGTCCTTATTATTGATTTAGGCAGTTTGTTCTAAACACACATCTTTAATTATAGGTATAGATGTACAATCAAAACACTTATTCTCTTTCACCAAACAACCTTCACCAACAATCTTAATATCAATTACTCTATCACACTGTGAACAAGTAACAGGGATTGTTAATCCGCATTTTTTACAGCTATAAGTTTTCATAGCTAAAAATTAATTATAATTTAATTTATTTCAACTAATATCTTCAATAGTGAAAATCATTATCAATAAAAATAAAGAAAAATCCTTTTAATGATAATCATTAGCAAAATTAATTGTAAGATAAATAAATTGAAATTATTAACATCCAAAAAAAGGCATAATACAAAATATAGCCTCTAACAGTAAAAGGCATTTTTTTTATTTTTCTTTTCCCCTTCCCTTTATATGGTTTTGATATTTCCATTATCTCTCTACACACATTGCAATACCCATTCCACCGCCAATGCAAAGTGTTGCAAGCCCTTTCTTTACGTCTCTTTTAATCATTTCGTGAATTAATGTAACAAAAATTCGTGTACCAGAAGCACCGATTGGATGTCCCAAGGCTATCGCACCACCATTAACATTTACTTTTTCGTCTGGTATTCCTAGAGTTTTAATAACCGCAATACTTTGAGCTGCGAAAGCTTCATTTACCTCTAAAAGATCTAAATCTTTTATAGACCATCCCGCTAAATCCAAAGCTTTTTTTGAAGATGGAATTGGACCAGTTCCCATTAAAGCTGGATCGACACCACAACTTGCCCAAGATTTTATTTTTACCAATTTATTTAATTTTTTCTTTTCAGCCTCTTTTTCCTCCATTAACACAACTGCAGCAGCACCATCATTGATTCCTGAGGCATTTCCAGCTGTGACCGTGCCATTTTTTTGAAATACAGGTTTTAATCTTGATAATGTATCAAGACTTGTACCTTCTCTTATATGTTCATCTTCATTAAATATTGTTTCTGATTTTTTTGACTTTATTTTAAAATCTATTATTTCATTCTTAAATTTATTTTCTTTTTGTGCCTTCAGAGCTTTTTCTTGTGAAGCCAGTGCAAATTTATCTTGTTGCTCTCTAGTAACTTGAAATTTAGTTGCAACATTTTCAGCGGTAACGCCCATATGATACCCATTAAAGGCATCCCATAATCCATCTTTAATCATCGTATCTGTCATTTCTAAATTTCCTAATTTTTTTCCATCTCTTATAAATGTAGCGTGAGGCGCTAAAGACATACTTTCCTGGCCCCCAGCGATTACTATTTTCGAGTCACCTGCTTTAATACTTTGAAATCCAGAGGCTATAGATCTTAATCCTGACCCACAAACTTGATTAACCAAAAATGCAGGCTTTTCTTTTGGGATACCAGATTTAATTGATGATTGACGAGCGGGATTCTGTCCTGCATTACCTGTGAGAACTTGCCCCATAATAACTTCATCTATTTCCTCGTTTTTAAGGTTTGATTTATTAATGGTTTCTGCGATTACTGTAGCTCCTAACTCTGTTGCAGGTACATTTTTAAGAGATTTACCTAAAGTTCCTACCGCAGTTCTTATAGCGGATGTTACGATAATTGAATTACTCATAACAACAATATATAGATTTTATTTCTTTAATTAAAATACTTTATTTGATAATTCTTATATTAATGCGCTTGTAGCTCAACTGGATAGAGCGCTTGGCTACGGACCAGGAGGTTCTGGGTTCAAATCCTAGCAAGCGCACCATTAATTTATGATTAAAACTTTTGATAATTCACCACTATTTTCAATATTTTTTATTAGTTTAATCGCAAGGATATTAGCGGCATTTTTTTTCTCTGATAATACACTAGTTAATGAATGGTCATTATTAGTCAATAATCTTGAAGTTTCAGGCATATTAGGAATGAATGTTGTGATTAACGAATTTGAAGTAGTCCAAAAAATTGCAGAAGAGGGAAATAAAGTTTTACCTTCAATATTTATGCCTCCCCTTTATGCCTTTTTTATTTATGTTATTAAAATATTTTCATTTGGCATTTTAGACTTCATTAATGTTGTTATTTTTTTGCAAATCGTAATAAATCTTCTTTCGATTTTTTTATTTTATAAAATTATTGAAAAATTTTTTAATAAAAAAATTGTGTATTTAGTAACTTTAACTTTTTCTTTATTTCCATTACATATTTTTGCAACGGTTCAAATTTCTTCAATATCTCTTCAATTATTTTTATTAATTGGTTTTTTATATTTTATTCTTCAGTGCTCATTACAATCTAATTATAAAAATTTATTTTTATTCTCTTTATTCTCGGGGCTTTTAATTTTAATAAGAGGAGAGTTTTTTTTATTTTATTTTATTACATTATTTTATTTTTTTTATCTAGAAAAAAAATCTTTCAAAAAAATCGCTGTTTCTTTAGTTATTACTTTGTTAGTCGTCAGCCCATATTTAAAAAGAAATTACAATTATTTTAATACTGTTGTTCTTACAAAGTCTTTTGGTTACAATTTGTTAAAAGGAAACAATCCTGAATTTAAAGTTGAAGGCAATCCCAATTTTGTTGAAAAATACAATTTAAAAAGTTTTAAGATCAATGCCGATAATAATTATGAAATCAAAGTCGATAATTTTTATAAAGAGGAAGCTTTAAATTACATCAAAAAAGATCCTCTTAGATATATTAAATATTATTTTTTAAAAGTGTTTTCGTTTATAATTATTGACATAAGCTCCACCTATCCTAATTATTTTAATTTTTTACATATTTTTCCAAAAGTTTTAATTGGTATTCTAAGTTTTATCGGGGCGTGTTTGTCTCTAAAAAAAGATAAATTTATTAGGTATTTAGGTATATACTATTTTACTACTATATTTTTATTTTCAATTTTTTTTATTTTACCGAGATATAGTTTAATTTTATTACCATTCCAATTAATCTTGACAATGGAATTTATTAGATATTTTTTACCACAAAAGCTGTTTAAAAAGTGATAAAAAGCATATATATTTATTCTGATTTATGAA
>Ga0209359_10000334_pt1 | contig 11434 bp, 10 predicted proteins | sample MarorgKNORR_S2LV_FD_188224 | JGI IMG/M metagenome (GOLD analysis project Ga0209359, IMG submission 188224) | Marine microbial communities from the Southern Atlantic Ocean, analyzing organic carbon cycling - Surface_A/KNORR_S2/LV (SPAdes) (version 2) | ecosystem: Environmental > Aquatic > Marine... | reverse complement strand
CAGTTCGAACGAACCCGGCACCCATGCAACATCCAGCTGGGAGCTGGTCTCCGACACATCCACGCCGTGGCGCTTGAGGCAGTCGAGACAGCCGCTCAGCAGCTTGGCGGTGACCAGATCATTGAAACGGGCCACGACGATGCCGACGCGCAGCCCGGCTGCATCAGAGAAACGTCCTTCAAACGTGGCCATTGGGAAGGTGCCGACTGAATCTCAGCCATCGTGGCACCCGCCAGGTTCTGCCTGAGGCTTAGCTCAGACGACGAAGAAGCTCACACCCCAGTTCAGCAGCACCAGCGCCACCCAAACAGCACTGCCCAGAAGGATCAGACGGTTGGAGCGGCCACTGTCTTCGCTAGAGGCATACAGCACCGGCACCGCAACGATCAAAGCGAAGGACGCCACCACCAAGGCCAGAACGGTCAGCGTGTTGATGAACTGCATGGAACTGGAAGTTAGTAGTCGATTTTCACACGAGAACTGTTGCTCCCGCGAGCGAGCGGAGCACTCTTCACACCATGAAGGGGAAGAGGCGTCCGCTCAGCGGAGATTCAGGTTCAGACGCGGGTCGCGACAGCACTGCCAAGGGCATCACGCAGACCACGAACAACGGCCACCATCGCCAGCTCATCCCGCAGGCGGTTCACAGCTGAACCGACGCCTACGCCGGCCGCACCGGCAGCGATGGCCATCGGCAGAGTAACCGCCGACAGACCCGAAGCACAGAGAACGGGCACATCGACGGCGCGGCTGATGCTGTGGGCCGCTGCAAGGGTGGGGGCAGCCTTCTCGATCAGGCCCAGGTGGCCAGCACTGAAGGGCTTGGCACTGGTGCCGCCCTCGGTCTGGATCAGATCCGCACCAGCGGCCACCAGATCGATGGCCAGCTGCTCCTGCTCATCGATTGGCAACACGTGGGGCACAGTGACGCTCAACACCACGTTGGGCAGCAGTTGGCGGGTGCGGCGGGTGAGCTCCAGCACTTCAGCCGCATCAAAGATCCGGCCCTGGGGATAGAAGGCGTCGTAGTTGCCGATCTCCACCATCAGCGCACCGGCCTCCACCGCCGCGGGGAACTGCTCAGGCTCCACTGAAGACACACACACGGGTACTCCACCGGAGGCCTCGATTGCCAGACGCACCAGGGCGGGGTCGCAAGCCACGTCGATCAGATCAGCACCGCCACGCCCGGCTGCACGAGCAACCCGCTCCACACTGGCGGCATCGAAATTCATCAGGCCAGCGATCACCTTGAGCGCAGAGCGCTGCTCAAGGCTGCGCTGCAAAGAAACGGGCAGCTGCTGAAGACGGGTCATGGGGGACTGGACAGCGATGCCCTGATTCTCACACCGTGGGGGAAACGCACACCACCTCCTTGGGCTGGACGTCCTGGCATGACCGCCTGCACCGGCGCCTGCTGATGCAGCCGCAGCTGCTGCCCAAGGGCAGCTCTCTGCTGCTGGCGGTGTCCGGCGGACAAGACTCCATGGCCCTGCTGGCGTTGCTGCAGGATCTGGCGCCCTTGCATGGCTGGGGCCTGAACCTGTGGCACGGCGATCACGGCTGGCACGACAACTCCAGCCGAATCGCCGCGGAACTGAGCAGCTGGTGCAAGCAGCGGCAGCTCTCCCTGCAGGTGGACCAGGCAGCGCCGGGAGAGGTGCCCAGCGAAGCCAAAGCCCGGCAATGGCGTTATGAACGGCTGGCCCAGCGGGGCAACCAAGCGGGCGCCGATGTGGTGACGGGCCACACCGCCAGCGACCGGGCCGAAACGATGCTGCTGCAGCTGGCCCGCGGCAGCGACCTGGCCGGCCTGGCAGCCCTGCCCAGCGTTCGCCCCCTCAGCCCGGAAGGCCCCCGACTGCGCCGGCCGCTGCTGCACCTGCAGCGCAGAGACACCCTCCAGATCTGCCGGGACCTGGCCCTGCCGATCTGGGAGGACCCCAGCAACCAATCCCCCGAGTTCGCCCGCAATCGGATTCGCCAGGAGGTGCTGCCCGTGCTCGAGGAACTGCATCCGGGCTGCGGTCAGCGGATCAGCGATCTGGCCGAACGGGTGTCCCATGTGCGGGACAGTCAGACGGAACTCAGCCAGATGGCTCTGGAGCTTCTGCAAACCGCTGCCGGCCTGGACCGCCGCGGCCTGGGGGCGTTGAGCTCAGCCACCCGCCGCCTGCTGCTGGCGCAGTGGCTGCAGCAGCAGGGGGTACCAACCCTGCCGGCCAGCCAGCTCGACGAGCTCAGCCGGCGACTGGAAAGCGGTGCCCCCGGCGGTGCGGCCGATCTTGCTGGAGGCTGGCAACTCAGCTGGAGGGGGGGTGAGCTGGTGCTGCAGCAGCGCGAAGCAGAGCATTGACCGCCGCGGCCACCAGACCCGCTCCACCCCTGCTGCTCTCCAAACGGATCTGGGCCAGGCCACTGGCCGCCAAATGCTTCTTGCTTTCCGATACCCCCACAAACCCCACCGGCATGCCGATCACCAAACTGGGGGCTGGAGCACCGGCGGCCACCTGCTGCAACATCACCTCAAGGGCGGTCGGCGCACTGCCGATCAGCACCACCGGAGCCGGTGACGCCGCCGCGAGCGCGCGCCAGGCCCGCTGCATGCCCGCCGCCGTACGCGTTGAACCCACCGGTGCCGCCTCAGGTGCCCACTCCAGCACCGTGTGCACGGCAGTGCCCAGAGTGCGTTGGGCCATCGGGGCCACCGCCGCCGCCGCCATCGCGGTGTCCGTCAGGATCGGCGCTCCCTGCTTCAGCGCTGCCAAACCCTGCTCACAGGCCCCCTCACTGAACCGCAGCAGTGTTCCCAACGAAAGATCGCCGCTGCTGTGCACCAGCCGTTCCAGCACCTGCTGTTGCAGCGGCGGCAGGCCCGTGTCCCCGAGAGCCGCCCGGATCCGCCGGATGCTTTCGGTGAAGATCGGGTGGTCCTGGGCCATCCACGCCATCATCAACCCATGCCGATCCATCTGCTCTGGGGTGATGACGCCGCTGCGCGGGATCGGGCCATCGATGCCCTGATCGGCCAGGTTGTCGACCCCAGCTGGAGCAGCCTCAACCTCAGCCGCCTGGATGGGGCGGACGCTGGTCAGGCCCTGCAGGCCCTCGAGGAGGCCCGTACCCCTCCCTTCGCCACTGGCGAACGGCTGGTGCTGTTGCAGCGCAGTCCGTTCTGCAATGGCTGCCCAAGCGAGCTGGCCGACCGGTTTGAGGCCGCCCTCGAGCTCATCCCGGACAGCAGCCACCTGGTGCTGGTGAACCCGGCCAAACCCGATGGTCGCCTACGCACCACCAAAGCCCTGCAGAAGCGGATCAAAAGCGGGATCGATCAGGAGCAGAGCTTCCCGCTGCCAGCGGCCTGGGATTGCAACGGCCAGCGCCACCTGGTTCAACGCACGGCCGAGGCCCTGGCCCTAAAGGTTGAGCCGGATGCCATCGATGCCCTGGTGGAGGCCATCGGCACCGACAGCGCCCGGCTGGAATCGGAACTGCGCAAACTCTCCCTTCAGGACACCAGCATTTCCGCTGCACGGGTGCAGGAGCTGGTGGGGGGACGCTCCACCAACGCTCTGGCTGTGGGCGATGCACTTCTGGAGGGCAACCCCGGCGAAGCGATCGCCCGCTGGGATGCCCTGATCGAAGCAGGGGAACCAGCTCTGCGCATCGTGGCCACCCTCACCGGTCAGATCCGCGGCTGGCTCTGGGTGGGCCTGCTGGAACAGCAGGGGGAACGGGATGTGGCCGTGATCGCCAAGGCCGCTGGGATCGGCAACCCCAAACGCATCTACGTGATGCGCAAGCAGCTGCAGGGCCGCCCGCCCAAACGCTTCCTCTCGCTGCTCGGCCGTCTCCTCGAGGTGGAGGCACGGCTGAAACGCGGCGCCCAACCGGGCGATGCCTTCCGCGACGGCCTGTTGGGCTAATCACTACCGGCCAGGTGAGAAAATCCAGCGTTGCTGAAGCCCAGCCCATGGCCCTCCTGGTGCAGAAATTCGGGGGCACCTCCGTCGGCAGCGTGGAACGCATCAGGGCGGTGGCTGATCGGATCGGACGTTGCCGTGAAGAAGGGCACGACGTGGTCGTTGTGGTCTCCGCCATGGGCCACACCACCGATGAATTAACGGGTCTGGCCAACGCCATCACCTCTGCCCCCACCCAGCGGGAGATGGACATGCTGTTGGCCAGTGGCGAACAGGTGTCGATCGCCTTGCTGGCGATGGCCTTGAACGCCCAGGGGGTCAGTGCGACATCGATGACCGGTCCACAGGTGGGCATCGCCACGGAATCCACCCATGGCCGGGCCCGGATCCTTGGGATTCGCACCGACCGAATCCGCAACCGCCTCGCAGCTGGCCAGGTGGTGGTGGTTGCTGGTTTCCAGGGCACCAGCACCAGCAGCGATGGCCTCAACGAAATCACCACCCTCGGGCGCGGAGGCTCCGACACTTCTGCTGTCGCCCTGGCGGCGGCCCTGGGTGCCGATGCCTGCGAGATCTACACCGACGTTCCGGGTGTGCTCAGCACCGATCCGCGCAAGGTGTCCGATGCCCAGCTGATGGAGACGATCAGCTGCGACGAAATGCTGGAACTCGCCAGCCTTGGGGCCTCCGTGCTGCATCCCAGGGCCGTTGAAATCGCCCGGAACTACGGCGTGAACCTTGTGGTGCGCTCCAGCTGGAGCGATGCCCCCGGCACCCGGATCACCAGCCGTTCAGCCCGTCCGATCAGCAGCAGTGGCCTAGAGCTCGGCAGTCCCGTGGATGGGATGGAGGAAGTGGACGGACAGGCCGTGCTCGCCCTCTCCCAGATTCCCGATCAGCCTGGGATTGCCGCACGACTGTTTGAAACCCTCTCTGAGGCAGGAATCAATGTGGACCTGATCATTCAGGCCACCCATGAGGGCAACAGCAACGACATCACCTTCACGGTGGCGGAAGCGGATCTCGAGCTGGCCCGCCCTGTCTGCCAGAAGGTGCTGGATCAACTGGGCGGCGATCTGGCCTCCGAAGGAGGGCTGACGAAGCTCAGCATCAGCGGGGCCGGAATCATGGGGCGCCCTGGAATTGCCGCCGGCCTGTTCAACTGCTTGTGTCAGCAGGGCATCAACCTGCGCCTGATCGCCACCAGTGAGGTGAAGGTGAGCTGCGTGATCGACTCCGGCGCCGGCAGCAAGGCGGTTCAAGCCGTGCAAGAGGCCTTCGCCCTGGAGGACTCGCAAATCCGCATCAATCCCACCGACAACGGCAGCGGGGAACCAGAAGTGCGCGGCGTCGCCCTCGACCGCGACCAGGTGCAACTGAGTGTTCGCCACGTGCCCGATCGACCCGGCACCGCAGCAGCGCTGTGTTCAGCCCTGGCAGACAACAGCATCAGCCTCGATGCGATCGTTCAATCGGAACGTCAGCACAGCGACGGATCGCGGGACATCACCTTCATCCTGCGCAAAGACGACCGTGCCCGCGCCGATGTGGCCCTGGCACCTCTGCTGGCCCAGTGGCCCGGTGCTGCCCTGGAGGACGGCGAAGCCATTGCCCGGGTGAGTGCTGTGGGCGCGGGAATGCCGGCAACGCCAGGGACGGCAGGGCGCATGTTCCGTGCGCTGGCGGATGCAGGCATCAACATTGGCCTGATCGCAACCAGCGAAATCAGAACCAGCTGTGTGGTGGCCGAAGATGCTGGCGTTCAAGCGCTCCAGGTGGTGCACGCCGGATTCGGACTGGGAGGTGAAGAGCGTCACACCGCCAAAGGCACCGCTTCACCGCACGACCCCGACTAACGGTCTACAACGGGGGGACTGGCCCCCCAACGTGTGGACGCCGATTTCGAGCAGCACTACCAAGCCGCGGAACGGGCCTATGGCCTTGGGGACTACACCGAAGCCCACACCCTCGCCTCAGCGTTGTGGGATCAACTCGAAAGCGCACCAGACGAGCACGATCCAAGCCTGGTCTTGGGCTGGCGGGCGGCGGTGTCGTTGCTCCTGGGTCACATCCAGCTGCATGGGCTCCAGCAACCGGAGCAAGCCGCCATCTCCTACGAAAGGGTGCTGCAGGGTGACGTGGACGCCACCATCACAGCCCTGGCGGAACAGGGGCTGCAGCGCTGCCAATCAGAAGACATCGCCAGCGAACCAGGTACGACACCCGCAACCAATGGCGCCATCACAGACCTGCTCAGGGATCCCTTCCTGAGCACGGATCCCGATCAAGCCAGGCCAGCATCGGCTGATCTGGTCACCGCAATGCCGTGGTTGTCCAGTGATGCGGAGCCAAGGGCCATGCCGACTGCTGATCCCTTTCCTCCTCTGACACCTATTCCGTCTCCTGTGCAAAGCCCAGAGCCAACGGTCAGCCCTGAAGCCAATCCCCAGGCCGAGGTGCAGCAAGAACCAGAACCCACTACAGAAGAGCCACCCCTCGACGCAATCAAGCCAACGCCCCAACCCCAGAAGCCTGAGGCCACAAAGCTTTTGGAACACTCATGCCTCCGCGTTCAACTCCAGCCTGAAATCAAAAGCCCCACCGACTCCGTGGAGCCGATGGGGCTGATTAACAGGATCAAAGGGGTCTTCGCCCGATCAGCTGGCCGCTGAACGACGACGACGGGTGCGGCCTGCAGGCATCTCCGGCTCCGGGGAAGCTGGGGCTGCCTTTTCAGGCACCGGTTGAGGAGCCACTTTCTCCACCACTGCGGTTGCCGCAGCGGCACGGACGGGGGCCGGTGTTGCCGAGCCAGACCGACCATTGCCCTGGTTGTTTCGCACCGGAGCGGGGGTTCCACCGCCACCGCCGTTGCGACGGCCATAGGGAGAGCCACCGCCACGCCCACCGCGGCCGCGGGGAGCCGGACGGTCATCGGGCTCAGCATCGGCACGGCCTTTGTAGACCGGTGTGCCACCAGGGGCCGGCTGCACCAGACAGAGGATCAGCGGCTCCACCTGCAGTTCACGGCGCATCCGGCGGCCAAGGCCCACCTCCACTTCACGCTGCACACCCATCCAGTCCACCTCCGGTGCTTTGCCACCGGTGTTGCGGCAGAGCTGCTTCCAGCGGTTTTCAAGCACCCACTTGATTTCGCGCTCCACCCACAACGACATCTTGCGGGCATCAGCTGTGGTGACCACACCCCGCAGATTCACCCGCGGCGGAGCCACCATGGCGCCATCGGTGCTGATGGCAGCGAGGATCGTCACCACGCCGTCTTCCGCCAGCTGCTGGCGTTCCTTCAGCACCCGGGCATCGACGATGCCGTTGCGGGATTGATCCAGCAGCTCGATGCCCGCCTTCACGGCATTGCCTTTGCGGATCGAATCCGGAGTGAGCTCCACCACATCACCGTTATCGATGATCAGGGTGTTGTCGACAGGAACCCCCATCGCATGGCCGGTGCGGGAGTGCTGCACCAGCATTCGGTGCTCACCGTGCACCGGCACGAAGAACTTGGGCCGGGTGAGGGCCAGCATCAGTTTCTGATCTTCCTGGAAGCCATGGCCAGAGACGTGGATTCCTTCGCCCTTGCCGTAAACCACCTTGGCGCCCAGCATCATCAGCTTGTCGATGGTGTTGACCACGGAAATCGTGTTTCCAGGGATCGGGCTGGCCGAAAAGATGATCGTGTCGGTGGTCTTCACCTTCACCTGAGGATGCTCACCACGGGAGATGCGGCTCAAGGCAGCCAGCGGCTCACCCTGGCTGCCGGTCATTAGCAGCAAGGTTTCGCGATCCGGCACATCATTGATCTGCTTGATCGGCACAAACAGTTCATCCGGTGCGCGCATGTAGCCCAGCTCCCGCGCCTTGGCGATCACGTTGAGCATGGAGCGGCCCAGCAGCCCCACCTTGCGGCCGTTCTTCAGGGCCAGCTCCAGAATCATCGACACGCGATGAATCGAGCTGGCGAAGGTGGTGACAATCACCCGCCCTTCGGCGTTGGCGATGTGGCGATCCAGGTTGGGGAAGACCGAGCGCTCCGGCGGGCAGAAGCCAGGAACCTCGGAGTTGGTGGAATCGCTGAACAAACAGAGAACGCCCTTGTCACCGTGGTGAGCGAGGCGGGCCATATCAAAGTTTTCGCCATCGACCGGGGTGTGGTCGAACTTGAAGTCACCCGTGAAAATGACGGTTCCCACCGGTGTGGAGATGGCCAGCGAGAAGCTGTCGGCCATCGAGTGGGTGTTGCGGATGAACTCCACAGAGAAGTGCTGACCCACCTTCACCACATCGCGCGGACCGACGGTCTGCAGGGTGGTGCGGTCGCGGACACCGGCCTCGTCCATCTTGCCGGTAAGCATCGAGAGGGCCAGCCGCGGCCCGTAGATCACCGGAATGTTGAAGTGCTTGAGGTGATGGGCGATGCCACCGATGTGGTCTTCATGACCGTGGGTGACGATCATGCCGCGGATCCGCTTCTGGTTCTCGCGCAGGAAGCTGGTGTCGGGCAGCACCACATTCACCCCGTGCATGCCGTCGCTGGGGAAGGCCAGACCGGCATCCACCAGCATCAGGTCATCGCCGTACTCGAACACACAGGTGTTCTTGCCGATCTCATGCAGACCACCCAGGGGAATCACCCGGAGGCAGGGCTCCTGACCCTTGCTGGATCGCGCGTTGTTGGCCATGAAAAACGATTGGTAAAAGAACGGGTTGCGTAAGCCGATAAGCCGGACCGGGCTAGGTCTGACGGAGGGCGGCCATAGCGTTGGAAAGCGAACGTTTCATCTCGTCAGAGAGGGGGCACAGGGGCGGACGGGGCGCACCGACAGACCAGCCATTGAGTTCCAGGGCAGCCTTGACGGGAATCGGATTGGTGGCAGCGAACAGGGCCTTGAATAGGGGAATCAACTCGTCGTGCAAGGCGAGTGCGGAAGCACCATCGCCGTTCAGATAGGCCTCGATCATGGCGCGGATCTCAGGGCCCGCCACATGGCTGCCCACACTCACGACGCCCACGGCACCCACAGCAAGCATCGGCAGGGTGAGGCCGTCGTCACCGCTGTAGATCGCCAACTGCGGACCGCACGCCAGCCGCAAGGCGGTGACCTCTTCCGTGGTGCCGCTAGCGGCCTTAAAACTCACCACGTTGGGGCAGTCCATCAGCCGGGCCACCGTTGCCGGGGCGATGCTGCAGCCGGTGCGGCCAGGGATGTTGTAGAGCATCAACGGCAGCTCAGGTGCCGCTTCAGCGATGGCCCGGAAATGGGCCTCCAGACCCTCCTGAGGAGGCTTGTTGTAATAGGGCACCACAACGAGAGCGCCATCGGCGCCGGCCGCCGCCGCTTCCTTGGTGGCCTCCACCGCTTCAGCTGTGGAATTGCTGCCCGTGCCCGCCAACACCTTGGCGTTACCGCCTACAACATCACGAACGGCTTGCAGCAGCTGCAATTGCTCGTCCCAGCTGAGGGTCGGCGATTCACCGGTGGTGCCGCACACCAGCAATCCATCGGAGCCCTGATCCACGAGGTGCCGAGCCAGGTTTGCGGCAACGCTGAGATCCACAGCACCGCTGGCATCAAAGGGAGTCACCATCGCGGTGACCACACGGCCGAAGGGCGTTGGCGAGAGGGTGGCGGCCTGGGTCATCACTTCTGAATCAACAATTCAGCGATCTGAACAGCGTTAAGCGCCGCTCCCTTACGGATCTGGTCCCCGCACAGCCAGAGCTCCAGAGCATTGGCATCGCTGATGTCCTGCCGGATCCGCCCGATCGCCACCGGGTCGCGACCGGTCACATCCGTCGGCATCGGGAAACGGTTCGCCGCAGAGTCATCAATCAACTCCACACCAGGTGCAGCCGCGAGCAGCTCACGTGCCTCATCAACAGGAAAGGGGGTCTCGAACTCAATGTTTACCGCTTCCGAATGGGCCCGCAGCACGGGCACCCGCACGCAAGTGGCGGTGAAGCGCAGATCCGGCAGACCCATGATCTTGCGGGTCTCGTTCACCATCTTCAACTCCTCCTCGCAATAGCTGTTGGCCTGTAGAGGAGAGTTGTGCAAAAAGAGGTTGAACGCCAGGGAGTAGGGCAGCACCTCTCCCTTCGGAGTGCCACCATCCAGCACCGTCTGCGAAAGGTTTTTCAGCTCCTCCATGGCCCGGGCACCGGCACCACTAGCGGACTGGTAGGTGCTCACCACCACCCGGCGCATCGCCCGCTTGGCTGCCAAAGGGGCCAAAGCCAGGGTGAGCAGGATCGTGGTGCAATTCGGATTGGCAATCACGCCTTTGTGGGCGAAGGCCGCATCGGGATTGACCTCGGGCACCACCAGCGGCACACCGTCCTCCATCCGGAAGGCACTGGAGTTATCCACCATCACTGCACCAGCAGCGGTAATCGCTTCGCGCCACTGCTTGGAAACAGAACCACCGGCCGAAGCCAGCACTAGATCGATCCCTTCAAAGGATTGGGCCGAAACCTCTTCGACCGTGAGAATGCGGCCGTTCCAGGTTTGGGTCTGGCCCGCCGAACGGGCCGACGCCAGCAGCTTCAGCTCGCCAACGGGGAAACGGCGCTCTTCCAGCAGCAGCAGCAGTTCCTGGCCAACAGCACCGCTGGCACCGAGAGCAGCAACATTGAGAGGGCGATTGGGAAGGGTCGAAGACAAGCGGTGGAGTGAACGATCTGAACGAAAACCCGTCGTTTCTCAAATCCGACATCACTGCGTAGAGAACGTGATGCCGACCTAGCGACAGGATCAGCTTACCGATCCAGCTTGAATTCATCGGTTGCATAAAGTGCTGGGCTGCCCTTTCCCTTCCCCCATGAGCGCTGCAGCCCTGAAGGTGACCACCGAAGCCCGCCCCAGCAGCCGCCTGGCGGTGACGGTCACCGTTCCTGGGGAGCGCTGCAAGACCAGTTACGAAGACGCCATCACCAGCTTGAGCCGAAGCATCAACCTGCCGGGCTTCCGCAAGGGCAAGGTGCCGCGCACGGTGCTGGTGCAGCAGTTGGGAGGCGTACGGATCAAAGCCACGGCTCTGGAAAAGCTGATCGATCACGCCTGGCGTGACGCCATCAAGCAGGAATCGCTGGAACCGATCAGTCAGCCTGATCTGAGCAGTGGTTTCGACGGCCTCCTGGAGAGCTTTGAGCCTGGCCAGGAACTCACCTTCACCCTGGAAGCCGACGTCGCCCCGACGCCGAAACTGAAAACCACTAAGGGCCTGAAGGCGGAATTCGAAACCGTCGCCTACGACGCCTCACGGGTCGACGCGATGCTTGAGGACTCCCGCAAGCAGATGGCCACGGTCGTTCCGGTGGAAGATCGTGCCGCCAAGAACGGCGACATCGCTGTGCTCGGCTTCAAGGGCACCTACAGCGACGACGGCAGCGAGATCGAGGGCGGCAGCGCCGATTCGATGGATGTGGACCTGGAAAACGGCCGGATGATCCCCGGCTTCATCGAAGGGGTCATCGGCATGAAGGTCGGCGAGAC
>Ga0209359_10000332_pt1 | contig 11454 bp, 9 predicted proteins | sample MarorgKNORR_S2LV_FD_188224 | JGI IMG/M metagenome (GOLD analysis project Ga0209359, IMG submission 188224) | Marine microbial communities from the Southern Atlantic Ocean, analyzing organic carbon cycling - Surface_A/KNORR_S2/LV (SPAdes) (version 2) | ecosystem: Environmental > Aquatic > Marine... | reverse complement strand
TAAGTATTTTCTGAATAATTTTAGATTTTTCTTTGTTTTTCACTAGAAGTTTAAAAGATCTCTCATTGTATAAAGACCTGTTTTTTTTTTCATTAACCATCTAGCCGCAGTTAATGCACCTTCTGAGTACAAAGCTCTATCAAAAGACTCATGATTTAAGGTTATAATTTCTTTTCCACTTGAGAACATAACTTTATGCTCCCCAATAACTTTACCAGTTCTAATAGAATTAAAATTTATTTTCGTCCCATATGGAAAAGATTTTTTATTTAAATACTTCTTTCCAATTAAATTATTAAAATTTTTATTTTTACCAACGGCAATACCTTTCCCAAGCATAAGAGCTGTTCCTGAAGGATAATCCTTTTTGTGTTTGTGATGTACTTCGTACACTTTGCCTAAAAATTTTTTGCCTAAAGATTTAGATGCTATTTCAGTCAAATACATAAGTAGATTAACACCTAAACTCATATTTCCAGCCATAAGGATAGATATTTTTTTAGAGTAATTTTTAATTTGTTTTTCTTGTTTTTTTGAAAAACCAGTTGTTCCAATTACCACTTTTTTTTTTAATTTAGCAGCAATTTTTAAAACATCTAAAGTGCAACTTGGTACAGTAAAGTCAACTATTACGTCAGCTTTTTTAAAAGCATTAGTTGAGTTAATGCTTAATCTTATTCCATTAATTTTTTTATTAATTTTTTTGTTTTCGGTTAAAGAAATTAACTTAAAGTGTTTATCTGAATTTGCGGATTTAATAAGCTGCTGGCCCATCTTACCCATACATCCTGTAATCGAAAGGTTTATTTTGCCCATTATTTTGATCTCCAAAATTTTTTAGCCTTTTCAAAAAAATTCTTTATTACTGGATTAGGTTTCTCGTTTTCAATTTTTCTAAACTCTTCCAATAATTTTTTTTGTTGCGAGTTTAATGATACTGGAACTTCTGTTACAATTCTAATATATAAATCACCATAATTTCCCCTTCTAAGCAATGGCATACCTTTTCCCCGCAATCTTAGCTGTTTACCATGCTGCGTTCCTGGGGGTATTTTAATCTTTGTTTTACCTCCATCGATTGAAGGCACCTCAACAGAAGTACCTAGAGCTGCGTCCGAAAATGCGATTGGAAGCTCATAATATAAATTTTCTTCAGACCTTTTAAAAATAGTATGTGAATTTACAGATATAAATAAGTATAAATCACCTTGAGCGCCACCTTTTGTACCAGCCTCCCCTTTGCCAGAAAGTCTTATTCTAGTTCCATCATCAACACCCTTAGGAATTTTTACTGAAATACTCTCACTGCTTTGTATTTTACCTTGTCCTGAACATTTTTTACAAGGATTGGTTATGATTTCTCCGTATCCACCGCACTGAGAACACGTCTGTTGAATTGTGAAAAAACCTTGACTTGTTCTTACTTTTCCTTGACCATTACAAACATTACAAGAAGTTGGCTTAGAACCGGCCTCTGACCCGTGACCAGAGCAACCCGTACATTTTTTGTAACTGGTATAATTTATTTTTTTTTCTACCCCTTTATAAGCACTTTCTAAATCGATCGAGAGATCGTATCTTAAATCATTTCCTCTGCTTGACGACCTTCTCCCTCCTCTTCTAGATCCAGAAAAAATATCATCACCAAAAAAATCTTCAAAAATGTCTGAAAATGAAGATCCAAAATCAAAATCAAATCCTTGTCCACCACCACCTTCAAAAGCTGCGTGTCCAAATTGATCATAGTTTGCTTTTCTTTTTTGATCAGAAAGAATGTGGTAAGCTTCACTGGCTTCTTTAAATTTCTCTTCGGATTTTTTATCTCCTTTATTCTTATCTGGATGATATTTAAGTGCTAATTTGCGATAGGCTTTTTTGATATCTTCTTTTGAAGATGTTTTATTTACACCTAAGACTTCATAATAATCTCTTTTAGCCACAAGAAATTGCTCCTTTTTTTATCTTAGGCGCTTTTTTCTTTATCTTCTTTTACGTCTTCAAAATCTGCGTCAACAACGTTATCTTTGTTTTCTTCATTTTTATTTTTGTTAGTAGTTGATTTGTCGTTATCATTTTGTGTTTTTTGCTGACTTTTATACACAGCTTCTCCAAGCTTCATTGAAACTTGAACTAAATTCTGTGTTTTTTTCTTAATATCTTCAATGTCAGAACCTTTCAATGAGGTTTTTAATTCACTGATACCATTTTCTATTGATTTTTTCTCCTCCGCCGAAATTTTGTCTCCGTGATCTTTTAAACTCTTTTCTGTTGAGAACACAATACTGTCAGCTTGATTTCTTGCATCAACAGCGTCTTTTTTCTTTTTATCTGTCTCTTTATTAGCTTCTGCATCTTTAACCATCTTATTAATTTCTTCTTCAGATAAACCTCCAGATGCTTGAATTTGAATTTTTTGTTCTTTACCCGTTCCTTTATCTTTAGCGGAAACACTCACTATTCCATTTGCGTCAATATCAAATGTTACTTCTATTTGAGGAGTACCTCTTGGAGCTGGAGGGATACCAACTAATTCAAAATTTCCTAGTTGTTTGTTGTCTGCAGCCATCTCTCTTTCCCCTTGCATCACTCTTATCGAAACAGCTGGCTGGTTATCTTCTGCTGTTGAAAAAACCTGACTTTTTTTTGTTGGAATTGTTGTATTTTTTTCTATTAACTTTGTTGAAACTCCACCAAGGGTTTCTATACCTAATGACAGAGGCGTTACATCTAGCAATAAAACGTCTTTCACGTCCCCTTGTAGTACTCCAGCTTGTATAGCTGCGCCCATAGCAACAACTTCGTCGGGATTAACACTTTTGTTAGGCTCTTTGCCGAAAAAGTTTTTAACGGTTTCTATAATTTTAGGCATTCTCGTCATACCACCAACAAGAACAACCTCGTTAATTTCAGCAGCAGAAAAACCAGAGTCTTTTAGAGCTGTTTTACAAGGCTCTAACGTTCTATCAATTAGCTTTTGAACTAAAGCTTCCAATTTTGCTCTAGTAAATTTCAAATTAAGATGCTTCGGGCCTGCTTTATCTGCAGTAATAAAAGGTAAATTAATTTCTGTCTGAGCTGATGATGACAATTCTATTTTAGCTTTTTCGGATGCTTCTTTTAACCTTTGAAGGGCGAGCTTGTCAGATCTTAGATCAATACCGTTGTCTTTTTTAAATTCATCTATCAAGTAGTCAACAATCGCGTCATCAAAATCTTCTCCACCTAAAAAAGTATCTCCATTAGTTGATTTTACTTCGAAGACACCATCACCAATTTCTAAAATTGAAATATCAAATGTACCACCACCTAAATCGTATACTGCTATTTTTTTTCCACCTTTTTTATCCAATCCATATGCTAATGATGCTGCGGTAGGTTCATTTATAATTCTTAATACTTCTAAACCAGCAATTTTTCCAGCATCCTTAGTTGCTTGTCTTTGAGAATCGTTAAAATACGCTGGAACTGTAATTACTGCTTTCGAAACTTTTTGGCCGAGATATTTTTCAGCGGTCTCTTTCATCTTTTGTAAGATAAATGCTGAGATTTGTGAAGGAGAATACTTTTTATTTCTTCCCTCTACCCACGCGTCACCATTGTCTGATTTTATTATTTTGTAAGGTACTTTCGAAATATCTTTTTGAACAGATGGTCCGTCAAATTTTCTACCGACTAATCTTTTAACAGCAAATATGGTATTGTCCGGATTGGTTACGCCTTGTCTTTTAGCTGGTTGTCCAACCAATCTTTCATCTTTTTCCAAAAAGGCTACCACTGAAGGAGTTGTTCTTGCGCCTTCAGCGTTTTCTAATACCTTTGCTTGCGTACCATCCATTATAGCGACGCAAGAATTTGTTGTACCTAAATCTATTCCTATAACTCTGCTCATTTTTGTTTCATCCTTTGTTTTATATTTCTTTATATGGGTGCTAATTCTGTTTCTACAAGTCTATTTATTGACATTTTTTTTATCATTTTCGCTGTTTTTGGAGGTATTTTTTTTTGCCACACCTACAAATGATGGTCTAAGTAGTCTGTCACTGAACATAAAGCCAGCCTGCATTTCTTGTACTATGGTACCTGGTTCTGATTTATCATCTGCAATTTCTACAATAGCTTGGTGTAAGTTAGGGTCAAATTTTTGACCTAAACAATTTATTTTCTTTATATTATTTTTTTCAAAAATAGAAACTAGATCTTTTTCAAGAATGTCAATATTACCTAAAAACTTCTCAACATCTTTATTTTTTCCAAGCACTGGGTCATTTTTAATCGACAGCTTTGCTCTTTGCAGATTATCTAATAAAGCTAAAATTTCTTTAGCAAAATTAAATCCACCAAAAGTAAAAGCATCTTTGATTTCTTTTTCAAATCTTCTCCTCTGATTTTCAATTTCTGCCAAAGACCTAAGTAATTTTTCTTCCGCAGTTTTTAATTTTTCTTCAAGAGGTATTTCAACTTTCTTATTGTCATTTTTGTCAGTATTTTTTGCCTCTTCATTAGATTTATTTTGACTAAAAATATTCGAGCTTTTCTTATCCATAATTGTTATATAGTGTTGAATGTTATAATTACTAGATATAAATGAAAAAAATCTTAATAGGAACGCATAACCGTGGAAAATTCAAAGAAATCAGTGATTTACTGTCTAAAAAAGTCAAAAAAATTTCCCCAATAACCTTAAAGATAAAAAGTCCTAAAGAAACAGGTAAAACTTTTAAGGAAAATTCAGAAATAAAGGCAAAATATTTTTGTAAAAAATCTAAAATAATTTCAATTTCTGATGACTCCGGCCTTTGTGTAGATTCTTTAAATGGTAAACCAGGAATTTATTCAGCAAGATGGGGCAAAAGATATGGAGGATTTCATAATGCTATGAAAAAAATAATTAGTTTAGTAAAAAAGAAAAGTTCGAGACATAAAACATCTAAAGCAAAATTCGTTTGTAGTTTAACATTAATGTATCCAAACGGAAAAAAGTTAACAAGCATAGGTCAAATTAATGGCAGCATTTCTAATAAAATTTTAGGCAAAAATGGGTTTGGATATGATGCCATTTTCATACCAAAAGGAAAAAAATTAACTTTTGGACAAATGAATAAAAAAAAAAAATATTTAATTGATCACAGATATAAAGCTTTTAAAAAATTAAAGAGAAAAATTAAAACTTTGTAAATTTATTATTGTTTACTTTATAAATATTTAATTCTTGCTCTACTTTGTTGTCTTTAAAGCTAAAATTTCCTACTTTACCTTTAATTTTATCTTTAATTAGAAAGTCTTTAATTGAATTAATATTTTTATTTTTTTCCCAAACGTAGTAAATAAGCCCTAAGGCATCATACGTAAGAATTGTAATTTCTGTTGGAGGGGAATTAAAGATTTTAGTATATTTTTCTTGATATAATTTAAAATTTTTATAGTTTACCGAAGGATAATATAGCGTCTTTAAAGAATTTTCATAGAAAATACTTTTATCAAACCATTGATTTACAGTTGTAAAAAGAACTTCATTATCGTTTACATCAGAAAATATTAAAGATGTTAAAACACTCTTTAAACTACTTCCAAAGTCGATGACTATTATAGAGTCAAAACTTACTTTCCCTAATGTATATCTTTCCTCCAACTTTTTTAATTCGATAATTGATGCTTGGTCTTCTTTACCCTCGAGCATCTTTTTTCTCGTTTCAAGATTTATTTTCCTTTGAGAATAATTTGTTATTTTTTGAATCTCTCCAGTCAAAACTTTTGGATCTGGATTATATTTAAAAATCTTATAGATTTTTAATTTTAAATTAGAAATTTTTGTATCAATTAACTTTTCATATTCATTTTTTGGATAAAGAATAAGTGTTTTCTTTTTGTTTTGACTTTGTAAAAATTTTTCTAACGCTTTAAGTTGAGAGTCTAAACTTATACCAATGCTTATAACATTATTTTTTATTTCCGAACTTATATTTGAAGGAGAAATAAAAATCATATCTTTAAATTTAGAAACCTCTTCGAAGTCATTAGCTAGTACCGGCCCAATTACTACTTTAATATTTTCTTCTTTTAACTCTGAAACAGACTTAATTAAAATTTTAGGATTATCCGAGCCTGAGTCTTTGGGCACTATGACAATATTCTTATCATTAATTTCATTCAAAGCCAGTTGAGTTGAAAGCAAAAGAGAATTTCCCAACTCTTTGTACTTACCAGAGAAAGGTGCCAATAATCCAATCTTTAAATGATTAAGTTTTTCCTGACTGAATAAATTAGTATTAAAAAACAGAAACGTGTAAGATAATAATATTAAAATAATTTTATTCATATATGGAAATTTTTAAACCGGGTTTATATATTGTTTCAACTCCAATCGGTAATCTAAACGATATAACTATAAGAGCAATAGAGATTTTAAAAAAATCAGATATAATTTTGTGCGAAGACACTAGAAGATCCATTAAATTACTTAATCATTTAAAAATTAAAAAAAAATTAATTTCATACTATAAATTTAACGAAAGAAAAAAGCTAAGTGACATTATAAAACATTTAAATGAAGGCAAAATTTTGTCATTAATTTCTGATGCTGGAACCCCAACAATTTCTGACCCAGGAACTTTATTAATTAGAGAGTGTATTCAAAAAAATATTTCTATTTATCCGGTACCAGGAGCTAATTCAATCACCACTGCAATGAGTGTATCTGGTTTTGAGTCTCAATTTATTTTTTTTGGATTTTTACCAAAAACAGAAAAACAAGTAGAAAAGGTTCTTGAAGGATTAAGGAATCTTGAATTTTCAATAGTTTTTTTTATCTCTGGCATTAAAATTGATTTTTATCTTAAAATATTTAAACAATTTTTTTCTGGTAGAGAGATTTTAATTGCTAGAGAGCTGACAAAAAGTCACGAAACATTTTATAGAGATACTGTAGATAAAATAAAACCTTTTAATTCATCTTTAAAAGGAGAACTCACAGTTGTAATATCAAAAAATCAATTTAAAAAAGATTATTTTGATGAATCAGAGATAAAAGAAGAGGCAAAAAAACTTCTAAAAAAATATAGTTTGAAAGATACAGTTGATTTGATATCAGAGGGTAAAAAGATTGAAAGAAAAAAAATATACAAATTATGCTTAAGTCAAAAAAAATAATAAATTCGATTTTAATATTATTTTTTTTATATTCTTGTAATTCGTTCGGGACTGTTCAAAAATTTGGAAGAGGAGTAGACATCTCATTTGATCCTCGTACGGTTGGCATGCAAATTGATGATACAATTATGCAAAAGGGGCTTGTTGGTAGATTAGCGCTTAAAAATAAGAGATATCTTTTATCGATCCAAGTAGAAGTTTTGGATGGTAGAATTTTCCTTACAGGCAAAGTAGATGAGCCTGAAGAAAAAATAAGGATAACTAAACTAGCCTGGGAGACCAAAGGAGTAAGATCTGTCAAAAATGCAATCGCTATTAGAGGTAAATCAAACTTTAAAAGCACAGCAAAAGATATTTTAATAACAAGCCAATTGAGAACTGCTCTTATCATTAATAAAAAAATTAAGTCTGGAAATTATACTTTAGAGACAATAAATAAAAATATATATATTTTTGGAATTGCAATGACGCCAGAGGAAAAACAGGAGGTTATAAATGAAGGCAATGAGATTTATGATGTGAAAGAAATCATACCTTCTATTTATCTAGCATCCGAACTAAGCAGAAATAAACTTTAATCTTTTTTATAATCTATAACATTGGATGAAAAAGCTGCAATAGAAGCTAGGTTAAGGATATCTGAAGTAGTTGATCTAAGAGGAGCAACTTCTATAGGTGAGTCTAACCCAATTAATAATGGACCAATAAGTTTTGCTCCACCAAAAGATTTCATTAGTTTTGTTGATATTGCAGCACTATGAAGCGCTGGCATAATTAATATATTGGCATTTCCAACAATTTTTGAAAATGGATATATATCTTTGTAAATCGGATTCAAAGCGACATCAGGCTGCATTTCTCCATCAAAATCAAAATCAACTTTTTGAGATTTTAAAATTTCAATAGCTGCTCTGACATGTTTTGTATTCCTTGATATTGGTTTTCCAAAAGTAGAATGAGATAAGAAAGCTACTTTAGGATCAAAACCGAATAATCTAGAGACTCTCACACAGGATTTAGACACATCTACAAGCCTTTCTGCTGACGGAAAGTCTTGAACATTTGTATCTGCTACTAAAATAGTTCTACCTTTAAAAACTATCATCGTCATTCCGAATATTGGTTCACCTTCTCTTGCATCACAAACATTTTTAAGTTTTTCAATAGACGCAGCATAATGTCTTATATTACCTGTAACCATCGCGTCAGCGTCTTTACAGGCTATCATAGCTGATCCAAAAGCTATACGATCATTTCTTACAAGTCTGTCAACATCTCTTTCAAGTTGACCAGTTCTTTGAAGTTTTTTGTATAAGTAATTAACGTATCTCTCTCTTTTTGCTTTATCGGTAGAATTTATAATGTCAATTTTATAATTTTCATCCAATCCTATCTTCAAAAGAGTTTCTTTTACTCTTTTTTCATTTCCTATAACTATTGACTTACCTAATTTATTTTTTCCAAATTCTATGGCTGCTTTAAGCATATTTTCGTCTTCTCCCTCAGCAAATATTACAGTTTTTTGGTTTTTCTTTATTTTAGCATTAATTCCTTGCATTAAAGACATTGAAGGGTCTAATCTATTTGCTAACTGATCTTTGTACTCATCAATATTATTGATTTTTTTTCTTGCTACTCCACTTTTGATTGCTGCTTCTGCTACAGCTGCGGGAATAACCTTTATTAATCTAGGATCAAATGTTGATGGAATAATATAATTTTTTCCGTATTTTGGCCTTTCACCACCATACGCTGATACTACTTCGTCTGGAACATCTTCTCTTGCTAATAAAGCTATGGCTTTTGCTGCTGCTGTTTTCATATCTTCATTTATTTCCTTAGCTCTTACATCTAAAGCACCTCTAAAAATATATGGAAAACCGATTAAATTATTTACTTGATTAGGATAATCAGATCTACCCGTTGCAACTATTGCATCATTTCTAACTTCAAAAATTTTCTCTGGCTTGATTTCGGGGTCTGGATTAGCACAAGCAAAAATAATTGGATTCTTATTCATTGATTTTACCATATCTTTTGTCACAACGTCTTTAGCTGAAAGTCCTAAAAAAACATCTGCGTCCTTCATAGCATCGGCTAATGTTCTATGTTTAGTTTCTATTGCATGCGCTGACTTAAATTGATCAACGTTATCTCTGCCTTTATAAATCACACCTTTTCTGTCACACATAATGACATTATTGTTCTTCACTCCTAATTGTTTAAACAAATTTGTACAAGCAATAGCTGATGCTCCAGCCCCATTAACTGCAATTTTTACTTCATCTATTTTCTTTTTTGAAATATCTAACGCGTTTATTAAAGCTGCCGCTGTAATTATCGCGGTCCCATGTTGGTCATCATGAAATATTGGTATATCTAAAACTTCTTTTAGTTTTTGTTCAATTATAAAACAATCTGGCGCAGCTATGTCCTCTAAATTTATTCCTCCAAAAGTGCCTGAAATATTTTTAATTGTATTTATTATTTCATTTGCGTCTGAACTATTTACCTCAATGTCAATTGAGTCTATATCAGCAAATCTTTTAAATAAAACTGCTTTACCTTCCATCACTGGTTTAGAAGCTAGAGAACCGAGGTTTCCTAAACCTAAAATAGCCGAACCATTGCTAATAACTGCTACTAAATTTCCTTTTGAGGTGTAGTCATAGGCGAGAGCAGGATTTTTATGGATTTCCTTTACTGGCGCAGCTACTCCCGGTGAATACGCTAAAGATAGATCTCGTTTGGTTGTTAAAGGTTTGGATGAATTGACCTCAATTTTGCCAGACTTCCCATTTATATGAAAATCTAGTGCTTCTTTATCCGTATAATGATCAATTTTTGATTTTTTTGTCATTAGTATTTAAGTATGTAATATTAATAAGAATAAATCACTGATAATTTTGGCTTAATTATGAATTTATTATCATCGACTGCAGTATTTAGTTTTTTTACCCTTATTAGTAGGGTTCTTGGTTATCTAAGGGATATTATGATAGCCATCTTTCTCGGAGCCTCAGTTTATGCCGATGCTTTTTTTGTTGCTTTTAGGTTACCAAATACCTTTAGAAGGCTATTTGCCGAAGGAACATTTAACGCAGCTTTTATACCAAGCTATACTAGTGAAAGACTCAAAAGCAATATCAAAGCAGACAAATTTGCAAAGGAAGTATTAACGCTCTTAGTAATTATTTTATTTATATTAGTTTTATTAGTAGAAATTTTTACCCCATTTATTGTTTATCTAATCGCACCGGGCTTTATAGCAAATGCTATAAAATTTGATTTAGCAGTTGAACTAACAAAAATAACTTTCCCCTTTTTATTTTTAGTAAGCATCTCTTCTTTATTTGCTGGAATCTTAAACTCAAATAATAAATTTGCTGCCGCAGCAGCTGCTCCAATAATATTAAATATTATTTTAATTCTTTCCTTAATAATTTCATATTATTATAAATCTGATTTTGTTAAAAATTTGTCATATGGTGTTACACTATCAGGTTTATTACAATTATTATTTCTAATTTATTTTTGTAGAAAATATTTTAAACCATCTATAGAATTTAAAAAAAAGATATCTAATAAAGTAAAATTTTTCTTAAAAAAACTAGTTCCTAGTATTCTTTCTTCTGGGGTAACTCAAATTAATATATTAGTTGGAACAATTATTGCTTCTTTTCAAGCTGGCGCAGTTTCGTATTTGTATTATGCTGATAGAGTTTATCAAATAAATTTAGCAATCGCTGGTATCGCTGTGGGCACAGTATCTCTGCCTGTACTAGCTAATGCTATTAAAAAAAATAATAATTCTACTATTACAAAAATTCAAAATAAATCAATTGAGCTTTCTCTATTACTGTCCGTTCCTGCAGCCGCAGGATTAATAATTGGATCAGAGGAGATAATAAGTGCATTATTTGGATATGGTTCATTTTCAATAGAAGATGTTTCATTAACCTCAAAAGCTTTAAAACTTTTTGGATTAGGTATTCCTGCATTTGCATTAATTAAAATATTATCTAACTTTTACTTTGCAAGAGATAATACAAAAGTACCGTTTCATTTATCGATAATAATCGTTTCAATAAATGTTTTAGTAAGTTTAATTTTTTTTAAAGAATTTGGTTTTTTGATAATTCCATTCGCTACAACATTATCGACTTGGATTGGTGTAATATTTTATGTCTATTTACTTCTGGATAAAAAATATCTGAACTTTTTATCTTTAACTTTTAAAAATTTATTTAAAATATTTTTATCTACATTATTGATGTCATTTATTCTATATTATGGATTGGACTATTA
>Ga0209359_10000331_pt1 | contig 11461 bp, 11 predicted proteins | sample MarorgKNORR_S2LV_FD_188224 | JGI IMG/M metagenome (GOLD analysis project Ga0209359, IMG submission 188224) | Marine microbial communities from the Southern Atlantic Ocean, analyzing organic carbon cycling - Surface_A/KNORR_S2/LV (SPAdes) (version 2) | ecosystem: Environmental > Aquatic > Marine... | reverse complement strand
AAACTGAGAGTAATTCTGGTATTTCCTCATAAATATTTAATTTTTTTGATAAATCTAATATTTCCTCTAAACCTAAAATTTTTGCTATTCTAACTGTCATTAGATTTCTTGAATATTCAATACCTTTCCTAAAAGTCGAGGGGCCATAGAATTTTTTTCCGTAATTTTCTGGTTTCCAATTTTTTAAACCTACTCCCTGACTTTCAACGAAAGGAGCATCTAATATAATGGAATTAGGCGCAAAACCTTTCTCCAATGCGGCTGCATAAACAATTGGCTTGAAAGCTGAACCTGGTTGTCTTTTTGCTTGAGTTACTCTGTTAAACTCACTCTTTTTATAATCAAACCCCCCAGCTAGTGCCAATACATCGCCAGTAAAAGGATCTAAAATAACTATTCCACCATTAACTTTTGGATATTGTTTTATATGCCAAGAATTTTTCTGTTTTTTTACAAAAATAATATCACCAATTTTATGAACATTTTCTATTGCTTTTTTTCTTAATGTCCATTTTATATTATTTAAAAATATAACTCCTTTTTTAATTTCTTTTTTTTCATTAATTATTTGAAAATTGATTTCTTTATCATTTATCAAAACAATTTCTGCGATTTGCCAATTTAATGTTGGATCTAATTTATATTTAAGTATTTGATCTTTCCAATTTTTATTTTTCACTTTGTTTGTAATTGGGCCTCTCCATCCATTTCTTTTGTCGTAATCCTCTATTCCTTTTCTCAATGATTTTAATGCTTGTATTTGATAATTAATATTTAGTGGTGTGCTAATACTTAAACCTTGGGAATAAAGTTTTTCAAAACCATAAATACTCTTTACTGTTCGTCTTACTTCCTCTGTATAAGAGTTAGCTTCATTTACAATTTCAATTTTCCTTTTTTTTAATTTTATTTTTGAGTTTTTAAATTCCTTTAGTTGTTTTTTTGAAATGAAATTATTTTCCTCTAAGTTTTCTAAAACTAAATTTCTTCTAAATTTTGCGACTTCTGGAAATCTATATGGGTTATATTTACTAGGAGCCTTTGGTAATGCTGCTAACAATGCAGCTTCAGAGTAATTTAATTGTTTAATTGACTTATCAAAATACTCAAGACTAGCTGCGGCTATTCCATAAGTTCCTTGCCCCAGATAAATTTGGTTTAAATATAATTCTAAAATCCTTTCTTTAGTATAAGCTCGCTCAATTCGAAAGGCTAAAATTGCTTCTTTAATTTTTCTTTTTAAAGAAACCTCATTTGTAAGTAAAAAGTTTTTTGCTACTTGTTGTGTAATAGTTGAAGCGCCTTCTAATCTTTTATTTTGTGCGATATTTTTTATATTTTTAATGATTGCTCTTAAAATGCCTCTAGCATCGATTCCTGGATGGCTGAAAAAATTTTTATCTTCAGCAGACAAAAAAGCGTTTACAACTTTTTTTGGCACAGATTCGTATGGTATAAATAGTCTTTTTTCTATTGCATACTCAGCTATAAGTTTACTATCTTTTGAATAGACTCTGCTCGAAATTGGCGGTTGATAATCAGACAGTTTTTTGTAGTCAGGCAAACCAATAGAAAAGTACCATAAAGTTGAAAATACAAAAAATATCAGAATTCCAAAAAATATGATTAAAAATTTAAGTGAAAAGTTGATGAATTTAAACATTTTATTATTTTTAATAACAATTCTGACTATCTTGAGGCACACATTAATATTAAACGTGTATTTATTCACAAAATTGTATAAAATGAACACAATGACAATTTTAAATAAAAAAAATCTTAAAAATTTAAAAGGAATTCTTACAGAATGGAAAAAAACTTATATATTGATGCATCGCATCCAAATGAAACCCGTATTGTTCTTAAATCTGAATATTCTATCGAGGAATATGAATTTGAAGATAAAAATAATTTAAATTTTAAAAACAATATTTATCTTGCTACTATTAGTAGAGTCGAGCCCTCTCTCCAAGCGGCATTTGTGAACTTTGGAAGGGAGCGTCATGGTTTTCTGGCTTTTAACGATATTCAATCAGATTATTATCAATTGCCCTCGGAGGATAAAGAAAAGATCAGAATTGCTGAAGAAAAAATTAGAGAGGAGTTAAAAGATAAAACAATTGAAGCTAACCAAGATAGTCTAAACAATTCAAATAAAGATGATAAAACTGAAAGTAATGAAAATTTAGTTGAAAAAGATAATAAAAAACAAGAGTATAGAGAGCAAATAAAATCATCATTTGGTATTAAGAGATACAAAATACAGGAAGTAATTAAACCTGGACAAGTAATTCTCATTCAAGTTATAAAAGAAGAAAGAGGTCAAAAGGGAGCCGCGCTTACTACTTTTATATCACTAGCAGGAAAATATATGGTTTTAATGCCAAATACTCCTAAGGGCGGAGGAATATCCAGAAAAATTTTTAACTCTTTAGATCGTCAAAAAATTAGAAACATTCTTAATGATATAGAAATACCTAAAAGCATGGGTGTCATTGTAAGAACAGCAGGTGCAAATAAAACTAAAAATGAAATTGAAAAAGATTTTCAGAATACCTTAAAAACTTGGGAAGAAATAAAAGAGAAGGCCCTTAGTTCTAATGCTCCTTCTCTTGTTTATGAAGAAGGAGATATTATAAAAAGAACGTTACGAGATACTTACGATAATGATACTAAAAATGTTTATATAGAGGGTAATGAGGCTTACCAAAAAGCAAAAAAATTCATGAAATTGTTAATGCCAAAAAATGTGAAAAATATAAAAAAGTATAGAGGAAAAATTCCATTATTTCATGATGCAAATATAGAAAAAGAATTAAATAATATCTATGAACCAACTGTCAAACTAAAATCGGGAGGGTATTTAGTAATTAATCCAACAGAAGCATTAGTTTCAATTGACATAAATTCTGGTCAATCTACAAAACAAATGAATATTGAAAAAACAGCTTTAAATACAAATTTAGAAGCTGCAGAAGAAATCGCTCACCAAATTAAATTAAGGGATTTGTCAGGTTTAATTGTTATTGATTTTATTGATATGGTTAATTTTTACAATAGAAGAATAGTTGAAAAAAAAATGAGAGAAAGTATTAGGAAAGATAGAGCAAGAATTCAAATCGGTAGAATAAGTAATTTTGGATTACTTGAAATGACTAGACAAAGATTGCGTGAGGGATCAATTAAATGGGAAACACAATTATCTCTTTCTTCTTTTTCTCAAAAAATTTTAAAAAAAATCCAACATTTAGCTTTTACAGATAAAGTAAAAATAATACACTCATTTGTTCCAGAAAAAGTAAAAATTTATATAGAGCAAAACTTAATAGATGAGTTGAAATATTTTCAAAAAAAATATTCATATGAGGTAAAAATTATGTCTAATGAAAAATTAATTATACCTGAGTATAAAATTGATTTATTAAATAAGTCAAAAAAACTTTTAAATTCAATTGAAAATATTAATTCAATTTTGGATCCAAAAAAAATAAAAAAATCTATTAATAACGTAGAAAAAAGAAGAAAAAAAGAAACGCTTAAAAATAAAGAAAAAATAAAAAAAGGAAAATCAAAAAAGAAAATTAGGACACTTTGGGTGAGAAGAAAAAAAAAAATTTAAATTAACCCTTTTAAAGGAGAGCTAGGTGAAGCTAAATTATTTTTTTTCATCCTCCCAGCTAAAAAAGAATTTCTACCTGAGATTACAGCATCTTTAAATGCTCTGGCCATTAAAATTGGATTATTAGCATTTGCGATTGCACTGTTTATCAAAACTCCATCACAGCCTAACTCCATAGCGATTGTTGCGTCTGATGCTGTTCCTATTCCCGCGTCAATAATTACAGGAACTTTAGATTGTTTTATAATAAGAGAAATGTTCATTATATTTTGTAAACCTAATCCCGAACCTATAGGGGAAGCTAGAGGCATTATAGCTGCAGCACCACTGTCTTCTAATTTTTTAGCCAATAGTGGATCATCAGTGCAGTACACCATTACTTTGAAGCCTTCTTTAACAAGTGTTTTAGTTGACTTGATTGTTTCAATCATATTTGGGTACAGAGTTTTTTTATCTCCTAAAACTTCTAATTTTACTAACTTCCATCCACCCATTTCACGGGCAAGTCTTAAAGTTCTTAAAGCTTCCTCTGAATTAAAACAACCAGCTGTGTTAGGTAAAAAAATAATTTTTTTAGGATTAAGAAAATCTGTTAAAATTGGTTTTTTTTTATCTAAAATATTAACTCTTCTTACAGCTACAGTTACCATATCAGCGCCTGACGCATAAACAGCTTTTGCGGTTTCGGAAAAATTTTTATATTTTCCTGTTCCTACTATTAGTCTTGATCTTAAAGACTTACCAGCAACTTTTAAAATATCTTTTTTCAATCTATCCGCCTCCAATAAAATGTACTATTTCTACTTGATCATTAGTTTTAAGATATCTTTTCTTATAATTTGTTTTCGGAACAATTATTCCATTGTGTTCTATCGCGATTTTTTTGTTAACCAATTTATATTTTTTTAAAAGATCAAATATTGAAAAATTAGATTTTATTACTACTTTTTTTCCATTTAATTGTATTTTTGCCATAATTAAGATATTCAATATTGAAATTTATGAAAATTATAATTCTTAATGGCCCAAACCTCAACCTTTTAGGCGAGAGAGAGAAAAATCAATATGGAAGTTTTACATTAGAAGATATCAAGAAAGATTGTAATGAATATGCAAATAAAAACGATATTAAACTGTCCATGTTCCAATCAAATATTGAGGGAGAGATGGTTGATAAAATTCAATCCTCTAGAAATTGTCAAGATGGTTTAATTATTAATGCTGGTGGGTATACTCATACATCTGTAGCTATTCATGATGCCTTAAAATTATTAAAAATTCCAATTATAGAATTGCATATTACTAATATTTATACTAGAGAAGAATTTAGACATAAGTCTCTTATCAGTAAAGTTGCTAAGGCAATTATCTGCGGTTTTGGAGCTGAAGGATATATAATGTCTTTAAATGCTATGAAATTATTTTTAAAAAAATGAAAATTGATAAAAAATTAATAAAAGAGTTAGTAGATAATCTTAAAGAATTCGAATTAACAGAATTAGAGTATCAAGAAGGTCAGACAAAAGTAAAAGTTTCAAAAGCTTCTAAAGGTACTGAACAGTTAAAAACTAGTGCAGTTGTACCTCAAAATAAAGCTGTACTTAAATCGTCAGATGATAGTGAAGGTATGAGGATAAAATCTCCGATTATAGGAACCTCATATTTAGCTCCGGAGCCAGGAGCAAAAAAATTTGTTGAGGTTGGAGATAAAATAAAAAAAGGTCAAACTGTAATGATTGTTGAGGCAATGAAAACAATGAACCATGTTCCATCAACAGCTGATGGTGAAGTGAAAAAAATTTTAGTTGAAGATGGTCAACCTGTAGAATTTGGACAAACTTTAATTATTCTTAAATAATAATGTTCAGAAAAGTTTTAATAGCTAATAGAGGAGAAATAGCTGTTAGAGTAATTAGAGCCTGTAAAGAATGGGGAATAAAAACTGTAGCAGTTCATTCAGATGTAGATGCGGAGTCAATGCATGTAAAATTAGCTGATGAAAGTGTTTGTATAGGATCGCACCAGCCACAAAATAGTTACTTAAATATTTCATCCATAATGTCCGCAGTAGATTTAACTGGTGCAGAAGCAATTCATCCTGGTTATGGTTTTTTATCTGAAAATGCAAAATTTTCTGAAATAGTTAATAAGCACGGTATAAAATTTATAGGTCCGAGCGCTGAAATCATTTCAAAAATGGGGGATAAAATTGAGGCAAAGAAAATTGCAAAAAAATTTGGTTTACCAGTCATAGAAGGTTCTGAAGGTGGAGTAAAATCGATTGATGAAGCTAAAACAATTTGTAAAGATATTGGTTACCCAGTTTTAATTAAAGCTGCAGGTGGTGGTGGCGGAAAAGGTATGAAGATCGTTGACGAAGAAAGTCAGTTAGAAAATTTATTTTTCACAGCTAAATCTGAAGCAAAAAAATTTTTCAATAATGACGAATTGTATATAGAGAAATATTTTAAGAACCCAAGACATATAGAGGTTCAAGTTATGTCTGGAAAAAATAAAACTGTACATCTAGCTGAAAGAGACTGTTCTGTTCAAAGAAGACATCAAAAATTAATTGAGGAAACCCCCAGCCCGGTGTTAACTGACAAAATTAGAAAAGATTTATTTGAAAAAACTGTAAAAATGGTAGAGCAAATAAACTATGAGGGAGCTGGTACTGTTGAATTTATTTATGAGAACGAAAAATTTTATTTTCTAGAAATGAACACAAGGGTTCAAGTTGAACACCCTGTTACAGAGGTTCAAACAGGTATAGATATAGTTAAGGAGCAATTATGGATTGCTTATACTGGGGATACTGCTCTTAAACAGAGTGATATAAATCCAAGAGGTCATACTATTGAATGTAGAATAAACGCAGAGAACCCCGCATTAGATTTCCAACCAAGTCCTGGAGTTATTAGTGTATGTCACCAACCTTCTGGCTTTAGAACAAGAGTTGATGGTTCTATATTCCAAGGTTGTAAAATTACACCTTATTACGACAGTCTTATAGCAAAAGTAATTTGTAAAGGTAGAAATAGAACAGAGGCAATTCAAAGGACATTGAGATCGCTAGACGAATTTGTTTTAGAGGGAATTACTACAACTATTGATTTACATAAAAAAATACTAAATCATAAAAAGTTTATTGATTCTGATTTTGATACAAATTGGCTTGGTAAACAAAAATTTTATTAAGCTTTACTGCAACTTACTAATTGTAAATTATAGATTGCATGATCAAAAGGGGTAAGACTTGGGTCTGAAGCAAATGTCCAACCATTAAATATATATACTTGCTCATTTTCATTTTTTGTTAAATCTTTAACTTGCATGTAAGCTACGCTATCAATTCTATTATCAACTTTAACTTTACCACATTTCAAAATTTTAATTTCTAGAGGTCCAAATTTTTTACTTTCGTTTAAATCAACAACAAATTCAGAGGATTTTGCTGTAATTTTATCAAGACCGATTAGAATAGCCTGAGAAGATTTTAATTCTAAATTTTTTTTTTTTTCTTTGAGATTTTGTTTGGTATTAGCTTTTTCAACTTCTTCCTCTAGCTCTTCAAAACTTGGTTTTAATTTCTCCATATTTAATAATGAAGTTGATATAATTTTATCTTCTGCAAATGATATGCTAGATAAAACAAACATACAGGCAAAAATTATATTTATTCTATTTCCATGTCTCATATTTTTTTTCGATATTATTCTTTTTAATTTTTACAGGCTTAAATCGATTAGTTGTTCCAGTTTGGTTTTCTAAATGTTTTTTTTGCCATAAATGTTTTTTATTTTTTTTATCTGGGACTTTATCAACAGTATGGTGTATCCATAAAAACCAATCAGAAGTAATTTTTGTTGCTTCAATATTTTTTGAGTATACAACCCAACGTTCATCATTTTTACTCTTATAATATTTGTTTCCGTACTCGTCTGAACCTACATATTTGCCAAAAAGAAATGTTTTTAAAAAAGTACCAAATGTTTGTTTGTTCCACCAAGTAAATATAATTTTTAAGCTCATCTAAAAAAATTTAAATCCACACAATTCAAAATTGTATTATTATGTATTAGACACTTTATACAATTAATATATATCTAAATAAAGAGATTCCATTAATTTTATGAAAAAATTCATTGTAGAAACATACTATACTTGCACATTTAAGACCGTTCATACTTTAAACAATTTAGATGACACAGAACTATCAAAGATAGACCAAAGAACTGACGGAAATGTTGAGGTCATCGACGTAAAACTTAACAACCGTAAAACAAAAAAAATAAGTGGAAGAGAAGATGAAAAATCAATCAACACAAAAATTAAACAAACAATACCTGATAAAATTGTTAATAAAATTAAAAATCAAAAAAGTGAGCCAAATAGTTCTTTAGATCTAAAGGTTAAGAATAAGGCAAGATTTAAAATGCCTGATAGAAGAAAAGGATATATTCAGAAATCACAGATTGGCGACCATAAAGTTTATTTACATACTGGTGAGTATGATGATGGAAAAATTGGAGAAATATTTATTGATACAAATAAGGAAGGTGAACTGGTGAAAGCAATGATGAATAATTTTGCTATAGCTATTTCTTTAGGATTGCAATATGGCGTGCCGCTTGAAGAGTATGTTGATGCTTTTATTGATACTAAATTTGAACCCTCAGGTAATGTTGTCGGAAATGATAGAATACTAAGTGCCTCTTCTATTTTAGATTATGTTTTTAGAGAATTAGCAATTTCATATTTAGGTAAAGAGGAATTAGCCCACACACCATCGATAGCAAGTAGCAAAGGTATCGACGTAATGAACTCTGATGATAAATTTCTTAAAATTGTGAAGAATATAACTTCAAAAGGTTTTGTGAGAAGCAATTACGAACAAAAATTGGTAGACCTGTCCGATGTGAGAATAAATCTTAAATCAAAGAACTAATTCTTTTTAAAATCTTTTTTGATACCTAATTCTTTCAATTGACTATCATTTACTTCGGAAGGCGCTTGCATCATTAAATCTTGAGCATTTTGGTTCATTGGAAAAAGTGTTACTTCTCGTATATTTTCTTTGCCTGCAAGTAACATTACTATTCTATCAACACCTGGTGCTATACCTCCATGTGGCGGTGCCCCATATCTGAATGCATTAATCATTCCCCTAAACTTTTTATCTACCGTTTCTTTGTTATAACCTGCTATTGAAAATAACTTATACATAAGATCTGGTAGGTGATTTCTAATTGCTCCAGATGATAACTCAATACCGTTACAAACTATATCGTATTGAAAAGCTTTTATGTTTAAAGGTTTTTCAAAATTTATTTCCTCTAAATTACCCTGAGGCATTGAAAAAGGATTATGACTAAATACAATTTTTTTAGAAATCTCATCATACTCATACATTGGGTAATCTACGATCCAACAAAAAGCAAATTTATCTTTGTCAATTATACCTAGATCTTGAGCTATTTTGTCACGAGCTAACGAAAGTATTTTTTCAACATTTTTTTCTTTTCCACATGCAAGAAAAATACTATCTCCAATTTTAGCTTTAGAAATTTTCATCAATTCTTTTAAAGAATCTTCGCTAAAAAACTTTCCTACTGGTCCTTTTCCTTTAATCTCATTTTCTTGTTCAAGAGTGAAATATGCCAAACCTGAAGCACCCTGCTCTTTTGCCCACTTGTCTATACTATCAAAAAAACTTCTAGGTTTATCTTTTGTATTTTTTGTGATTATTGCTCTAACAACAGAGCCAGACCCCACTAATTTTTTAAAAATATCAAATTTTACATCCTCTCGATAAAATATTTTTGTTATATCTTGAATAATTAATGGGTTTCTCAAGTCTGGTTTGTCTGTACCATATTTTTTCATAGAATTTTGATAAGAAATTCTTGGAAATTTTTCATTAAGGATTGTTTTTGATGAAAAATTTTTGAAAAGTCTTACCATCAATTTTTCAACTACATCAAAAACATCTTCCTGTTCCACAAAAGACATTTCTATGTCTAATTGATAAAATTCTCCTGGACTTCTATCAGCTCTAGCATCTTCGTCTCTAAAACATGGAGCTATCTGGAAATATTTATCAAAACCAGAAACCATTATTAATTGTTTAAATTGTTGAGGAGCCTGAGGTAGTGCATAAAATTTACCAGGATTTAATCTGCTTGGGACTAAAAAGTCTCTTGCCCCCTCTGGACTTGATGAGGTCAATATAGGAGTTTGATATTCTAAAAATCCTAACTTTATCATCTCAGATCTGATAAAAGATATAATATTAGATCTAAGGATAATATTTCGATGCATCTCCTCTCTTCTTAAATCTATAAATCTATATTTTAATCTTATGTCCTCTGGGTAGTCTTGTTCACCAAAAACAGGCATAGGCAATTCTTCGGCATTGGAAAGAACCTCTATAATCTCAATTGAAATTTCAATTTTGCCAGTTTTTAAATCTAAATTTTCTGTCTCAGATGATCTTTTGACTACTTTGCCAGTTATTTTAAGTACTGACTCTGGTTTAGTTTTTTCTAAAATTGGGAAGAATCTATTATTATTTTCAATAACACATTGAGTAATCCCATAATGATCTCTTAAGTCTATAAATAGTAAATTTCCATGATCTCTTTTTCTATGCAACCAACCAGAAATAGAAACAGTTTGATTAATTTCCTTCTCGCTTAGCTCTGAACAATTATGTGTTCTATATTTATTCATTTATTTAATACTTTTTTTATTAGATTAATATTAATCGATTTTCCAGTAGATAAAGATAATTCGTCTACTTCTTTGAGAAATTTTAACATTTTTTCGTAAGACCGTTCTACATTATTGATTATATAATCTGTAATTTTTGGATTAACACTAATTTGTTTATCTGACAAAATCTTTGAAATTATTACTCTTAATAGATCGTCAGGTGGTAATTCTATTCCAATACATAAAAGGCTATTAAATCTAGAACGAAGATCATTTAATTTAAATTTCATTTTTTTTAAAGAAATCACTGAGTTAATCAAAACATAATTTTCTAATTGTTTCGATTGATTGAAAATAGAGTAAAGTAATTTTTCATCAATATTATTATCAAAATTATCAATTATTAAACAATTAAGGTGATCTAAATCTTTAATAATTTTATTTTCAACATTATTTGCTTCAATTAATTTTATTTTATCTATTTTTTTTTCGAGAATTTTAGCTAAATGTGTTTTTCCGCAACCATGAGCTCCAAAAATATTTAACCATTTACCAGGCCAGTTAGGCCAGCTTTCAATTAATCTAAATGCAGAAAAATTATTGCTTGAAACAAAAAAATCCTGCTTATAATATTTTTTTGAAAATGGAAATTTAAATATTAGTTGATCCATGTTACAAAGTTGTAATTACCCATCTATCATTCACTAGTCTTAAATTTATACTTTCTTTTTCAAGTTGATTAATTATTTTATCTAATTTTCCTAAGTATTTTATTCTTAATTCCATATAATCTTTGTTGAATTCTTGAACATAAATATTTTCAATCGAGTCAATACTTATGATTTTTTTACTAAGTTTTACGTAATTACTTTTTTTATTAAGATTTAATCTAGCGTTAATAAAAGATGGTGTTCTTATATCTATTAGATTTTTCGATTTAACCATGTCTATTAATTCTTTTTTTGATGAAATGATAATATTTTCATAAAATATTTCTCTATTTTTTTTCTCATTTTTTATATTAAAGCTTTTAGATATAATTTTTCCTTGAATCGAAGCTTTTATAAAAATTTTTTCACTGAAAGAGTTATTATCTTCGATCAAAATAATTGCAAAATTTTTATTTAT
>Ga0209359_10000330_pt1 | contig 11484 bp, 9 predicted proteins | sample MarorgKNORR_S2LV_FD_188224 | JGI IMG/M metagenome (GOLD analysis project Ga0209359, IMG submission 188224) | Marine microbial communities from the Southern Atlantic Ocean, analyzing organic carbon cycling - Surface_A/KNORR_S2/LV (SPAdes) (version 2) | ecosystem: Environmental > Aquatic > Marine... | reverse complement strand
TTGGATTTTTAAATATGTGAAGAATTGCAATAAAACTTCAATGATGCATACGGCAAAATATATGAACCAAATTTTGTCTTTATCTTTAGACGCATATGAAGAAATATTTAAAGATATAAATATATCCGGGCTAGTTGAAAAAAAAGGTATTTTTTATATTTGGACTAATCAAAATCTAAAAAGTAGAAATTTAGAAATTGATATAAGAAATAAATTTGGAGTTAAACAAAAATTAATGAGTAAAGAACAAATTTTAGATATGGAACCTAATCTTAATCCTGTGTTTGATGCAGGCGTATATTACGAAGACTCAATGCACGCAAGAGATCCTCATGGGATTCTTAAAAAGATTTTTGATTTATTTATGAAATCTGGAGGAAAATTTAAAAATGAAAGCGTCAGTGAAATAAAACAAATATCTGATAACAATACTGAGATCACAACGCATAAAAATAAATATAATTTTGAAAAGACAGTCATAGCTTCTGGAGTCTTCTCAAAAAAATTTAGTGATCAATTAGACGAAAAAATTCCTCTAGATACTGAAAGAGGATACCATGTGCATTTTAAAAATATGGAAAATCTTATTTCTAGACCTGTTATTTTCCTTGATCGAGGTTTTGGTATGACGCCGATGAATCAAGGTTTAAGGGCGGTTGGAACAGTTGAATTAGGAGGATTAAAAAACCCACCTTCAAAAAAAAGAATAGAATATATAATTAATTGCGCAAAAGAATTGCTTCCGCAATTGAAAACACACGATGATGAGTGGCTAGGTTTTAGACCTACATTACCAGATTTTTTACCTGTGCTCGGACCATCATTAAAAAATAAAAATATAATTTACGCTTTTGGTCATCATCATTTAGGCTGGACTTTAGGTGCGATTACAGGCAAAATTATTTCTGGAATTGTAGCAGAGGAAAATACAAATTTAGACTTAATTCCTTATAGTTCTGAAAGATTTAATTAGGTAAAATTTTTGAAAAAAAATTATTTAGCTTATTGTTTATTGTTGTTTGCAACTCTTTTTTGGTCAGGTAATTTTATTGTTGGAAAATTTGCAACTTTGTTTCAAATCCCCCCGCTTACACTTAACGTTTACAGATGGATTTCTGTTTGGATAATCTTATTTCCATTTACCTATAGAGAAATTTACAAAAATGTACCTATGATTAAAAAAAATTGGTTAGTAATAAGCTTTATGGGTGTCATAACTATTAGCACATTTAACTCTGTTGTATATTTTGCTTTAAATTTTACTCAAGTTATTAATGCAGTTTTAGTTCTAGCTGCAATACCAGTGGCTACAATTATTTTTTCATCCCTAATGAAAATTGAAAAAACAAATATATTTCAATTAATTGGTCTTATTTTATCTATCATTGGAATAGGAGCAATAATTTCTAATGGAGATATTCAAAAAATAATCTCACTTAATTTTAATAAAGGAGACTTGTGGATGCTAGTTTGCGTAATAAGTTGGTCGCTTTATTCTACTCTATTAAAAAAAAATAAATTTAATATTTCACAGTTCTCTTTAATCCAATTAATGGTTTCAGCTGGACTTTTATTTTTAATTCCACAACTATTTTTTGAAAGATCAATTGGTCTCGAATTAAGTTTTAATAAAGCTTTCTTTTATATTCTATTTTATGTTGTGGTATTTCCTGCTATTGCTGCGTACTACTGTTGGCAGAAAGGTGTAGAGATAATAGGACCAAACCGTGCAAGTATGTTCATACAACTTATGCCTTTGTTCAGCGCAGTTATGGCAATTATAATTTTTGGTGAAAAATTTCAATTATACCATTTTACTGGTGCATTTTTTATAGTTTCAGGTATTTATCTCTCAAATAGAAAAAAGGTTAAATGATTAAAATTGCAGTTTTAGATGATTATCAAGATGTCTTTAGACAAATTATCGATTTAGATAAATATAATGATAAATTCGATTTCAAAATATTTAACAACCCATTAGGAAATGAAAAAGAGATAATGATCGAATTAGAGAATTTTGATGCTCTATTTATTATGAGAGAAAGAACACCTTTAACGAGTAATATCTTACAAAATTTACCAAAATTAAAATACATTATGACATCCGGAATGAGAAATAATTCAATCGATTTAAAAACAGCAAAAAATAAAAAAATTATTGTATGTGGAACAGAGATAAACTCAAATCCAGCAGCAGAAATAACTTGGGCTTTAATTTTAGGTCTTTACAGGAATATAAAGCAAGAAATAGATAATATGTTTCAAGGTTATTGGCAGACTTCTATAGGGTATGAGCTAAAAGGAAAACAATTAGGAATAATAGGTTTAGGAAAAATAGGCAAACAAGTAGCTAAAGTTGCTCAGGCATTTGGAATGAATGTAGTAGCTTGGAGCGAAAACTTGAATTTGACTGAAGCTAATGATCTAAATGTACTGCCAATGAGTAAAAATGATTTATTAAAAACTTCCGACATAGTCTCGATCCATGTTGTGCTCGGTGATAGGTATAAAAATTTGGTCACAAAAAAAGAATTAGGAGTAATGAAAAAAACATCCTTTCTTATTAATACATCTAGAGGACAAATAATTAATGAAAAAGATTTGATAGATGCTTTAGAAAAAGACCAGATAGCTGGCGTTGGACTTGATGTATATGACTTAGAGCCGCTACCCCAGGATCACAAATTAAGATTTTTACCTAATGCGCTATTATTACCACACTTAGGCTATGTAACCGTTGAGAATTACGCTAAATTTTACCCACAGATGCTAGAAAATTTATTGTCTTGTTTGAATAATAAGCCTATTAGGGTTTTAAATTAAAACAAGAAAAACTTAATGCAATTATAAGTTGTTTTTGCTAAGCTCATATTGAGCGGAGCAATTTTTATTTTGTAAAATTAAAAGGGTATACAAGACAAGAAGTATGAAAAAAATTTTAGGACTAATCACCATTTTATTTGGCCTGTCAAGTTGTGCAGAGTCATTAGCACTATTAGGTCCAGCCTCAACTTCTATTGGAGGCGGGAATGTTGTCCAATCAACTTTAACCTCTGCTTTTAGTTATGGTGTAAAAAAGCAAACTGGAAAAACTCCAATTGAACATGCAATGGATTACGTAGAAAAAAATAATCCTGATGATGAAAAAAAGCCTTGTGTGAGTTTTTTGGAAAATACTACGTCTGAAACTTGTGCCGTAATAAAAAGAAGACTTGCAGAACTTAGAAAGTCAATCGAAGTTAAATCTAAAATAAAAAGTTTAGATTAGTAGCCCCGATAAATTTCGAGGCTAACAATCATTTAAAATTAGTTTAGTGCTTGTTTAATATCAGCAATAATATCATCTGGATGTTCTATTCCAATTGACAATCTAACGTATCCAGGTGTAACCCCAGCAGCTAAAAGTTCACTATCATTAAGTTGACTATGAGTAGTTGTAGCTGGGTGAATAGCTAAACTTCTTGCATCTCCTATGTTTGCGACATGGTAAAGCATTTTTAAACTATCTATGAATTTAGCTCCAGCTTCTCTGGTTCCAACATCCATACCAACTAGTGATCCGTAACCACCCTTCATATACCTTTTTGCTCTCTCTTTTATCTCACCTTGATGATTTGTAGGATAAATTACATTTTTTACTTTACTTTGTGTTTCTAAAAAAGATACAACTTTTTCTGCATTGCTACAGTGTTGTTTCATTCTCAATGCAACAGTTTCAAGCCCTTGTATAATTTGAAAAGCGTTAAATGGAGATAAAGGAGCTCCTAAATCTCGCAACAAAACAACTCTAGCTCTTATAGCAAAAGGAATATTAGCTCCAGTTAGCTTAGGAACATCTCTACCCCACACTGCACCATTGTAACTTGGATCAGGTTCGTTGAATAAAGGTTGTCTTTTAGCATTTTTTACCCAATCGAAGTTTCCTCCATCTACTATAATCCCCCCTATCGAAGTGCCATGACCTCCAATATATTTTGTTAAAGAATGCATAACAACTGCTGCCCCATGAGCTAAAGGCTTACAGATCACTGGGGAAGACGTATTGTCTATTATTAAAGGAATTCCATTCTTTCTTCCAATGTCTGCTACTTCTTTAATAGGAAAAACCCTCAAGTAAGGATTAGGACAAGACTCTCCGTAATAAGCTCTTGTTTTCTCATCAGTAAGTTTTTCGAAATTCTTTGGATCTTTTGGATCTGCAAATCTTACTTCTATACCTTGCATACTTAAAGTATTTTTAAATAAGTTAACTGTTCCTCCATATAAGTCTGTAGATGAAACGATGTTATCTCCAGCCTTACACACATTCTGTATACAAAAAGCAGAAGCTGCTTGTCCTGAACCAACAGCAACTGCAGCTAATCCGCCCTCTAAAGCAGCAACTCTTTTTTCCAAAACATCACAAGTTGGATTCATTATTCTTGTATAAATATTACCAAATTCTTTTAAGCCAAATAAATTTGCTGCAGTTTCAGCATCTTTGAATTGGTAAGAACTCGTTTGATAAATTGGAACAGCTACAGCTGTAGTTGCTGGATCACTTCTATACTCTCCACCGTGTAATCCAATTGTTTCATCGTGTTTAAAATCAGTCATATTTCCTTCTTTCTTTTTTAGTACTTCGACGGTATGTCAGGCGTACAATTTAGTTAAATGCCTGGCTTTAATTTGAAATTTTCAAAAAAAAACCACCGGCTAAAGCGGTGGTCTTATGATTTGACGCTTTAGCAGGATTTTTAAAGCGCCCGCAAGTTGCCTTAACTCAGCGCTACAAACAGATTGCATTTTTTATTAATATTTGTCAAGTTGTATAAATTTCATTAGAATTTGTTAAATAACTACCATTTAACCGCATATTTTCTTTTGAAATTCTTTTGTTATTTTCTACTTTTTTGCTAATTTGTGATGTGAAGAAAAAATACTCAATATTTAGTCTTATAAAAAATGCTTTTTCCAATAATGAAAATTGGGAAAAGATGTGGGAAAGTCCTGAACCAAAAAAAGGTTATGACGTAATAATTGTTGGAGGAGGAGGACACGGATTAGGTACTGCTTACTATCTAGCAAAGGAACACGGTTTTAAAAATATTGCAGTAATTGAAAAAGGTTGGTTAGGAGGTGGTAACACTGGCAGAAACACTACAATCATTAGATCAAATTACTTATGGGATGAAAGTGCAAATTTGTATGATCACTCTTTAAAGTTATGGGAAAATTTATCTGAAGAATTAAATTTTAATATGATGTTTAGTCAAAGAGGTGTGATGAATCTAGCTCACAATGAACATGATATTAAAGAAATGAAAAGAAGAATAAGCGCGAACAGACTTAACGGATTAGACACTAAGTGGCTCGACACGAAACAAATAAAAGAGCTTGTCCCTATAATGAACACTGACAATTTAAGATATCCAGTTTTAGGCGCTGCTTTTCAACCTAGGGGTGGAGTAGCAAGGCATGATGCCGTTGCCTGGGGATATGCATTAAGATCAAATGAAATGGGTGTTGATATAATTCAAAACTGCGAAGTTAAAGATATTAAAACAGACAACTACAAAGTAGAGGGTGTTAACACTACAAAAGGATTTATCAAATCAGGTAAGGTTGCTGTAGTTGCTTCCGGTCATACCAGTGTATTAGCACAAACTGCTGGAGTAAAATTACCTTTACAAAGTCGACCACTACAAGCATTGGTATCTGAGCCGATCAAACCCGTAATAAATACTGTTGTAATGTCAAATGCTGTGCACGCATACATAAGTCAATCTGATAAAGGTGAGTTGGTAATTGGAGCAGGAACAGATGGATATAATTCTTTTACTCAAAGAGGTGGATATGATGTGATCGAAGAAACAGTTAGAGCAATTGTTGAACTTTATCCTATTTTTGGAAAAATGAAAATGTTACGTCAGTGGGGCGGTATAGTTGATATCTGTCCTGATGCGAGTCCAATTATAAGCAAATGTGAAGTCAAAGGTTTATATTTTAATTGTGGATGGGGAACAGGAGGTTTCAAAGCAACTCCTGGAAGTGCAAATGTTTTTGCCCACACAATAGCCAAAGATGAACCACATAAAATTAATGCCGCCTTTAACCTTGAGAGATTTTCTGACGGAAGGTTAATAGATGAACACGGTGCAGCTGCTGTGGCACACTAGATATGATTTTAATAAATTGTCCATATTGCGGTGAGAGAGAACAATCAGAATTTACAAACGGTGGCGAAGCTCATGTTGTTAGACCTAAAGATCCCAACGCTCTTAACGATAAAGACTGGGGTCAATATGTATTTTACAGATCAAATCCAAAAGGCATCTTTTACGAAAGATGGGTACACTCACATGGATGTAGAAAATGGTTTAATGCTGTACGCGATACTTCAACAGATACAATCCTAAAGATTTACAAATTAACTGATATACGACCTGAATTAAATGAATTTAAAGTTACTTTAAAATCTCCGTCAGGTGAACCAGTTGTTGGGTCTGGAAATTTTTCAGTTAAAAAATAATTATGACATCATTTAATAATAATTTCTGTAAATATATTACAAAAAATGAAATTACTATATATTTTGATGGAAAACCTTACTTAGCATTTGAAGGCGATACTATTGCTTCTGCATTGTTAAGAAATAATATTAAGATAGTAGGAAGAAGTTTTAAATATCACCGAGCAAGAGGAATATATACCTGCGGGATAGAGGAACCAAATGCGTTAGTACAAATTTTAAATGAACACAATGAGCCTAATACCAGAGCAACAGTAAAAAAAATTTATGATGGTATGAAAATAACAAGCCAAAATCGTTGGCCTTCATTATCTTTCGACATCGGTGCGATAAATAATCTTTTATCACCAATATTTTCTGCAGGATTTTATTATAAAACCTTTATGGGTCCCAAGGGATTTTGGAAAAGAGTCTATGAACCAATGATTAGAAGAACTGCTGGACTAGGCAAACCCCCAAGAAATTTTAGATCAAAAAGCATTCATCAAAATCATAATGTAGATATCTTAATTGTTGGAGGAGGATTAAATGGACTTATAGCAGCAAGAAAATTAATCAATACAGAATATGAGGTAATTCTAGTTGAACAAGATAGTTTTTTAGGTGGAATTCTTAAAAATTCTAATAAAATAAATAAAATTGGTGGCAAAGAGCCTTTTGATTGGATTCAAGAAACAGAAAAATTAATTACCGAATCAAAGAATATCAAAATCCTAAAAAATACACTTGTAACAACCTATAATTTTACAAATCACTTGATAGCTCTCGAAGACAAATTTGCAGGAAAAAAAATAGATAATAAAAAATCTGAACTTACATTACATAAAATTAGAACTACAAATACAATTTTAGCTAATGGTCATATTGAAAGATTTATTTCTTTTAGAAACAATGACCTGCCTGGAGTAATGCTTGCTTCCTCATTTGAAAAATATATCCACAGATACGGTGTTATACCAGAAAAATATCCTGTTATTTTTACGAATAATTCTTCGACATTTAGCTTAGTCAAGTCACTTGTAAATCTTAAATGTAAACCTTTAGCCTATGTCGATTCACGAAAAACAAAAGATATAGAAGATAAAATCATAAAATATTTGAAAGATAACGATATTCCATTTTACCCTGACTCAGAGGTTGAAGGTTGTGACGGAAACAACAAATTAGAAAAAGTTCATATTTCAAAGGGTAAAACTTTGTACTCCATAAAAGCATCAATGCTTTGTACTTCAGGAGGATACAATCCAGATATACATCTTTTTACACAATCAAAAGGATTAGTTAAGTGGGATGATAAAATTATTTCATTTAAACCTGACACAGCTTTTCAAAATACTATAACATTAGGATCTGTAAGTGGAAATTATAACTTTAATTCAGTTTTTAAAGACATAGAAAAAAAATTGTCATCTTTAAAAATTAATAAATTTGATGCTGAGATTAAAACTAATGTTGGTAAAAGTTATTCTATAAAAGAATTATGGGAAACAAAGACAAAAATAAGATCTAATTGGTCAAAGTCTTTCATAGATTTACACAACGATGTAACTACAAAAGATCTTAAACAAGCTATCAGCGAAGGTTACGATAGAATAGAACATCTAAAAAGATATACAACAAATAGTATGGGCACTGACCAAGGAAAGATAAGTAGTATAAATTCTTTGGGCATAGTATCTAAACTTTTAAATAAAAAAATTTCTGAAGTAGGAACAACAACTTATAGGCCGCCATATGCACCTTTGAGCTTCGCTGCTATAGCGGGAAGAAGCACTTATGAATTTTATGATCCTGAGAGAAAGACTCCAATACATAATTGGCATATTAAAAACAATGCAGTATTTGAAAATGTAGGTCAGTGGAAAAGACCTTGGTTTTACAAAAAATTCGCAAATGAAACAATGCATCAAGCTGTTCAAAGAGAATCTAAACAAACAAGACTAACTGCTGGGATATTGGATGGTAGTACACTTGGTAAGATTGAAATCAAAGGAAAAGATGCTTTAGAATTTATGAATTTAATGTACACCAATGCATTCACAAAAATGAAACCAATGTCATCTAGATACGCACTTATGTTGGGCGAAGATGGGATGATAATGGATGACGGAATAGTTTGCAAAATTAACAATAATCATTTCATAGCCACAACCACTTCAAGTGGGGCACCAAAAGTTTTATCACATATGGAGGAATTTCTTCAAACTGAATGGCCGCACTTAAAAGTTTATTTAAATTCTATTACAGAACAATTTTCTACATTTAATATCAGCGGACCAAGAACGAGAGAAATAATCAGCAAGGTATTTACAGAGATCGACTTTAGTAACGAAAACTTTCCTTTTATGACTTTTAAAAACTTAAATTACAAAAATACACAAGTAAGAATTATGAGAGCCAGCTTTACTGGTGAACTTGGTTATGAAATATATATAGCTCCAAATTATGCTTATAAATTGTGGAAAGAAATTTTTAAACATGGAAATGAATATAATTTAGTTCCTTATGGAACTGAAACAATGCACTTACTGAGGGCAGAAAAAGGTTACGTGGTAATAGGTCAAGAAACTGACGGAACTGTGACACCAATTGATATTAATTTTAATTGGATGATAGGAAAAAATAAAAAAGATTTTATAGGAAAGAGGTCCTTAAATCGCAGCGACACAATTAGAGAAGATAGAAAGCAATTAGTAGGTGTAGTCCCAATAAATACATCACAATTTATTGAAGAAGGCCAACATATATTAGAATGTGAAAGATTGCCCAATAAGATTAAAACTCCAATCAAATACCTTGGCCATATATCATCCAGTTATCATAGTCCAAACCTTAATCATTGTATTTCAATGGCAATGGTTAAAGGTGGAAATAAACTTTTAGGAAAAAAATTATATGTATCTACAAGTAATGGAACAAAAAATATTCCTGTAAAAATAGTAAAACCTGTTTTTATAGATCCTGAAAATAAAAGGTTAGTATCATGACAAAAATTTTATCGATGACAGGTGTAAATATATTTCAAAAAAACTTTCAACAATTATTAATAAGAGGAGATGGCAAGGACCAATTTAATCAGACAATAAAAAAAGAAATTTCTATAAATCCGCCATCCAAAAATCTCGAGTTAGTAAATACAAATGACTATATATTGGCTAAAAATTCATTTGACCAATGGAGTCTAATTTATCTGATTGAAAAAAACTATATAGATCTTTTAAATATTGTATCAAACTTAAATTTAAATGATGAAATTCTTGCTTCCGACTATTCTTATGGTCAAGTTTACTTTGAAGTTTCTGGTGAAAATAAAAACACATTTTTAAATAAACTAACACAATTTGATTTAAGAGGAAAAAAATTTCCAGATTTTACTATGGCGCAAACATTAATTGCAAGAATAGATTGTTCTATTTACAATTTAAAAGATAAATTTTTAATAACTTGTAATCGATCTTTTGAAGACTATTTCAAACAAAGATTAGTAGATTTTAAAAATCTTTAATATTTAATAAATTTACTTTTTGTTGCTATCATTATTAGATAGATCAACACCCGTGTCAGGGTCAAGCTCAATTCCTAGAGGCGTTATATTAGTTGGCAAGGGTGTAAATGTTGAGTCTGGATTATCTTCATATTTTCTCTTATTCATTCTATAAAAGCCAAATATTATTATAGCACTATAAAAAATTAAGAAATGAACAAACAAACCATTTGGTCCTAGGAAGTTCATCAGTGCTGAACATATTATCGGACCTGCAATCGCGCCGATACCAAATATAATGTTTAAACCACCTCCAGCTGCAACAAATTTTTCTTTAGGTATTTGATCATTTACCAAAGCTAAGTTTAAAGAAAACAAAGGTAGAGTCGTACCGCTTAGAAGTATTATAAACAAAAAGAGCTTTGTTTTATCCATTGTAGTTGAAAAATAATTAAAACTAACAGTAGTCTCCATAAATAAGTTTGGCAATGATGAACCAGCACCTGAAACAACGACTGCTAAGATTGCAAATATTGATGCGGCTACTGAAGACCCAACAATAATAACTCTTCTATCATATCTGTCAGATAAATAACCAATTGGCCATTGAAACAAAGCACCTGCCAGCATTGTTCCTACAAGCAATAACGAAGTTTCAAACACAGATAGATTCATCGTGATTGCATAAACAGATAAGAGCGTAAATATTGGTGCAAATATTAAACCTGTGCAAATCATTGAAAAACTACCAAATGGAGAAATCTTAAATAGTTCCTTAATTTTTATAGAAGTAGTTTTTTTAAATTTTGGGGGTTTTCTTTTAGTCAAAAGAATGGGAACTAAAGCAATAGAAAATAACAGTGAAATTAAAATAAAAGGTTCGTAATTTTTTGGATTACTCACGTTAAGTAAAAGGTTTCCTAGAGCTAGGCCTGCAAATGTTATGAACATATATAAGGACAAAACTTTACCTCTAGTTTTGTTATTTGCTCTATCATTTAACCAGCTTTCTACAATTACAAAAATACCTATCATACTAAATCCCGTTAAAAATCTTGCTAGTACCCAAACTACAGGATCAACAAACACTACATGTACCAGGGAACTTAATGATGCCATAGATGCGAAAGCTGCAAATACTCTGATGTGACCTACTTTGCTAACAAGTTTAGGTATTATGTACGCACCAACAAAAAAACCTGAGAAATAACCAGACATCATTGTGCCAGTAGCAATATAATTAAAATTTTCTAAAACTGATCTAATTCCTAAAAGATTACCCTGAAATCCATGTGAAATTATAATTATTGTGAAGCCAGTGAAAAGTGCCCAAGAATTTTTTATAATTTTGTACATTAACAGCCATATAGACCAATCTTATACAAAAGCAACAAATATTATTTACATATTGCCATATTTGGGTCCGCCACCACCTTCAGGACAAACCCAAGTGATGTTTTGAGAAGGCTCTTTAATATCACATGTTTTA
>Ga0209359_10000329_pt1 | contig 11495 bp, 12 predicted proteins | sample MarorgKNORR_S2LV_FD_188224 | JGI IMG/M metagenome (GOLD analysis project Ga0209359, IMG submission 188224) | Marine microbial communities from the Southern Atlantic Ocean, analyzing organic carbon cycling - Surface_A/KNORR_S2/LV (SPAdes) (version 2) | ecosystem: Environmental > Aquatic > Marine... | reverse complement strand
CGATATATGTAGCCTTTGTAAGATCAGGTGGTTTAGATGCTACCTGGGCATTCTTTAACTTAATTTTTATAATTAACCTTTCAATATTAGCTGTGAATTTCTATACTTTGAAAATTGATAAGACAGGATTGACAAAAAAGACTCGTAATGATGGAATATATGCACCGCTCGTATTAGTTATTATTAGTGCAATTCTTTGCTACGGTTTAGCTGATACAATTTACGTTTAAGGAGGAGTATGGCAAAGTTTATGAATATTGTTAGATGCAAAGTAAAATCGTCTAAAAGAGAAGAGTATTTAAAAAAAATCGGTGATATGTCTAAGTTCGAGGGTCAAATTTCAGCAAAATATGTTGAAACAAAACCAAACGAATTTTTTATGATTGGCGAATGGAATTCTGAAGATGATATTGCTAAAGCTAGACCGAAAATGATTGATTTTTTGAATAGTTTAAGGCACACTTTAGAAGAATTGTCGCCTGACTTAGGTGTAACAGATCCTCACTCGGGTACAATTATAGTAGAAAAATAACAAAGGAGTAATTTAATGTCTAAATTTTATACAATGGGATGTTATACAGACAAAGGTTTAGCAGGGTTCGTTAACAATCCAAATACCGATAGAGAAAGTTCAACCAGATCTTTATTGGAGGCTGGTGGAGCGAAACTTTTAAGCTATTCCTTACTTAGAGGATCGTATGATTTTATAGCTGTTTGCGAAGGAACTTTTGACCAAATGGCAGCTGCAAAAATGGTAGCTACGTCATCTGGAACAGTAAATAATTTTGTGATTTTAGAAGAAGCAAATCTAAACAAAATTGCAGAATTAGCTAAAAAGATGTCCTCTACATATAAAGCACCTGGAAAATAATTATTTTTTATAAAATATACAATTCAAGGTATCAGTAAATTTTATTTGATTTTTATACATTAAATTAATTTCATTGATACCTTTATCCAAATCTTTATCTGACATATTAAGCAAACAAGATATATATCTTGCCTTTATCATTTTAATATATTTCTTTTTTGTGATTACTACTTTAAAATTAAAATTTTTATAGGTAGCGTTTTTCAATTTTCGTTTTATAATTTTAAGTAACATCTCATCTCTTTTTAGACTTGCATCTAATCTTTGTTTCATCTTTTTAAAACATGGTATTCTATTATCTTTTGTTTTTAGTGAAAAAATTACTAATATATCACCTACGTTTAAACTTTCTTTACAAAGTTTAAGTAAAATTTTTAGTTTTGACTTAGAAAAAAAATGGATAGTTTGTTTAATTATAATTAAATTGAATTTTTTATTTTTTTTAAGATACTCTAACGCATCAGATTTTTTAAATAAAATATTTTTTTTTAAACTTTTATTTTTAACAATATCAATACCAACTGGTTTTTTTTTAAACTTGTATTTTTTTTGTAAAAAACTTATTATATTTGCTCTCCCACACCCAATATCAATAATTTTTAGGTTTTTTTTAAATCTAATATTTTTTTTTAAAAAACTATGTAAGCTTTGAATATATTTAGTTGAAGAAAGCCAAGTTTTGTTATCCCAATTTTTAAGGAGTTTCATTAAAGAGCCACTACAGCTGCTGCCATAGAAGCTAATCTTGCCTGAGTATCGTCAGCTCTACTTGTAATTACAACAGGAACTTTTCCTCCTACCACCACACCTGCTGCACACGCACCCATAAAGAATATCATCATTTTAACTAACGCATTACCAGTTTCTACATTAGGAACTATAAGTATATCTGTTTTTCCCGCGACCTCATTTGTTATACCTTTAATTCGCGCAGCATCACTGGAAACAGAATTATCAAAAGCCATAGGGCCAAATACTTCAGCATCTATTCCATCTTCTTTGGCTCTTTTTGTTAATTCTCTAGCTTCAATCGAACTTGGGATACTCTCTAAAACTTCCTCAGTAGCTGACAATAATGATATTTTGGGTTTCGATATACCTATACGTTTTGCAAAGTCTACAGAATTTTTTAATATATGCATTTTGGTTTCTAATTTTGGCAATACATTTAGTGCTCCATCAGTAATTATAAACGGTTTGTCGTTTTTTTCTAATGTCATATGCCATATGTGGCTAAGTCTTTTTTTGCCAATGAGATTTAAATCTCTTTTCAATACAGCCTTCATTAAAACATCTGTATGGATGTGCCCTTTTATTATTAGTTTAACTTTTCCGTCACTTGCTAGTTTAGCAGCAATAGGAGCAGTATTATTTTCAGTTGGCTCATGAATTATTTCATATTTTGAAATATCCCATTTTAAATCATTTGAAATTTTTTCAATTATAGATTTATCACCAACAAAAATCGGTTCAATTAAATTAGCTGCTACAGCTTGTTTAGCAGACTCAATCGCAACAGATTTTCCTGCATTCACAATTACCGATCTTACTGGCCCCTTTTTTTTAGCTAGAGATAAAAGCTTTTCAGGACAGACTATTTTTTTATTAGATAGCATTTAGCTTTTTTATCTCCTTTAATATTTTAGAAGGAATAAATATATCTTTATTTATATTATCTTTAAATATTTTATTTTTGTTTTCTCCAGGAAATAAAATTGAGGTAAAACCTTTAGCTTTTGGAAGATTTTTAACAATTTTTATACTATTTTTCATTTCTTTTACAAAATTGTTTTTTGGAAAAATTTTTGGATTTATAGTTATAAATAAGTGACCAACATTTTGTGGACCAGAAAAATCATCAAATGGATCTTTAGTTTTTCCACTGTGGCTACTCCCAGTTAAAATACCACTAAGAATGTCAACCATCCAGGCTAAGCCGGATCCTTTGAAATTGGCTATTGGTAGTTGTGTACCCAATAATGCATCCCTGGCGTTAGTCGTAATATTACCTTTTTTATTCAAAGCTACTCCAAATGGAATCTTTAACCCAAGTTTATGTGCTCTTCTTATTTTACCACGATTAATGATTGAAGCCGAAGCATCAAAAATAAATGGAACTTTTCCCGCTGGAGCCCCAAAACAAATAGGATTAGTTCCAAACAAAGATTTTTTAGCGCCAAAAGGAGCTAAGGCTGGAGGAGCGTTAGTAAAACAAAAAACAATTAAATTTTTTTTAACTGCTTGTTCCGCATAAAAACTTGATAGTCCGTAATGACCACTATTTTTAATAGCAACCAATCCAAAACCATTTTTTTTTGCAGCTTTTATAGCACATCTTATCCCCACATCAGCAGCTACAAAGCCAATACTATTGTTAGCATTTACGTGAAAAATTGAAGGACTTAACTTTTTAATTTTTATTTTAGGTTTTTTATTTATCAGTCCTTTTTTTAATCTTTCACAATACATTTGAAGTCTAATTAAACCGTGTGATTTAGCATTAACAAGCTCCGCTTTAATTAAATAATTTGCAGAAATCTTTGAATGATCTTTTGAAAGTCCGTGTTTTTGAAATATTCCAGATACTAATGATGATAAATTTTTTCTATTCACTTAATTGTTTTATTACCTTTGTTTTCCCAATAATTTGTTCGTTGCTCTGGGTTTTCGACTAAATTTTTGCACATCAAACCATAATTTTTGGCTAATGATGAGAAATCTTTATTGGCTAGTTTAATAAATTCATTTACCTTACTCTTAGTCATTTCAGCCATTACTTCAGGATTTAAACCCATTATTTCACCCAAATCAAAGTTATATTTAAGAGAAACATCTGCACTATTTTCTAAGTTAGAGATTATATTTTTTTCTTTTCCAGCTTTTTTGAAACTTTCAGCTGCAACTTTATAAAAACTATAACAGTCTAAATAATCTTTTTGAATATTTTCCATTACATATTTAGCAATTTTTTTTTCTTTTGCAGTTTCATTTGCAAAAATATTGCTATGCAATAATATGAAAATTATTGTTAAAAGTATTTTTTTCATCAAATTAACCTTTTCCTCTCCAAGGTATAGTTTTATCAATAATCTTTCTTATAGTAATATCAAACAATAATCCGAGCATTCCCATTATAAAAATCGTTATCCAAATCACTTCATATTGAAAGTATTTTTTCGCGACATTTTCAACGAATCCTACCCCAGTCGTTCCGGCAAGGAATTCTGCTGCTACTAATGTTCCCCAACACATTCCAGTCGCAACTCTTATACCTGTTAAAATTTCAGGTAGAGAATTAGGAAATATGACGTGTCTTAAAATTTGCCACTTAGATGCACCTAAAGAGTGAGCAGCATGAATTTTAGAAAGCTGGGTTCCTGATGCACCAGCTCTAGCTGAAATTATCATAATTGATAATGAAACCATAAATAATAAAAAAACTTTCCCAAGATTATCTATACCCAAAACTGATATAACTAAAGGAGCCCAAGCCAAAGGAGGCACTGGTCTATATAATTCAATTAAAGGATCAAAAAATCCTTTAGCAAATCTATTTAATCCCATGAATAATCCTAGTGGAACTCCAACTATTATTCCCGCAACTAAACCAAGGAATACCCTTAAAAAAGAGTCCCATATGTGCCCAGTTGGAATAGGGATTTTAAATAAATCAAAGTCACCAGTTACAAAACTTAAAACTTTACTTTTAAAATTAGGTTTAACTTCACCTTGTTCATTGTGAACTGGATATTCTCCTGGCAGAATATCAGCAAACCAATCAGGAATTAAGAAACCAATGATCTTACTTACATCCATCATCTCGTACCAAATTAATGGAATTTGTTTGTAACCCACATTAGGATTTAACATTAATGTAAATTTATTTAGTGTATCTGATGGTTTTGGAAGCCATCTACCAGATCCTTGTTCAGAGCAACTTGGGCCACTAGAAATGATCGTCCCTGATGGAAACAGAAGAAGATCTACCCATCTAAGACTACCTTGCTCTTTTTTTTGTACATCATCAAAATTGATTATCGATGCCTGCATATCTTTAAGAGTATTTGGTGGAAAAATACTCGCATATTCAATTCTTCTCGCAATCTTAAGAATATCTTTCGCTAATGAAGAGGCAATTTCTTCAGAAGAGTTTAAACTAGTTCTATAATCTTTTATTTCTTTTTTTATTTTTTCTAGAGCGGAAGTATATTGTTTATTATGATTTTTAAGTTCAAAGAATTCATCGCTTATCAAATTTAATTCTGTAGCTGCTGACTGAAATTTTAAACCTCGCTTTGTTTTCGGAATAAAAGGAATTTCTATTGTGTTTTCAATTGAAGTACTTGATGCTTTCCAAGAACCTTCTTCCTCAGCAGCTTCAATTCTTTCTAATTCTTGCTCAACACTCTCATTAGGGTAATCACTTCTTTTAAAGTTTTCGGTTAAATTTATAATTTTTTCATTAATTAATTTAATTTGTTCTCTAGTGTCATTATTTAAAAATTGTTCATTTGTGAGCAGCGGTATTGTATTTTTAGTTTGTGAGATAAAATTAAGTAACTTACTTTTATCTTGATTTTTGATACCTGATTTTTCTATCTCAATAATAATTTTGTTAAGATTTTCAGACTCAGTTTCTATTACTGACGTACTCTTTAGTTGACGCTCATCTATTGGAAAAAGATACTTAAGCGAAAGAAGAGATTCATTTACTTTACCAACTTGGCAAAGTTCATTTGCTGACTTTGGAAAAAAAGATTTTGCTATATCCCATGAATAATAAAGCCAAACTAATAAAAGAAAACTACTTCCTACAATTACCCAATGAATACCCCCTTTTGCTCTTTCAGGATTTCCAAAAACAGCATCCACTTTTTCAGTTCTAATTAATTTTCTTCCATATAAAACACATCCTATGATCGCGAAGAAAAATAAAAATGTTAAAAAACCTGTGATCATTTAAACTTCTTTTCCCATTATTTCCTCTTCCATGTCCCAAATCATTGAAAGAATTTCCTCTCTTTTTGATACGAACTCTTTATTGTTTTTAATATCTCTTAAGTCTTCTTTAAGACCCATTGATGCGAAAGGTAACTTGTATTCTTTATGTATTCTTCCTGGCCTTGGCGCCATAACATATACTTTTTCTCCAAGTAACAGTGCTTCTTCAACAGAGTGGGTTATAAGAATAATTGTCTTCCCAGTTTCTTTCCAAATTTTAAGAACTAAAGATTGCATTTTTTCTCTTGTCAAAGCATCCAAAGCACCTAAAGGCTCATCCATCAATATTAACTCTGGATCATTAATCAAACATCTGGCTAAAGCTACTCTTTGCTGCATCCCGCCTGATAATTGATAGGTAGGAGTATTACCAAAACCTTTTAGTCCAACTATATCTAACCATTCATCAACCTTCTTTTGAGTTTGAGTAGCATCTTCCTCTTTCATTCTTAAACCAAAATTTACATTTTCAGCAACAGTCAACCATTCAAACAAAGCACCCTGCTGAAAAACCATTCCTCTATCTACTCCTGGCCCATTAATTTCTCTATTGTTAAGAGTAATTTTTCCTGAAGTTGGTCTAATAAATCCTGCTGTAATATTTAATAAAGTTGTTTTTCCGCAACCTGAAGGTCCAAGCACAGTTAACAATTCTCCTTTTTTAATTTGAAAATTCAAATCTTTTAGAGCGTGTACAGTTTCCCCTTTAGGAGTTTTAAAAATCATATTTAAATTTTGAGAAATCAGATCGCTCATAAAATTACTATATTAAATATTTTGATTAAAAAATAGGCACCAATCAAATTAATTGGTGCCTATAATTTACTTTCAAGAACTACGGTAAAAACTTAGTAGTTACTGTACCTCTTGGTGTGTCAAAACCTTTTAAAAATTTAGCAAGGTTTCCACTCTTCATAGATTTTTTGGTTTCTTTTGGCGTTAAGAATTTGAAGCCACTTAAAGTATCTTTCATGTCAGCAACTTTCATTTCTGACTCTTTAGACATAGCCTTCATATCACTTCCACCTTTTCTGTATCTCTCATTAGCTTCGTGAGTTAATTCTACGAAAGATTTCAACATACCTGGATTTTCTTTCATAAATTTATTTGTTACAGAAACGATATCTATTCCCATAATACCACCAGCACGAGCTTCATCAACTGTTAAAAGTCTTGTTCCAACAGATGTAGCTGACTTAATAGAGTTTCCTCCGAAAAGACATGCCATTACAACGTCACCACTTACTAGTGCAGCTGCACCTTCTTCAGGGTCCATAGCGATAATGTTCATTTTTTTTCTGTCGGCACCAACTATTTTCATACTTTCAGTAAAAACATACTCGGCCATAGTTCCTAATGGAACTGCAACTTTTTTTCCTTCAAGTTCTGAAGCATTTGCTTTAGTGATACCAGATTTTTTAGAAGTAACACACGTTGTTCCTCCCATTCCATATTCCATTGCAACGTCAACTAAGCTTATAGGCGCTTTGGCTTTAACAGCATTTATGTAAGGCATTAAACCTTGTGAGTAAGAGATATCAATATCTCCAGCTAACATAGCATCTGTCATCGCTACACCATTAGTAAAATTAGTCCATTTAACAGGAACACCTAAAGCTTTATCGTAAGCTTTCTTATTCATATCCTCAAGATTTGGTGATGGCCATTCTAAAAAGTATGCAACTCTTACCTCTTTAGCAGCTGAATTCGCTACTGAAGTGTAAAGAGAAAAAGCCATAATCATCCCAAGAACTGTGCTTATTATTTTTTTCATAGTTTCCCCTATAGTTTATTAATTATTAAGATTTAAAATGAAATTTAATCATAAGTAAACACAAAGATTGCATAAATTAATTAATTCAATCATTAGTTGTATACAATATTTCTTGTTTTAATTAACTAAATGTCTATAAATTTTCCTAAGCAAAATTATATGAGCTCACAAAACAGAACAAATATTCCTAATTCACTAAATGAGCATTGGATGCCATTTACTGACAATAAATCATTTAAAAAAAATCCTAGATTAATTACTGATGCTAAAGGTGTTTATTTAACAAACCATCAAGGTAAGAAAATGATAGACGCAAGTTCCGGATTATTCTGTAATCCACTTGGCCACGGAAGAAAAGAAATTACAGATGCAGTTTCTAAGCAGTTAGATAAATTAGATTACTGCCAACCATTTAATCAAGGTTATGGTGGTTCTTTTGAATTAGCAACTAGAATTGCAAAAAAAACACCTGAAGGTATCAATAGAATTTTTTATACTATTTGTGGATCTACAGCCGTCGAAACCGCAATTAAAATCTCCATAGCTTATCATAGAGCAAAAGGAGACTCAAAAAGATTTAGGTTTGTTGGAAGAGAAAGAGGTTATCACGGTATGAATATTGGAGCCACAACCGTAGGCGGAATGATTAATAACGTTAAAACTTTTGCTAGTGTTTTAATGCCAGGGGTTCAACATATGAGACATACACATTTACCTGAACATAAGTTTGTAAAAGGTCAACCAGAAACCGGTATAGAAATGGCTGAAGATTTAGAGAGAATAGCAATGAATTTTGGGGGCGAAAACATAGCTGCGTGTATAGTTGAGCCAATTGCTGGATCAACTGGAACATTAGTGCCTCCAAAGGGATATCTAAAAAGAATAAGAGAAATTTGTAATAAACACGGAATACTTTTAATATTTGATGAAGTAATTACGGGTTGGGGCAGAACAGGATCTGCTTTTGCTTCGCAAGAATTTGACGTTAAACCAGACATAATAACTATGGCTAAAGCTACGACTAACGGCGTAGTGCCAATGGGAGTGGTGGCAGTTAAAGAAGAAATTTATGACGCAGTTCTAGATTCATCATCAGCACCTGAAGGTACACCAGAACTTTTCCACGGGTATACTTATTCAGGAATTCCAGTAGCTGTTGCTGCTGCTCTTGCAGTACAAGATATTTTTGACAAAGAGGATATATTTAAACGAGCAAAAGAAATGTCTCCATATTTTCAAGATGGACTTCATTCTTTAAAAGATCTTAAGGAAATAGTTAGCATAAGAGGCTATGGAATGATGGGTGGTATTGAAATGAAAATGAAAGAAAAACCTGGTAAAGCTGGTTTTCAAACTTTTAAACACTGTTATGATGCAGGAGTAAATTTCAAAAACACAGGAGATTCTTTAATCATTGCTCCACAATTTATCTGTGAAAAAAAACATATTGATGAAATAATTGAAAAGTTAAGAAAAGGTATAAATAATTACAGCAAGTCTTAGATGATAATAGGAGTTCCAAAGGAGATAAAACTTCAAGAACACAGGATAGGATTAACACCCGACAGCACAAAAGTTTTATCAATGAAAGGCCACAAGGTTCTTATCCAAAACAATGGCGGACTCGAAGCAGGTTTTACTAACGAAGATTATATAAACTCTGGAGCAGAAATAATTTCAAACGCAGAAGAAATATTTAAGTCTTCAGATTTAATTGTTAAAGTTAAAGAACCTCAATTAAGCGAAGTAAAATTAATTAAAGATGAACAGATTATTTATACCTATCTTCATTTAGCAGCAGCAAAAGAATTAACCAGCGCTTTACTAAAAACAAATTCTGTTTGTATAGCTTACGAAACCGTAACCGACGACAAAGGAAAACTACCGCTCCTTGCACCTATGAGTGCAGTTGCAGGAAGAATGTCAGTACAGGCGGGAGCTCACTCACTCGAAAAAAATCAAAAGGGCAGAGGCCTTCTTTTAGGAGGAGCACCAGGCGTTGAGCCTGCTAACGTAGTTATACTTGGAGGTGGTGTTGTAGGAGAAAATGCAGCTTTAATTGCAACTGGGATGAGAGGAAAAGTTTATGTGGTAGATAAATCATCAGAGAGATTAAGTGAACTCATTAAAATATTTGGAAATAAAATTGTTCCAGTACAAAGTGAAAAAACTGATTTAAGAAAGCTTATCAGTGAGTGTGACCTTTTGATTGGAGGTGTATTGGTACCAGGAGCAGAGGCACCCAAATTAGTCTCAAAGGAAATGATAAAATCAATGAAAAAGGGTTCCGTCGTAGTTGATGTAGCAATTGATCAAGGCGGATGCGTCGAAACAAGTAAAGCCACAACGCACGCAGAACCGACTTTTGTTGTTGATGAAGTTGTTCATTATTGTGTTGCAAATATGCCAGGAGGTGTACCCCGAACATCAACAATGGCATTAAATAAAGCTACCTTGCCGCTTTTAATAGAGTTAGCAGATAAAGGATATAAAAAAACCTTAAAAGAAAACAAAAATTATTTGGCCGGGCTAAATATTTTTAAAGGTAAAGTTACTTACAAGAATGTAGCTGATGCTTTTAACTACAAGTACTATCCTCCTGAAAACTTATTTTGAAAAATTGACCTAATTTGGTCTTTTTAAATTAAGCAAATAATTTATCAATCAAATTGCTATATTTAAGGGCGTTATTTAACCCAATGTGAACTTAAAAAAAATGCATATGTTTAATTCTTATGATTTAATTACTTAAGTATGAGTTCACAACCAAAAATAGACGAAAAAATTGCTTATAACGATACCATTGGTGATCATTCAAAAAGAGTGAATTTAAATGATCTTGTAAATAGGCTAAACAAAGAAAAAAAAGAAGAAAGAAAAAATAACCTCTTAATGTCAGCTGCTGCTGTATCTGCTGTAGCAGTTTTTGGAATTATACTTACCTTATAATATAAATAGCTATCTATTAAAATTTTTAAAAAGATTTTCAAAATGGTTTTGATGGTAAAAATCAAAAGCATTTTCACCATATGGAAATACAACGGGAAAATCAGGACAAGTTTCTAATATTCGTGGAACTTTTAATGCTTCAGCAACTGAATATGCAAAACAAAGATTACCTAAAAAAAACTTACTAGATTTTATAATGGAAGCCATCTCTAAAAAATCTTTACAATTATAAAATTCCAAATTTGGGATGTAAGACTTTATTTCTTTATATTCACTTTCAAGGCCAACGCAAACAATATTTTTAATATCTTTTAAAAAATTATAATTGATAAACTGATTTCGGTATCTTGGCGATCGCATAATTACAATTTTATTTTTTATAATATTATGTGCTTCCACATCTAGAAACGGTTTTCCCATATTAAAATTTTGACCAACTAGATGCATATACCATCTCACTGAATGAAAATTTAGATTTATAGGAATCTTTCTAAATAAATCTAGATTGATATCAATTTTTTCTGAAGTATAAATTTTAACTTCATTTAAATATTTTTGTTTTTTTAATAATGGAATTAATAAATTTGCTGTTCTACTATTTATCAAAACTTCCTGCGATGGATGATTAAAATAATGAACATCAAGTTTTTTGTTAGAATTAATGTAAAAATTACACTCATGATTTTTGGATAAATGTTGAACTAAAGCCAAAGAGTAAATTAGGTCACCCAAATGCCCGGAGTGCATAAAATTAAGTTCTTTTTTTGTTTTTAAAGTTTCACCAATTTTATCTATTTCATTTTTTATATGTTTATTGTAGTAGATTAATTTTTTTTCTTGTGTACTTTTATATTTAAAATCCAAATATTTATTTTTATTTGTTAATTTAAGCCAAAGCTT
>Ga0209359_10000327_pt1 | contig 11575 bp, 5 predicted proteins | sample MarorgKNORR_S2LV_FD_188224 | JGI IMG/M metagenome (GOLD analysis project Ga0209359, IMG submission 188224) | Marine microbial communities from the Southern Atlantic Ocean, analyzing organic carbon cycling - Surface_A/KNORR_S2/LV (SPAdes) (version 2) | ecosystem: Environmental > Aquatic > Marine... | reverse complement strand
ATAAAAAAAGTGTAACACAAGTTCATGTCGGCAATCATAACGGATCAAATAAGAATATTAAATGCAAAGAATTTCGTTGCTGGTGTATCCACTTCGACTAACTCTTACTATGCTTTTGTTGGTCTACCAAACCCTACAAGTATCGTATCAACATGGGATTCTGCTCCTCCAGCACCCATCGATAGTTTCAATAATATGAATGATTATTATGATACTATGCTTGCTGTAAAAAGAATAACTTCTGCTGACGTAAAACAAATTGTTCCAAAATTAAGTTGGAGTTCTGGAACAACATACGATTATTATAGACATGATTATAGTATATCTAATGCACCACCAAACTCAGGTGGAACTTCATTGTATACTGCAAATTTCTTTGTTGTTAATAGTGACTTTAGAGTTTATATTTGCCTACAGAATGGAACAACACCAGAAACACCTGATGGAAAACCATCTCTAGACGAACCAACATTTACAGATTTAGAACCAAGAAGTGCAGGTACATCTGGAGACGGATATATTTGGAAGTATTTGTATAGTATCAAACCAGCAGACTTAGTTAAGTTTGATTCTACAGATTTTATGCCAGTTCCTTTGAATTGGGGAGATAATGCTGCAGATGCTGCTGTTAAAAATAATGCCACAGATGGTGGTATAAAAATTGTTGTTGTTAAAAATAGGGGAACTGGTATAGGAACTGCTAACCAAACTTATACTAGAGTTCCAATTAAAGGTGATGGATTTAATGCAGAGTGCACCGTTGTTGTTAACAATGACGCTCAAATAGAGAGTGTTACGGTATCTAATGAAGGATTTGGGTATACTTATGGTAACGTTGATTTATCTGCTGGATCTGTTCCAACACCTACATCTCCACCAACTCTTGACGTTATTATTCCACCACCAGGTGGTCATGGTTCAGATATCTATAGAGAGTTGGGTGCAACCAATGCTTTACTTTATGCAAGAATTGAAAATGACGCTGAAAACCCAGACTTTATAACAGGAAACCAAATTGCTAGAATAGGTATCATAGAAAATCCTAAATCGTTTGGTTCTGACCAGTTACTTACATTAGATAAAGCGAGTGCTGCGTATGGATTAAGATTGACAGGAACTGGATATAGTTCTGTAACATTTACTCCTGACAGTTTAATATCTCAAACAACTGGAACAGGTGTTACTGCCTATGGAAAGGTTATCGCCTATGATCAAACAACAGGTGTTTTAAAGTATTGGCAGGATAGAACTATCGCTGGTTTTGTAACTGCGACTGGTTCTGTTTCAACTGCACAAACAGCAACTGCAGCAATTTATGGATATAACACAACAAGATTTACTGCAGATCCAGATACTGGTGGTAACGTAACTATTGTTGGTGGTAGTTCTAATTTATCAATTAGCACCACATTTACAGGTCTTTCTACCTCAATAAATAATAGAACCTACTACCTTGGTCAAACATTTACTAAGGGAGTTTCTAATCCAGAAATTGACAAATATTCTGGAAATATGATTTATGTTGATCACAGACCATCAATTACAAGATCTTCCAACCAAAAAGAAGACATCAAAATAATATTACAGTTCTAATTAACTATGGCTCAGCAAACCAATCTCAACGTTTCACCATATTTTGATGATTTTGATCCGAGTGATAATTATCATAAGGTTCTTTTCAAGCCTGGTTATCCTGTTCAAGCAAGAGAATTAACAGGTCTTCAGTCTATATTACAAAATCAAATTGAAAAATTTGGTCAACATTTTTTCAAAGAAGGTGCAAAAGTAATACCAGGTAACACTGCATATTCTTCTGAGTATTTTGCTGTAGAGTTAAATAATAGTCATTTAGGAGTTCCTGTAGAATTTTATATTGATCAGTTAATTGATAGAAAAATAATTGGTGCAACAACTGGTGTAACTGCGATAATTAAACAGATTCTCATGTCTGAGAATAGTGAGAATGGTAATTTAACACTCTATATTTCATACATGTCTTCTGGTGTAGAAGACAGTAATATAAAAGTTTTTGCTGATGGTGAATTACTTTTAGCAGATACTGATATTGTTTCAGGCCCTCAAAATAACGCTTTTATACCTTCGGGAGAATCATTTGCATCATGTATTGCAAACAATGCAACATCCACAGCTGCATCTTTTTCAATATCTAATGGTGTTTATTTCATAAGAGGTAATTTTGTTGAGGTTCAAGATGAAACAATTTTATTATCTCAATATGGTAATACTCCAAGTGCTAGAATTGGTTTAAGAATAGAAGAAGATATAATTAACGCTGATGAAGATGAAACATTAGCAGACAACTCAAAAGGATTTAATAATTATGCTGCACCAGGTGCAGATCGTTTAAAAATATCAGTCAGTTTATTTGCAAAACCATTAGATGATTTCAACGATTCTAACTTTGTAGAATTAGCAGTTATTGAAGAAGGTGTCTTAAGAGCTCAAGTTAAAAGCACAAAGTATGGTTTTATTAGAGATGAATTAGCTCGTAGAACTTTTGCAGAATCTGGTGATTATACAGTTAAGAGTTTTAGTGTCTCTATGAAAGACTCTTTAAATGATGGTATAGGAAATGGTGGAATATATGATGAGGGTCAGTTTACACAGGGTGGAACTTTAGCATCAGATGATCTTGCTTTATATCAAGTATCACCTGGTAAAGCATTTGTAAAAGGATATGAAGTTGAAACAATCAGTTCAACATATATTGATGCACCAAAACCAAGAACCTCAAAAAGAATAGAAGGTCAAGGAGTAGCATATAAAACAGGTAATACCTTAAGAATCAATAATGTTTCTGGTGCACCTCAAATTGGAATAGGAAATACTTACATTGTTAGTTTAAGGAGTCAAAGACAGGGTTCAAATCAAAGAACTGCTGGTGGAGAAGAGATTGGTGTTGCTAGAGTTTACGATTTTGCTTTAGAGTCTGGTTCTTACACTGCTGCTAACTCTGCAGTTAATGAGTGGGATACTTCACTTTATGATATTCAGTTATTTTCTAAGATAACACTAAATGAACCAGTTACATTTAGTATACCAACTCAAATAAAAGGAAAGTATAGTGGTGCTACTGGATTCTTGGTTAACGCTGTTAGTAATAGCACATCTCTAGAAGTTTATGAAAAACAAGGAGAATTTTTAACAAACGAACCATTTGAGATAAACGGAATAGCTAATAATCGTGTTGCTGTTGCTGTAACATCTTTTGGTATGCAAGATGTAAAATCAGTATATGGTGGCCCTGATTTAGGTAATGTTGGTTTTGCGAAAACATTTAACGGAGATGTAATACAAAAAACATCTATTGATTTTGGTAATGCTCAATTTACTGCAAAAGATAATGCAACAGGTATATGCACAGTTACTAGTGAAAGCCCACTATTTCCTGGTACATTAAAAGTTGGAAATATTTTATCATTTGGTGGTTTGGGAAATAACGTTCCTTCATTTGCTAGAATCACTACGGTCAATACAAATGATGTTCAAGTAACAGGTGTTTCTACAGTTACTGGTGTTGCAAGTGGTGCAATTCCAACATCTGAAGTACAAGTTTCTAGTTTAAAACTTCAAACATCACCATTAGAGAGATCTACAGAAACTAAGTTATATTCATTGATGCCAAAGGCACTTATTTCAAATGTTGATCTTACTGACTCTACTATCACTATTAGAAAATCGTTTGATGTTGATGTTGCACTTAATCCAAATACAGGATTAGGTCAATTATCAGCTGCACTTGCTGCGGGAACTAATGAAATATTTTTACCATTCGATGAAGAAAGATATGTTTTCATGAGATCTGATGGAACAACTATTGCATTAACTGATGATATGTTTACCTTTACCGCAGGTAATACAGTATTGCAAATAGAAGATTTGGGAGCAGCAACCACAGGATGTACATTAATCGCAACTCTTCAAAAATCAAAACCATCAGCAAAGACAAAAAGATTAAATCGTGTAAACGCTACTGTAGTCAATTATTCAAGAGATGCTGCATCTGGAATTGGAGCAACATCTTTAAATGATGGTTTAACATACGGAAACTTCCCTATAGGAACAAGAATTCAAGATGATAAGATAGCATTAAATGAAGCGGATATTATAAGAATTCATGGTATTTTTGAATCTAATGATATTAGTGAAGCGTCTGCACCTAAGATGACATTGACATCTTTAAATGGCCCATCTGGTAAGACAACAGATTTGGTTATTGGCGAACAATTTAGAGGTCAGAATAGTGGTGCTGTAGCGATTGTGGCTGAAAGTTTAACAGATGCTCAGATTACATATATTACTTTAAATGAAACTGCCTTTGAAGAGGGAGAGGTTGTAGTATTTAAAGAAACATCTGTTCAAGGTTTAATTACAACTTTAGATAATCCTAGTAAAAATATCTCATCAAATTATACATTCACAAATGGTCAGAGAAATACTTTTTATGATTATGGATTTATAACTAGAAGACCGAATGCGAAAGCACCTAAAAAACAATTAAAGATATATTTTGCAAATGGTTTTTATGAAACTACTGATGAAGGAGATATTACTGTAAAAAATTCTTATGACACCTTTGATTATAGTAAAGATATTCCTACAATTAATAATGAATTAGTCACAGATACTCTTGATATAAGACCAAAAGTTTCAACATACACTGTTCTTCAAAATGTAAGATCACCATTTGAATTTTTCGGTAGAACATTTACAGCAAATGGAAACTCCGCTAAAAATATATTAGCATCTGATGAAATTATAAACTTTAATTTCTCTCATTTCGTTGGAAGAACTGATAGGATTTTCTTAGATAAAACTGGAAGATTCCAAGTTCAATATGGTGATCCCTCAGATAAACAAGAATCTCCAAACGGAGTTGAAGATGCCATAGAATTAGCAAAAATTACTTTACCTCCATACTTATTCCAACCAAGACAAGCAAATATTGATTTCTTAAAATATAAGAGATATAGAATGCAAGATATTAAGGATCTTGAGGATAGAATCAAGAACCTTGAATATTACACATCCCTGTCTATGCTTGAAACACAGACATCAAATTTATTTGTTCCTGATGCTGATGGATTAAATAAATTTAAATCTGGTTTCTTTGTTGACAACTTTACATCTTTAAAAGCACAAGAGACTGATGGTTTTAAAGTAAAATGTAGTATAGATCCTGGTAGAAATATTATGAGACCACAGCATTACTGCACATCTGTGGATCTTATGCCAGGCCCCGTTCAAGACGTAGATTCCACAACTGACCGTGCTTTCCTTGCTGCTGAAGGAACAAATATAAGAAAAACTGAAGATGTTGTTACTCTTGATTATACAGAAACTGAGTGGTTGAGCCAACAGTTTGCTACAAGAACAGAAAGTGTTACACCTTTCTTAGTTAGTTTTTGGCAAGCGACTGTTAAATTAACACCTGCTTCAGATACATGGACAGATACTGCAAGACTCGATGCAAAAATAATACAAAAAGAAGGTAATTTCGCTGGTATCATGGCACAAGCTATGCAACAATTCGGAGTTGATCCCCAAACTGGATTAGCACCTATACAATGGAATGCATGGGAAACTAACTGGGCTGGAGAAATTATCGCAGATCGGAAAGAAAGAAGAGAAAGAATAGATAACGTCGTAGAAACTAATGAACATATTATTAGAAGAGGTTGGATAAACGGTGGTCGTGGCCCAAACCTTTCAAGATTTGATGTAGAAATTACAACTACAACTCTTGAAGATACAATTAGAGAAACATTTGATGCTGAAAATCAATCTAGACAAGGAACTAGAAAGGTTGTTACAGAACAATTTGATAATGAATCTCTTGGAGATAGAGTTGTGAGTCGTGATGTTATCTCTAACATGCGTTCAAGAAACCTAGAAGTTAGAGTTACAAAATGCAAACCACTCACACAATTGTATGCATTCTTTGATGGAGTTAATGTAACAAAATATTGCACTCCAAAACTATTAGAAATCACAATGCAATCTGGAACTTTCCAAGTTGGTGAAACCGTTATTGGAAAATTACCTGGTTCAGGTATTCCAGCTGAGGGAACAGATGTTGCAGCAATTAGATTTAGAGTCGCACAAGCAAATCATAGAGCAGGCCCATACAATGCTCCATCAGAAGTTTTCCTCAAAAATCCATATATTTCTCAAGTTGGTGCTACTGGTCTTGAAACATTTTTAGGAACACCTGGCACTGTTCAGATAGCATCTGCTAGTGGTGGTGCTACAGATTTACCAGCGACATATTCCGCTACATCAACAATATTAAATGTTGATACTAAATCAATGAGTGATCAGGCACAAGGAGATTACTACGGATATGCAAACACTGGAATGGAACTTGTAGGTGCAACTAGTGGTGCAACAGCAACCATATCAAATAGAAGATTGATTTCTGATCTTGGTGCTAATTTAATTGCTAGTTTTTATATTCCAAATCCAAATAGTGGTAATCATCCAAAGTTTGAGACTGGAACAAAAACACTCACGATGATTGATAATGACAGTAATGATCAAGAAAACACCGATACATTTGGTGAAGAAAATTACACTGCTACAGGAACTTTAGAAACAGTTCAAGAAAATATTATTTCTACTCGAAATGCTATTATTCAGACTAAACCAACAAAAGAAGAGAGACAAGTTAGAACCTTGACAGGATCAACTGTCATGAAGACAGAGGCGATTTCAACTGATGTTTCATCAGGTACGCGAGATCGTTGGTATGATCCATTAGCACAGTCATTCCAAGTTACAGAAAGTGGTGGCCTCTTTATAACAAGTTGTGATGTTTACTTCCAAACTAAGGATGATATGGATATTCCCATGACATTCCAGATCAGAACAATGGAAGGAGGAACTCCAACACAAAAAGTTTTACCTTTCTCTGAAATAATTAAAGCACCTGATCAAATTAATGTATCGCAAAATGGAACCGTAGCAACTCGATTTACATTTGAATCTCCAGTTTATCTTGAAGGAGATAATACAGAATATGCCATATGTTTAGCATCATGGTCAACTAAGTATAAAGTTTTTATATCAAGAATTGGTGAGTCTGATTTGCTAACTGATGAGTTTATATCACAGCAACCATATCTAGGATCATTGTTCAAATCACAAAACGCTTCTACATGGGAACCAAGTCAGTGGGAAGATCTTAAATTTGTAATTAACAAAGCAGTCTTCCAGACTAGTGGAACTATGGAACTTTATAATCCTATACTCTCTGAGGGTAATCGACAAGTTGCTAAATTAAAACCAAATTCACTTAATATTAACTCTAAGAAAGTTAGACTTGGTATTGGTCAATCATTAGGAGATACTGTTCTTACATTAGGTAATACAATCAACCAATTATCATTTAGTGATGGTGATAATGATTTCAGTGCTGCATCAAATGCCTCTGGTGATTTCGTTGGTAGTGCTGGTATTGGAACAGGTAATATGGGTATAATCAATGCTGGTTTGGGATATACACCTACATCTGGAACATTTGATTTTGTGGGAGTCGGCCTTACTAATATAACTGCTGGTGGTGACTTTATGACAGCAGATGTCAGAATCACTGATGGTGTTGTGGCTATAGCAACAATTAGGTCATCTGGTAGTGGATTCCAACAAGGTGATGTTCTTGGTATAGCAACAATTGGAAATAATAATGTTGGTAGAAATGCAAGACTTTCTGTTGTTTCTATCGGTAGAACAGATGAATTAATACTTGATAATGTTCAAGGAGATTTTGCCTTGAATGGAAGATTAACTTACACACATCCTATTACTGGTCTAACAACATCACTGAATACAACAGTTGGTGCTTCTTCAACTAACGCTAGAATTACCACATTAGAAAAACTTACATCTGTAAGTGATGGTTTACATTTCACTGTTGATCATAGAAATCATGGTATGCATCATGAAACAAACAGAGTAACAATTTCTGAGGTTGAATCTGATGTAGTTCCAACAAAATTATCATTACCATATGGTTCAAGTTCTACTTCAGCAATTTCAGTTGAAAGCACTGATAACTTTACAACATATGAGAATGTCGCTGTTGGTGCAACTAATCCAGGCCTATTACAAATAGGAGATGAGGTGATGAAATATACAGGTGCTTCTGGTGGATCAATTACAGGTATAACAAGAGGAAATAATCCAAAATCCTATATTAAAGGATCTCCTGTTCGTAAGTATGAATTAGGTGGTGTATCTCTTGCAAGAATTAACAGAACACATTTACTGAGTGAGATCACAGACAGAGATCCTAATCCAATTACGTTTGATAGTTATACTGTTAAAATTAGTACTGGAGATTTGACTGCTGCTCAAACTGGATTACCATTTACTGTTCCTGATAGATCAAGTAATTCAAGTGCAAACAGCAATCCAAAATTATATTTCAATGATACTAAATCTACTGGTGGATATTATACTCATGCAACACAAAATATTCCTTTCCAGATGGTTTCGCCAAACATTGCAAATACAACTGTTCCTGGCACTTCAATATCTGCTGCAATGAAAACCATAACAGCATCAAGTTTAGGAAATGGATTAGGTCAAGGAACTGACTTACCTTTCTTAGACGCTGGAAGTGAACCTGTAACTTTAAATAAAACAAATTACTTGACTTCTACAAGAATGATAGCGTCTAGAATTAATGAAACTAGTAATGCAGTGACTCAAGAATTACCAGGTGATAGATCATTTAACATGACACTTACATTGGAAAGTAGTAATCCAAATCTATCTCCTGTTGTTGATTTGCAAAGAATGAGTGCGGTTTTAATTTCTAACAGAGTTGACGTTCCAATCACAAACTATAAACAAGATCCTAGAGTTGGTACTTTACTTGATGATCCAAATGCATGTCAATATGTTTCTAGAGAAAATTCTTTGGCAAACTCTGCTTCATCAATTAAAATATTGATGGAAGCTTACATTAATAATTTTAATGATGTAAGGGCATTCTATGCAATTAGTGAAACTCCTAACTTTGATCCTATATTCATACCATTCCCTGGCTATAAGAACATAGACAATAATGGTCAGGTTATTAGTTCTACTGAGAGTGATGGTCTACCTGATAGACTTATCCCTAAAGTTGATGTTGGTGGATTTGATAATAACCAACAGACATTTAAAGAATATGAATTTAATATGGAAGATCTTCCAGAATTTAAATACTACAGAATTAAGTTTGTTTTGACATCAACAAATCAGGCTTATGTTCCTAAAGTATCTAATTTAAGAGTTATTACTTTAGCATAATGTCAGATTATATTCGAGTTAAAGGTGAATCAGATTTGGTTAGAGATCCAAAGACTGATCAAATAATTAACACAAATACAAGTGCATACCAGCAGTATATTGCTCAACGTAAAAGACGTAAACTTGAAAAAGAAAAATCTTTAAACGTTGAAGAAGATATCGCTAGTTTAAAAAGTGAATTGGGCGAGATCAAATCTTTACTAAAGGAGTTAGTAAATGGCAACTAAAAAAATTACTTTTGATCCAGAAGCAGGGGTTGCATATGCAGCAAATTTTGCCATGCTTGGTGGTGCTAATTTTGAAGGTAACTTTGAGGTTGTAGGAACATCAAATACTGCATTTAATCTTGAAGGATATTCTGGTTCATCTCAGATGACTAAGAGTGTTTCGATAGGATCAACTGCTTTTCCTACAGCAACTTTTGCTGTTGGTTTTACAAGTGCTGCTGATGGTAAGATTCGTATATCACTTGGTGGAACACAAACTAAACTTATAGAGGAAGGCAGATATGTATATGATGTTATCGTTAGTTCTGGGAATACGTTCTACAGATTGGTTGATGGTAACATTCTTGTTCAACCTGGCATATCGTCAATCTCCGCACTATAAATATGGATAGAGGTATAGTATAAATGGCCCAACCATCCACTAGATCAGAATTAATCACTTATGCTAAAAGGCAATTAGGTGCACCAGTATTAGAAATCAACGTCGCAGATGAGCAAGTTGAGGATCTACTAGATGATGCTATTCAATATTTTCAAGAAAGACATTTTGATGGTGTGTATCCATCATTTTTAAAATATAAATTAACGGAAGATGATATAACAAGAGGTAGGTCTAGAGATGGAGAAACAGATAATATAGGAATTACAACAACCACTGCAACTGCTACAATTGATGGTGGAACAACTACATTTAGTTTTACTGAAACTGCAAATTACCTACAACTACCAGATGATATTATAGGAGTTAGTAAGGTATTTCACTTTGATGGATCTAATAGAATGTCAAGTGGTATGTTCAGTTTGAAGTATCAGTTGTTTTTGAATGATGTGTATTTTTATGGATCAACTGAGTTGCTGACATATGCGATGACAAAAACATATCTTGAAGATATAAATTTCTTGTTGACCACACAGAAACAAATTAGATTTAATAAAAGACAAAATAGATTATATCTAGATATTGATTGGTCAAGTGTCAGTGCAGATGAGTTTCTTGTTTTTGATGTATTCAGAACTTTGAATCCAAATGATTATGCAAAAGTATATAATGATTCATTTTTGAAAAGATATTTCACTGCCCTTGTTAAAAGACAATGGGGTCAAAACTTAATGAAATTCCAAGGAGTTAAATTACCTGGTGGAGTCGAATTAAATGGTAGACAAATCTATGATGATGCGATAAATGATTTAGCAATCATCAGAGAGCAAATGTCTAACACTTACGAAATCCCACCACTTGACTTTATAGGATAATATAATGGCACTAAATCCGTTTTTTCAACAAGGCTCTTCTGGGGAACAAAGTCTCGTTCAGTCTTTGATTAACGAGCAGTTGAAAATGTACGGTGTAGAGATACACTATATGCCAAGAAAGTTCGTAAGTGAGAGCACAATATTACGAGAAGTAACACAATCAAAATTTGATGATGCATATCCATTAGAAGCATATATTGATAACTTTGATGGTTATGATGATATGCCTTCAACATTATCAAAGTTTGGTATTCAAGCAACTAATGAAGTAACGTTAATTATATCTAAAGAAAGGTTTGAGACATACATATCTCCCCTAATGAAAAATGAATCTAATGTCAAACTCTCCACAAGACCAAAAGAGGGAGACTTGATATATTTTCCACTAGGTGATCGTTTGTTTGAAATCAAATATGTAGAACATGAAAAACCATTTTATCAGTTAAGAGAGAACTATGTTTATAAGTTAACTTGTGAACTATTCCGTTATGAAGATGAGGTCATTGATACTGGTGTTGAAGAGATTGATGATACTTTAGGTGGTATCGAAGGAGCAGATGGAGAGGAGATTCTCATTGGTTCTGGTGGAACACAGAAACTAACTCTTGTAGGAACTGCATCTCAAGCAACTGCGTCAATTGGTATTATTGATGGTGGTATTCAATTTATCAGTCTGTCTAATAGAGGTAAAGGATTTACGTTTGCACCAAGAGTTGCAATATCATCCGCACCAGACGGAGGATTATCTGGTATTGCCACATCCAAATTATTAGCAG
>Ga0209359_10000321_pt1 | contig 11683 bp, 14 predicted proteins | sample MarorgKNORR_S2LV_FD_188224 | JGI IMG/M metagenome (GOLD analysis project Ga0209359, IMG submission 188224) | Marine microbial communities from the Southern Atlantic Ocean, analyzing organic carbon cycling - Surface_A/KNORR_S2/LV (SPAdes) (version 2) | ecosystem: Environmental > Aquatic > Marine... | reverse complement strand
TTATTTAATCCACAGCAGCAGATGCCAATGACTTGGCCAGAAGCATCTAGCTCTGGAAATTAATGACAGAAAAAATATCGGCTAAGTACCTTTATCCTCTAGGTAGATTCTTGCTTGGCCTTTATTTCCTTCTTCCCGGTTTAGCAAAGGTATTCTTCTTTCAAGAAAATCTTGCTGTTGTTATTGAGAGAGAGGTGCCCTTGCCTTTTTTTTCATTAAGTCTTGTTGCTATTGCTCAGATCTTCTTTGGCACGATGTTAATGTTCGGTAAATTTGTTCATTTGGGCTCATTGGTTTTAGCAGTTGTCACTATACTCATAAATCTTTACATACATGATTTCTGGAATATGACTGATAATCCAGATCAGGCACATGAAACACAAAACTTTGTGAAAAATTTAGGAATACTAGCTGGTTTATTAATTCTTTCTAAGAAAACTAATTAACTCGGTAGAACATTGTTCTAATAAAGGCAATCGTGCTTTGCAATACAAATAGCATTAAGCAAAAAATATATACTGCATTAGTCTGAGTTAACAAATCAATAATCAAACTACCTGATAAAAGAAAAATCGTTGCTTGTATACCTATTTGGATGAAGGCTAACTTCAGAGGGAAAAGCTCTTTGTAACCATCTGATCTAAGTTGAAAGAACCTTCTTGGAAAAACTAAAAGCCCAATAACAATATAGATGCATAAAACCCATGAAACTATTTTCCAAGCCAATGCATTTTCCATACCATTAAAAATGGCAAAAGGAAGAAGAGCACAAAATACTGCTCCAAATGCTGAAAATGTGAGAAGTTGTATTCTGAAATTATCGGGCGCGCTAAAACCATCTTTTGACCTACTCAAACCTATTAGTATTGCTGAAAACCCAACTATGCCTAAGGCAACTTCTGCTATAACTTGTAAGGCTCTAAAATCTGGTTCCATGATTTTTAAATTTTACCCGTTCTTGCCTGTCAAGACCAAGGTGCCTGACCAATCTTTAGATTGATTAGAGCGCCAACTTTTAATATCACTAAGCCCAGATTCATGAAAAATATCCAACCACTCTGCCTCTTTTAGCATCAGCATTCGAGTTCCAACGTTTTCTTCCCATGAATGAGAATCTAAATTTTCATAATAGTGATCAATTCCAATAATTAGCCTACCCTCCTCTTCAAGCCAATCATTATTAAAGTTTTTCACTTTTTCAGCTGGGTCTTCTAAATAATATAAGACTTCCATAGAATGAATTAGATCAAATTTTCTAGGAGTAACATAAGAATTGATGTCAGCAAGAATATAATCAACTTGTCCTCCAATTTTTTGAGCATTAATTATCATTTGCTCTGCACCATCTATACCAACTGCATTAGTACATAATGGGTTTTTAGAAACATTCCTTGTAACCCAACCATTACCGCAACCCAAATCCAAAAAACTAAAGTTTTTTCCTATATTAGTTCTTTCATGAAGAGCAAAATCAAGCATGTCATTAACCGAAGTTGCATGTCCTTTTTCCATGCCGACATCTTTACCTTCTTCAGCCCATTTACCAAAAATTTCTGTTGGTTTTTGCATAACTAAAAATTCAAATAGAAGAGATAATTAACTCTATATCTTTCTCTAAAGATATATCTGGTTTCTCTATTATCCTTCCAATTTCCTTTGATTCCCTAAAAAAAATTAATGTTGGTGTGTACACAAGGTTTAGTTTTGCTGCTCTGCCTAGTGGCTCTTTCTTATTAAGATCTACAGCTATTAATTCAATATTTTCATCATTTATACCTATCACATTAAATATTTTTAGTGCTTTAGGTAGTTCTCTTTTGCTGTCATGACACCAAGTACCAAAAAATACAACTACTTTTATGTCATCATATTTAAGCGCACTAAGTTCTGAGGGTACATAATTGTCATAACCCTTTTTGAAAATTGAATACTCGCTGAATAATTCTTGAATCTCAATACTGCCATGATGTTGCTTATTTATGGTTTCAATCTGTTCATTGGCAGAACAAGACATTAGAAACAATAATCCGATTAATAGTAGTCTTTTCACTTTTTACTTTTTAGATAAAGTTCATTAAATACATGCTTATACTTCTCTTCGTCATGAACTTTTTCTCTTTCTTGTTTTGAAAAAAATAACATTACTTGGGTTTGCCATTCATCTTGTAGAACATCTCTCCAGTGAGGCAAATTTACTCCATCATATATAAAAATATCACCTATATTAATAAGAATGGATTCTTCTTTTTTGTCTTTAAAATGGAAGTTCCATGGTTTTTCACCAGAATAATCAAGAGTAATAGTAGCGCTATACTCACATGCATTTCTATCCATATGTTTTGATAGAACTTCTCCTTTTTTATAAATGCGAGCATAGGAAAAAGTGCTTTGCAGATTAACATTAGTTTTCTTTTCTACTAATCTTCTTGTTTTTTCTAAGATCTCTTCAAACATCTTATGGTTATAAAAAGATTCTGATTTATTGCACTGATCATCAACATAAAATTCACCATTTTTTGAAGCTTCAAACATTTTTAATGAATAAGATTTAGCTTCATTTTTATTAATAAAGTTTTTTAAAAAAAAATACTTAGGCATAATTTTATTACTCCCACTCAATAGTTGCAGGTGGCTTAGAGGTTATATCATAGACAACTCTACTGATGCCATCGATTTCATTAACTATTCTTGTTGATACATGCTCAACAAACTCATGTGGCAAAGCAGTAGCTTTAGCTGTCATGAAATCAGTAGTATTTACTGACCTTAAACCAATAACATCTGCATAAACTCTATTATCTCCTACTACGCCAACAGACTTGATTGGCAAGTAAAAAGCATATGCTTGGCTGGCAGAGTAGTATAGGTCTTGCTTTTTAAGTTCTGATAGAAAAATATGGTCTGCTTCTCTTAATCTCTCTAATCTTTCATGATTAACTTCGCCAATTATCCTAATACCAAGACCAGGACCTGGAAATGGATGTCTTTCGACAATTTCATGTGGCAAACCAATTGCTTTACCTATCTTCCTTACCTCATCTTTAAATAACATTCTGAAAGGTTCAAGCAGTTTTAAATTCATTCTTTCAGGTAAGCCACCAACATTATGATGAGACTTAATTACTTTCGCTTTAGTTTTTGAGTTGCCAGCAGATTCAATAACATCTGGATAGATAGTTCCTTGCGCTAACCAATTTATGTTTTCAAGTTTTTTACTTTCGCTCTCAAAAACTTCAATAAAAGTATTGCCGATAATTTTTCGTTTTGTTTCTGGTTCTGTTATACCTGAAAGTTTTGTTAGAAAGGTTTCTTCAGCATTTACTAAATTGACTGTTAAGCCAATTTTCTCTTTTAGGTTTTGAACTACATTTTTTGCTTCGTTTTTTCTTAAGAGCCCATGATCTACCATCACACAAGTCAATTTATCTCCAAGAATCTTGTAGAGCACTGCTGCAAGTACAGTAGAGTCAACGCCCCCACTTAAAGCAAGCAACACGTTATCTTCTTTTACTTCATTTCTGACTAAATCATCAATCTGTTTAAGAATATCTGAGGCATCCCAATTTTTTTTTAGACCACATATCTCTACAAAATTATCTATTATGATTTCTCCTTGGTTTGTGTGTGTAACCTCAGGGTGGAACTGTAAGCCATAATAATTTTTTTTAACGTTTTGGAAAGCAGCAATGGGTGAGTTATGCGTAATAGCTATTACTTCATAACCTGCAGGAAGAGATTTAACTTTATCACCATGCGACATCCAAACAGGCAGGTCTTGATCAATAAAATCAAAAATATCTTGGCCTACTTTTGAGCTATCCATCAAGCTTTTGCTTTGATCTTCTAGCAGAAGTTTTAATTCAGCACTACCAAACTCTCTTTTTCCTGTATTTATAATTTCACCACCTTCTTGATGTGCTAACACTTGCATGCCATAGCAAATACCCAAAATTGGTTTTTTAGTGTTGAAGATATCTTCGTGAATAGTTGGATTTCCCTCAATATTAGATGACTCTGGACCGCCAGAGAGAATAAAACCTTCAACCTCATCAAGCTTAGGCAATTCATCCCATGGACAAACTTCTGAATAGACACAAAGCTCTCTTAATCGTCTTGCTATTAATTGAGTATATTGAGATCCAAAATCTATGACTAAGATTTTTTTCATTAATCGGCTCTATAGTTTGGTGCTTCTTTAGTAATGCTCACGTCATGAACATGACTTTCGATTACACCAGATCTGGTAATCTTTTGGAATTGAACTTTTTCTTTTAGCTCACCTATATTTTTAGAACCGGTATACCCCATACCTTGTCTTAAGCCGCCCTCAAGTTGATAAATAACGTCTTTTAACCATCCCCTAAATGGCACTCTGCCCTCTATACCTTCTGGAACAAGTTTATCTGTATCGATATCTTCACCTTGCATATATCTGTTTGCATCTGTTCTTTTTGACATGGCGCTCATTGAGCCCATGCCTCGATAAGTTTTAAAACTTCTACCCTGAAATAGCTCAACTTCCCCTGGTGCTTCTTCAGTACCAGCAAACACACTACCTAGCATTACAGTATCTGCTCCTGCTCCCAAGGCTTTAACTACATCTCCAGAAAATCTTACCCCACCATCTGAAATTATAGGTATATCACTTGCCACAGAAACAACATCTAATACTGCGGATAATTGTGGCACCCCTACTCCAGCGATAATTCTGGTAGTACAGATTGAGCCAGGACCCACGCCAACTTTGATAGCATCAGCTCCCGCAGAAATAAGAGATTTTGCTCCAGCAGCTGTTGCAACATTGCCTGCTACAACATCTATTTTTGGAAAATTTTTCTTAATAAGTTGCACTGCCTCAATAACTCCTTTGGAATCGCCATGAGCACTATCTAAAACAAGAACATCTACGCCAGCTTCCACAAGCTTTTTAGTTCTCTCTTGCAGGTCCTTTCCCACGCCTATTGCTGCACCGACAATTAATCTTCCTTCTGTATCTCTTGAAGCAAGTGGGTAATCAATAGACTTTTCTATATCTTTCATTGTGATCAAACCAACGAGTTTGTCTTGATCATCTAAAATTAAAACTTTTTCAATTCTATGTTTATACATCAGTGACTTAACCGCTTCTTGGCTTTCGCCTTCTTGTACTGTTATTAACTTATCTCTTGGAGTCATGATTTCTGAAACAGTTTGTTCTTGGTTTTTTGCGTATCTAAAATCTCTTCCAGTTACAATTCCTTTCAACTCATCTCCATCAACGACCGGCATGCCTGAGATTTTTAGTTCTGATGTTAATTGTCTGAGTTCTTCTATGGTATTAGTAGATTTAATACTTATAGGATCTCTGACAATGCCACTCTCAAACTTTTTAACTAATTTAACTTGTAAAGCTTGCTCTTCTGGAGAGTTATTTTTATGAATAATTCCTATACCGCCAAGTGATGCAAGAGCTATTGCCATTTTTGACTCGGTCACAGTATCCATTGCTGCAGAGCAAAATGGTAGGTTTAAGCTAATATTTTTAGTGAATCTTGTTTTTAATGAGACTTCTTTAGGCAGGACATCTGAGTGCATTGGTATAACCAAAACATCGTCAAAAGTTAGTGCTTCTTTGTGAACCTTTTCCATAATATAGTATATAACAAGTCAATATTTGATCTCAAGATGCCAGAATCAATGATAGTTTCTTATTTTTTTGCAGCAGTGTTCGGAGCTGTATTAGCAAGTTTCTTAGTCCATGAATATGACAACTATGGCAGGGATAATAAAACAGCAAAATTAAGATCAGTTTGTGATCATTGTGGCCAGCAACTAAATGCTTATAATTTAGTGCCGATTTTCTCTTATATCTTTCAATTAGGTAAATCTAGCTGCTGTAAAAAAAGACTTAGTTTTAAGTATTTATTTACAGAATTAGCTTTAGCAGCTTTCTTTGTTCTGTGCGTATATATGGGAAATTTATTTTCTTTGGGATTGATTATTCCAGCACTAATATTGCTAGCTCTTATTGATGAAAAATACCAAGAGATACCAATTGGCTTAAATATTTTCATCTTTATTTGGGTTATTGCTAATGCATCATTTATAGAAAACTTATTGTTTGCTGGAGTAGTAGTTTTATTTCTCCTGACTCTGTATTGGGGCTACGTGAAATATAGAAAAGTAGAGGGCTTAGGTCTAGGAGATATTATATTGCTTGGATCTGTATCACTTTATTTAGGTTTTCCTTATGCACTATATTTGATAACGATCTCAGCTTCTTTACTGCTTCTTAAAATAATTGCTTCTAGGAGGTACCAAGAAAGGCATGCTTTTGGCTCTTGGATAGTTTTTACTTTTGGTGCTTTTATCTTATTCCAAGAATTTTATGGGTTTGCAGGCTAAGCTTCCAATTAGGATTTTGCATACAGAACTTTACAGATTGAGAAACATTATCTTCGTAATTTTCAGAATCCATAGGTTGAATATAAAAATTCTTAAAATCTAAAACATTAAAATTATCAGGGTTAAGGTTTTTTTGCGGATAAACAACTTTAACTTCTGACCCCTTCCTTAATTTAATTTCTGTATTAGCTTTAGGACTCATACATATCCAGTCGATTCCATCTGGAGCTTCTAAAGTACCATTCGTCTCTACAGCTATATAAATATTTTCTTTCTTTAGTGCACTAATTAAACCTTTATCAACTTGCAGTAAAGGTTCTCCACCAGTTAAAACTACCCTAATCTGACTATCAGCTGAAATCCAAAGTGATTTAATTTTTTCAATTAACTCTTTTGCCTGGTATTTGCCGCCATTTATACCATCGGTTCCATAAAAATCAGTATCACAGAATTTGCAGATGGCAGAGGTTCTATGTTTTTCTTGACCGCTCCAAAGATTGCAACCAGAGAATCTTACGAAGATAAAGTCTTTGCCAGTATTTTTACCCTCACCTTGTTGGGTAAAGAAAATTTCTTTAATTCTATACTTCATTTAGCGGATCTATTGCTTGGTTAAATTTAAATGCTGCCATTCTCTCTATGCAGGAACTACATTTTAAGCATGGCTTGTCTCCTCCTACATAACAGGTCCATGCTTTGGCATAATCAAGATTCATGCCTAATCCTTTACTCACAATTTCATTTTTGCTTAAACTCATATATGGAGCTTCAAAATTTAATTGATGGTAATCGCAGATACTAAGAACAGCTCCTAATTTATCGATGAACTCTGGCCTACAATCAGGATATATTTCATGATCACCAGCATGAGCACCATACCAGAGGTAATCAAGTTCATTCTTTATTGCTAATGAAGCAGCTACAGAAATCATAATCATGTTTCTATTAGGCACCACGGTCTGTTTCATCTTTTCTTTATCGTAATTTCCTTCCGGAATTTCTGTGTCGCCTACAAGCGCAGAGCCTGACAGAATATTTTCTAGATCAAGGTTTACAATCTCATGTGGTATTTTAGATTCAGCACAAAATCTTGCTGCATAATCTATTTCTTTGTTATGTTTTTGACCATAGTTGAAAGTTATTGCTTCAACATGTTCAAATTTATTGATTGCTTCATTTAAAAGAGTAAAAGAATCTAGACCACCTGAGTAGACAACAAGTACACTTTTCATTTTAGATAAGATCAGTCTTTGCTGCGCAAATAAAATCGTTTTTATGCAAGCCTTTGATTTTGTGTGACCACCATGAAACTTCAACACTACCATATTCAAGAACAATCTTAGGATGGTGATCTTCACTTTCAGCTAAATCTGCTACTTTATTGGAAAAATCTAATGATTCTGCATAATTAGAAAATTTATAGGTTTTTATTAGTTGATTAATACCGCTATCATTTTCTATTACCCAGCCATCAAGCTCCAATAACAAAACTTTTGCTTCTGAATCACTAACAAGAGGAGCATCTATAGTGCAGGCTTCACATTTGCTTTCTTTTAGAGACATCTTAAAAATAAGGTTTAATTAGGTTCCTAGGGTCTAATAGACTTTCAAGCTCTTTACGCTCTATCGTTGTCATTTCTTCTGCAACATCAATTATTGCTCTCTTTTCACTATAGGCCTTCTTAGCAATTTCAGCGGCTTTTTTATAACCAATAATTGGATTTAAAGCTGTCACAAGAATCGGGTTTTTATTAAGGTTTTCTTTAACATTGCTCTTATTAACCTTGAAAGATTTAATACACTTTTTAGCTAGAAGAGGCATGCAGTTTCCTAAAAGGTTTATGCTCTTTAGTAGGTTATAGGCAATAACAGGCAACATTACATTTAACTGGAAGTTACCATTTTGCACTGCGACAGATATGGTTAAATCGTTACCCAGAACGTCTGCGCACGCCATCGAAACTGCTTCAGGAATTACTGGATTTACTTTACCTGGCATGATACTGCTGCCTGGTTGTAGAGCTTCTAATTCAATATCTGATAAACCTGTTAGTGGCCCACTATTCATCCATCTCAAATCATTGCATATCTTCATTAGAACAAGAGAGAGGTTTTTTAATGCACTTGATAACTCTGCAGCATTATCTTGTGAACTAAGGCCTTGGAAGAAATTACTAGCTGGTTTAACTTTTAGACCAGATGCTTTCTCCACTGCTTCACAGAAATTCTTAGCGAAACTTTTGTGCGAATTCACTCCAGTGCCTATTGCAGTACCACCTTGAGGTAGTTCAAGCATACGTTTATTTGCTGTGATTAATGAAGTCTTGCAACTTTTTAATTGAGCAGACCAACCAGATAGTTCTTGGGCAAAATCAATTGGCATTGCATCCATTAAGTGTGTTCTTCCTGTTTTAATTATGCCTTTAAGCTTCTTAGCCTTAGTATCTATTTCATTAATTAAAGAGTCTAATCCTGGAAAAAGAAGATCCTCCATGTCATAAAGTGCACTTAGACAGATAGCAGTTGGGATTGTGTCATTACTGCTTTGGCTCATATTTACATCATCATTAGGACTAACTTCTGAGCCTAGTTTTTTAGAAGCAAGGTTAGCTATAACCTCGTTGGCATTCATATTGGTACTTGTACCTGAACCAGTTTGAAACACATCTAATGGGAAATGATCGTCCACTTCTCCAGTTATAACCATTTTTGCACTGGACTTTAGTGCAGCAGCTTTTTTTACCGTAAGGTTGCCGAGATCTTGGTTAGCTACAGCCGCAGAATATTTTATTGTGCCCAGGGCTTTAATAAATGAGCGGCCAAAAGGAAACTTAAATTTAATGCCACTGATTGGGAAGTTTTCAATAGCTCTTTGGGTTTGAGCTCCCCAGAGAGCCTTTTTAGGTACTTTTATTTCACCTAAGCTGTCTTTTTCGATTCTAAAAGATTGGTTTTTTTTCATATTAATAATTATTATTAGTTATATTATAAATCTATTATGGGAATAGGCGAAAAAATTGACATCAATAAAGGCAAACTTCCTTATAAAGGAAGAGGTCTTGAGAACTCAGTCAATATTGCTGCTTGCTCTCTTGAGGAACAGAGAAGGTTTGGTTTAGAAAGATTAGCTGCAGCTTTCAGAATATTCTCAAGACGTGGATTTGATCTGGGAGTAGCAGGACATATTTCATTCAGAGACCCAGAATTTAAAGACCATTTCTGGCTCAACCCACTGGGTTATCACTTTAAGCAAATGAAAGTATCAGATCTTGTGATGATGAATTTTGCAGGTGAGCTTGTGTATGGAGATGTAAGAGCAGGCGATGCAGCTTTTTGTATCCATTCTGAAATATATAAAGCTAAAGAAGATGTAAACTCAATTGCTCATGCTCATCCAATGTATGGCAAAACTTTCTCAACTTTAGGTAAAATGCTTAAACCAATTTCTCAAGATTCTTGTGCATTTTATGAGCGCACAGCTATATTTTCAGATTATGATGGCGTGGCCAATGGTCCTGATGAAGGTATTAATATTGCAAAGGCTTTGGGCAACAAAGAATTTTGTATCTTGCAAAATCATGGCATTCTAACAACAGGCTCTATGGTTGATACTGCTGTTTGGTATTTCTTGAATATGGAAGATGCTTGTAAATCTCAGTTGCTAGCTGAGGCAGTTGGAGAGCCAAAAATTATCCCACATGAAACAGCTTGCGCTACAAGAGACTATGTTGCTAATGACCTATCAGCCTATGTTAGTTTTCAACCAACTATTGATGTTTTATGGGAAGAAGAACCAGACTTGCTTGATTAATTAATAACAGCCTGAACTTCTAGGTACTCATCAATACCAAATAGCCCATGTTCTCTGCCATTGCCAGACATTTTAAAACCGCCAAAAGGTGCAGGATATTCACCTCTCGAAGCTCGATTAACAATTACTTGACCGGTTCTAATTCTTTTGGCAATTTCATGGCCTTTTGCTTCATCAGAGCATGAAATCATACTTGATAAACCGTATGGTGAGTCATTGGCAATTTCTACTGCTTCTTCTAAATTTTTATAAGGTATTAAACAAATTACAGGACCAAATATTTCTTCTTGGGCAATAGTCATCTTGTTATCAACATTACTAAATACTGTTGGCTTAACAAAGAAGCCTTTCTCTAATCCATCTGGTCTACCTAAGCCGCCACATGCTAGTGTTGCGCCTTCATCAATACCTTTTTGAATTAAGTCTTGTACTTTCTCGAATTGCACTCTATTTGAAATAGGGCCTAAAAAGATTTCTTCATTGACTGGATCCCCGGTTGTCATACTTTCTGCAGCTGCTACTGCATGTTTAGCTGCCTCTTCTAGCATATTTTCTGGAATAAGCATTCTTGTTGGAGATGAGCATGATTGACCTGTATTAAAGAAACATTGCTTTATACCCATTGAAACTGCCTTCTCTAAATCTACGTCATCTAATATTAGGTTAGGAGATTTACCTCCCAATTCAAGTGAAACTCTTTTTATGTTATCAGCTGCTGTTTTCTGTATATCAATACCAGCTCTTGTTGAACCAGTAAATGAAATCATTTCCAAATCAGCATGTTTACTCATTGCTTTACCAACTACCGCTCCATGCCCATGTATCAGATTGAACATTCCCTTAGGCATGCTTGTTTCGTGTACTACTTCAGCAAATAAATGTGCAGCACCTGGTGTAATTTCACTTGGTTTAAGCACAAAAGTTGTGCCTGCAGCAATGGCTGAAGCAACCTTAGTACACATCTGATTCAATGGCCAATTCCATGGCGTAATCATACCTACTGGACCAATAGGAAGTTTATTAATGGTAATGTTGTCGTGCACTTCACTAAAGCTGAAATCATCAATAACTTTTAAGGTATTAATAAAATGTACTAAACCACTCCCAAACTGCGCACTTCTTGCTACTTTAATAGGAGCTCCCATTTCTTCTGAGATAACTTGAGCAAACTCTTCTTTTCTTGCTTGCATACCATCAATTATCTCTTGCAATATAACTTTCTTTTGCTCAAGAGTAAGTAAGCTGACCTCATTAAAAGCAGCTTTTGCTGCACTCACAGCAGCATCAACATCTTGCTCTACACCTGTGACTACATGTCCAGCTTTTTCTTCTGTGGCTGGATTTATTAGATCTATCTTTTCTTGTCCTATTGGATCACCAAAATTTCCGTTTATATAAAATTGATTGATTTCCATATCTTTATTTTAACTTTTGATTGCAGAGAATACATCTATTGCATTCTTTCTTGACTCTTTTAAATCTACTATC
>Ga0209359_10000320_pt1 | contig 11703 bp, 5 predicted proteins | sample MarorgKNORR_S2LV_FD_188224 | JGI IMG/M metagenome (GOLD analysis project Ga0209359, IMG submission 188224) | Marine microbial communities from the Southern Atlantic Ocean, analyzing organic carbon cycling - Surface_A/KNORR_S2/LV (SPAdes) (version 2) | ecosystem: Environmental > Aquatic > Marine... | reverse complement strand
ACAAGTGGGAGAGCGTAATTGATGTAAGAGATACGCATTACATTGAGGATATGCTTACCTTTAGAGAACATATAGTAATACAAACAAGATTTGACGGTATACCTATTATTGAGATATTGGACATAAAATCTGGTCAACTAAATCAAATAAAGATGAAAGATGAATTGTATTTTGTATATTTAGCATACAACAACGATTTTGATTCACCATTTTTTAGATACTCATATTCATCATTGAAAACTTCATCACAGATATATAAATATAATCTTTATAAAAATGAAAATGTTATTGTTTGGAAACAACAAGTAAATAACTTTTTAGATACAGACTATGAAGTAAAAAGAATTAAGACAACTGCTAGAGATGAAACTGAGGTTCCAGTTTCAATTGTCTATAAGAAAGGTATAGATCTAGAAAATGCTCCTATGCTTATTTATGGTTATGGCTCATATGGTATCAATATGGACTCATATTTTAGATCTTCTATAACACCACTTCTAAATCGAGGTTTTATTTTTGCTATTGCTCAAATAAGAGGCGGAGCTGATATGGGAAGATATTGGTATGAAGATGGTCGAATGCTTAATAAAAATAATACATTTTTTGATTTTATAGATTCCACTAAATTTCTCATTGAGAATAATATCGGACATATAGATAAAATATTTGCTATGGGAGGGAGTGCTGGTGGCTTACTGATGGGAGCTATTATCAATTATGAACCTGAACTTTATTCAGGGATTGTCAGTGCTGTACCATTTGTTGATGTTCTTACAACAATGTCAGATGAGTCCATTCCCTTAACGACATTTGAATATGATGAGTGGGGAGATCCAAGAAATAAAGATGAATATCTTTATATGAAAACATATTCACCATATGACAATATTAAAAATCAAAATTATCCTGCTGTTTTAGTTACTACGAGTCTATATGACTCCCAAGTTCAATATTATGAACCTGCAAAATATGTTCCTAAATTACGAGAACATTCAACCTCGGGAAATCCAGTTTTCTTAAGTATCAATCTAGTTGGTGGGCATGGAGGTAAAAGTGGAAGACTTGAATCTCTAAATGAAACAGCTCTAGATTACTCTTTTATTTTGAATATTCTTAATTAGTGACAAGTTCCTCTCTTTTTGGAGGAATAAATTTATATACTTTGTATCTATTCTTGGCAGAGCTATATGAGCTCAGACCTGCGCCTGACTTGTTTACTTCAAGATTAACAGAGATATCAAGATCTCCACCATCAAGATTAATATATGTTTCAGAAGAACCTGAACCTGGATAAATTGCTACAAGTTCACCAACATCAATAATAAAATTATCTAACTTTGAAAAAAACCAGTAAGTATACAGCCCATCTGGAATATCATTAGCATTAAATGTGATTGTGCCATCTGTCATTTCACCATCTGCACCAAAATAAAGCCTTCTTACACCTGCGTCTTCATCTATTTGCCATAGATAAGTAGAAACATATTCTACATATGGTCTCTCTCTGTCATCACCAATCTGCAGTGTTGCTGTAGAGGTTTGAACATTTTCATTAGAAAAAGTTACTTTTGTTCTTGTTGAATATAAACCATCAGGAAGTAAAGATCGATCAAGGTTTAGTCTATATTTTCCGAATCCACTATCATCAACATCGATTTGAGAAATTGTAATGGCAGATGGTATATCGTTTTCTAAAGATGAAACTGATAACTCTCCATCCCCAACCTTAGTAATATCAATGTCGTAGGAATTAAGCTGCTTTCCAAGATTGATAGTTCCAGGTGATATTGACCCATATGTAAAATCAAGCCCCTCTTCATCTATAATTCTCGTTACAGCCTTATTAATATTTAAAAGACCATATCCAAATTCATTATCTTTGCCCTCTTCGCCAATATCATCGGTAAGATGTCCATCGATAATTAATGCATCAACTTGAGTAGATAGTAATTCGGGTACAAGAGCATACAAAATCCCTATAGCGCCAGCTACATGCGGAGATGCCATTGAGGTTCCTTGGAAAAAAGCAAGATCCTCATTTGATCCAAAGGCAAGAACACCATCTGAATAGCCATCTGCATTAGCATCTGCACCTAAATCACCACCAGGTGCAGCAATATCAACTAAATCATTAAATGTTGAATAATTTGCTCTATTCCCTGTAGCTTCAGTAGCAGCTACAGATATAACATTGTTACAGGAAGCTGGCGAACCATAAACCTGTGTTCCAGAATTACCCGATGAGGAAACTATAGATATATTTCTTTCATAAAGATCATTAATTGCTCCCTGGTATCCACCTGAGCATGTGCTTCCAGTACTACCAAGACTCATGTTTATAACCTTGATGGGTGTTGACTCTGCATAAGTTAAACCAGAGCCATTTGGAAGACCTCCGGCATAAAGAAGTCCTTGAGTGATATCGCTCACAAAGCCAGTGCCATCTGCACCAAGAACTCTAACTGGAACGACACCTATACCAAAACCATTTATATTATTACCATCATTAAGAGCAGAAATTGTAGTTCCAACATGAGTTCCATGTGAGTCTGAGGCTGCTGTTGAATCTGTGGGATCGGCATCATAATCATCTCCATCTCCACTATTTCCAAATGGAACAAAATCAAAGCCACCAGGTAAGAATGCAGATGTGGTATATGCTGTTGAGTCAGTTGATGGTGAACCTGAGTCTAAAACAGCTACAGCAACATTCTTCGTTTCTTGTCCTATTGCAGTTAATGCTGTTTCTAAACCAATTTGCTGTAAATTCCATTGATAATTCCAAGCAGGATCTTTTGTAAAGTTCAAAGCTTTTGCTTTTAAATCAAATTCTAAATTTAATTTAGGATAAAGATTTCTATAATATTGAAGTACTTTCCAATGTTTGATGTATTCTACTTGATCTGGATTACTAGTTTCAGAATCAAGATAGCTAGATCCAAATAACCTGAAATATTCGTCATCTATTGATAAGTTAAATCTTCTCAATCCAACAAAACCGCTATCATTTATCTCATTAAATTTGGTATTTACTGAATCATCCAGAAAGACATCAATGTTAACAGCATCAGCCTGATTATATTCATAATCTGGACCAAATGGTTGATAAGAAATAAATCTATTTTTAGCATAATTGTTTGCAGGACTTGAATATGAAGATGCTCCAGAAACATTAGAACCAAAGGTAAGAACATATTTAGCATGACCTTCGTTAGCCTTTACTACAGCATAGAATGTACCAGTGCTTGGCAATGCTATGGTATATCTAGTATCAGTGGAATTTGATGTATATTCATAGTCTGCAAGAGTGCCATCTTCGTTATAGAGTAAAAGATCTATATCCATTGAATCTGTCTCACAACAATAGAAGGAACCAGGATTATCTGGAAGGTCTTCATAAATCAAGCCTTCATTTTGGAGAGTTATTGCTAAGTTAGGTGCAGATGTAATTTTAAACCAATCTTCTGTATCAAAGTTTTCTAAGGTCTGTGTTAGACAGTCACCATTTTCATCAACACCAACACAAAATCCATCCTCTACAAGAACTATATCAACAACATTATCACCGATATGTCCTACAACATCTGTTGGATTAAGGATCGTCTGTGCTGACTCAGCAGAGTTATTTTCTGTATATGTATAAGCAAGAGTATTTTGAACATCCCCATCTATTACGGCATATCTATTTGAGTATAATGTACCATTAATTGTATAAGTGTCTTTAATGTCAGTTACAGTAATTAATAAATCTAATATAGTTTCTAAAGCTTCCGCTGTATCCTCTACTGCTCTCACTTGAAGCTCATAAACTCCATCACTATTTGCATCAGTAGGTTCTTCATAATCAGCACCATCAAAATCAACGAAAGCTATACTTCCGTTAGCAGCATCAACATTAAAAGTTCTAAAGAGAGTTTCATCTGCGCCTCCAGTAATACCCCAACTCACTCCACTGCCCTCTGGATCAACCACACTTATTGGTGTAACGATTCTTATGTTTTCTTCAACGAAAACTTGAGTATCTAGACCAACAAACTCTGGTCCCTCAGAAACATCTAATACAGTGATCTGAACATCTTGTGTAGTTCTATTGAAACCATCATCAGCAAAAACAGTGACTGTATAAACGTTATCTGCATCTGAATCTAATGGACTTTCATAATTAAGGCCGCCTTCAAAATATAATAAATTACTAACAACACTGAAACCAGCTGAATCATCACCGCTTACTCCAATAGTAAGTTGATTACTTTCTGGATCTGTTACTGTGAAAGTTGCTATTTCAGCAATATTTTCATCTAAAGTATAAGATGTTTGTAAATCGCTTATAACGGGAGGATTATTTACCTCAAGTACAGTAATACTTAATTCATCACTTGTGGTCGTAAAAGATCCATCTGATGCAGATATATTTAATTTATAGACGTTATCTCCGTTACTATCACTTGGATTTGCAAAATCTGGGGCTGTAGTAAATGATAAATTACCAGAATCAGATATGCTAAACAATGAACTATCTGTACCTCCTTTTGATAAGGATACATCGTCTCCATCTGCATCTGTTGTTGATATTTCTAAGACATTTGATTGACCATTTGTTACCTCAATATTAGTGGCTAGATCAACAAATGTTGGTGCATTATCATTTAGATTAGTAATTGTAAGTATAAATTCTGGGGATGATGATGTAAGAGATCCATCAGATGCAACAACATTTAATTTATAAATATTATCATTATTGGAATCTATAGGATTCTCATAATCCGGGGCACCAGAAAAAGAAACTATATTGCCGGATACGGATAGTGCATTTGCATCCTCACCTATCAGTGTATATGTTAAAGAATCTCCATCTTCATCGGTAATATCTTCTGGAATATCTATTGTGGTTACTGAAGAAGAATTTTCTGGATAACTAAACGATGTAGGAATATTCGGACTCCAGGCAGGAGCTTCATTAACATCTGAAATATTTACTGTTATTGCAGTTGAAGCATTATATAATCCATCTGTTACAGATGCTGTGAAAGAATAATTATTTTTAACTTCAAAATTTGCATTATTCTTAAGTGACATCAATCCAGAATCTGTAATTTCAAGATCATCAGAATCACCTCCACTTATTGAAAAAGTTAGATCATCATTGTCTGCATCTGTAGCGGTAAGAGTGGTAACTGATTGTTGATTTTCAGGAACCGTAAATGAGCTACTTGATGTTATGACTGGATCATTATCGTTAATATTGCTTATGGATACCTCTACCTCTTGAGATGAAGTATTTAAGTCATCACTGAAGTTAACACTTATTAGATAAACATTGTTTCCGTCCGAATCTTCTGGTAATTCATAATCCTTACTTGATGATGTCAAAGAAGCGTTTAATCCATCGAAAGTTAATGTAAATAGATCTTTATCTACACCAGTTAGTGAGTAAGTTATTGTATCGTTTTGTGGATCAGTAACTGTAAATGAAATAACAATAGAGTCATTTTCATTTATAGATTGAGATGATAAACCTTCAATAATAGGATTACCCTCATTTTCTATATCTAAAATTGTAATTACAAGATTATCACTTACGGTGTCAGTTCCGTCTGATGCTTCAACAGTTATTTCATACGAGTTATCTGAGTTTATGTCTGTTGGGGTTTCAAAATCTGGGTTTGTTTTAAAGGTAATTGCACCGGATGTAGAAATAGAAAGTTTTTCTGCATCATTGCCTGATAAAGAATATCCAATGACATCATCTTCAACATCTTCAACAGTAACTGATAAAACATTTAATGTATTTTCATCAATTGATGATGTTGAAACAAAATCTTTAAAACTTGGGGGATCATTAACGCTAACAACATCAATATTAATATTTGCTGATGCAGATGTACCATCAACATTCACTGTATATGTTAGAGAGTCAGACCCAAAATAGTTTTCATTAGGTATATATGTAATGCTATTACTCTCGTCTAAAGATGCAGACCCATTTGATGGAACAGAAATAGATACTGATAAACCATAATAATCGCTACCAGCATCAATAGAATCATTATCTAAAGGAGAAAACTCTAGGTTATTATCTTCATCAGTGGTCACTGAATCATCAGTTAATGATAAGACCTGATCAAGACTTGATTCATCAATATTTTGATCTGAGGCAATAAGCGAATTTAAACTTGATGAATAAGCAGCTATTCGAGCTACATCAGCTGTTCCATTCGCTAATGCGATTACATCATTTAAAAAGGTGCCAGTTGCATAATTGATAATTGCAGAAGTAACTGATGAATCATTTCGTACAGATATCTTTTCTACTACAGATTTAACAATAGATTTAAGATCACTCGACATAGAAGTTGAAATATCATCTGATGCTGGAGAGCTTAATGAAATATTGTTGGCACTTAGAACATTGTCAATATATGCATCAATAAAGCTATTTGTTTCAATATGCTCTGATAAGTTTGTAACTCCTGCATCAAAATTTTGTTGAATTACTGTATATAAACTTTCAAAGAAAGTTTTTGAATTGACTGAAGCAGTATTTGTTTCATTAACAAAAGCTTGCAACGAGTATGCTAATACAAAAATTTGAGCATTTACTTCATAGTATTTATTTGCAGCTGAACTTGAACTAACTCCTGTGACTGGATTTTCAGAGTAAATATCAATGCTTGATTCTAAATTCAATAATGTATTGATGTCAGTACTTCCAGTATTTGCATAGTCTAATGATGTTAGAGCTGAAATAACTCTCGAAGTACTTGATGATGCTTTATGCGATAGTGTTAAGTTTGTTAAATTAACTCCAGATGCATTGTCAGAACCACCAAAAGAAATAATATCTTGTGGGTCATTAGGAAGTTCGAAAACACCATTAGAATCTGTTGTAACAGATGGCTCGCCATCGTCAGATTGATAGTTCGAATTGATATCTAAAATAACTGTAGAAGAGGAAATATAATTAGCACCAACAACGACACCTTGAGAATTTCCAATTACATTAGTTGATACTGTTCTCGATGTTGAGGTACCTGCTGAATTAGAGCAGGTTAAAGTATAGCTTTTTTGACCTTCTGAATCTGGCGTAATAGTTTCAGAACCAGATAATGCTTTTGAGCCAGACCATGATCCTGAAGCTGTACAAGAAGATGCATTAGATGTTGACCAGGTTAAAGTTACCGTATTACCTAAATATATCTGATCATCAGAAATTGATAATGTAATACTTGCCCCTGGAACTGGAGGTTCAGGAGTACTTCCGCCTCCTCCTCCACCGCCGCCACAACTAGCAATAACAAATAATAAAGATAAATATATATATAAATGGCGGTACATAAAGAACCTCTATTTTAAGCGACTTTTAAGAAAATTAAAACGTTCAATTTTAAAGCGTTTCGTATTTGACCCAATCTATTAAAAGCCTCTTATTGTCAGGGCAATTTGCAGCATTATCCGCATAGCAAAGATCATTATTATTCACATAATTTCCAACGAAATTTCCACCAATTGCAACATTGATTATCAAATAAAAAACTTCATTAAAGGGATAATTTTCATCAAAGCCTATTTGATTGGAGGTTATCTCAAATACCGTATATTGATTATCAAGGATAAATTTCATTGAATTCTCTTGCCATATAAAAGAGAGTTCATGAAATACTTCATTTAAATTATTAGATTGACTTAATAGATAAGTACCACCTTGATATTTATGATTTGCTGGATCGGAACCGTAATGAATTGTTGATAGTATTTCTTGCATATTATCTCCACGAATTTCTACAAGATCTATTTCTCCACTTGCTGGCCATCCACCATAAATAGATTCAGATGGCATCATCCAGATAGCAGGCCACATTCCAACACCTTCAGGAGATCTAAATCTAACTGTAATTTTTCCAGGATGAGTAAAATCTACTTTATTTTCAGTTATTAGTTTTGCCGATGTATAGTTAAACCCTTCTTTTGATTCGTTTAAAGGAGTAATTCTTAAACAACCATTTACAATGTTAGAATTTTTTATATCGCTAGTATAAAACTGTCTTTCATTATTTCCCCAACCAGGAATGCCATATTCAGCTCCATTACCAGTCATAGTTGACCAATTATCTAAATAGGAAAACTCTAAAAAATCATCAATCCAAATAATTTTATCCATTGGACCATCATAGTTTTGACAGGAAATTGCTTGATAGGAATTTCCTGGAGGTTCAATATCAGGAACAAGTATTGCAGATGAGCCTCCACCTCCACAAGAGTTTATAATAAATATCAAAAGAAGATATTTAAATTTCATGAAATTTAAACTGAGTATTCGTCAGAAAGCTTTTTTACCTCTTTTCTTAAGAAAAATAAAGCGATTAAGTTAGGTATAGAAACTAATGCCACACTGACATATGCAATATTCCAAACAATCGTTGTATCAATAACTGCGGCTAATATAAAGCACAAAACATAAAAGTTTCTATACCAAAAAACCGCTTTTTCACCAAAAATATATGCCGTTGACCTATCGCCATAATAGCACCAAGTTATTGCTGTAGAAAAAGCAAACAAAAGTAAAGAAATTGCTACCAATTTACCACCATAATCACCAAACGTGCCCTGAGAAAAAGCTTTAGCGGTTAGTTCAGCTGAACTCACCAATGATTTACCCTCAACTATAACGGCCTCACTAATTTTACCTTTTGAAATATTTAATTTACCTGAATAGAGATTGTTACCATCTTTAATGATAATGTTTTCAGCAATAGACCTTGAGTGCAATATTGTTATTTGTGAGGCTACCAATTTACCATCTTTGACGTCTAGAATTCCTGAAAATTCATTCACATCTGAATCTAATGATTGCACATAATTTGTTAAGTTGGCCATATGATCAGGATATATGTATGTTCCATCAGTATTTTCTTCATCACTATAAGTACCTTCAAGAATTACCATATCCGTTTTAGAAAAAGTAGTATCAAATTTTTCTGTCCAAACACCACTAGATAAAATCACTAAAGCAGTAACACTACAAACTACAATAGTATCTATAAAAGGCTCTAATATTGAGACAATCCCCTGATCTATTGATGTGTTTTTTGAAGAAGCGTGAGCAATAGGTGATGAACCTTGACCAGCTTCATTTGAGTATAAGCCTCTTGCTACACCATATTTTAAACTCATAGCAAAACTTGCTCCTAAGAATCCACCTACTGCAGCTGATCCAGTGAATACTTGAGCAAATATTACATTAAACGACGGAATAATGTTTTGATAATTTTCTATGAGGATTACTAAAGCTCCGCCAAGGTATATTAAACCCATAATTGGAATAATCTTACTCGCTACCGAAGCAATTCTTTGTATGCCGCCAATAATAATTACCCAAAGCAAAGCACCTAAGAAAAGACCAGTAAAAATTTTTGGTACTGAGAATTCAGTACTCATCACAAGAGCAATATTATTAATCTGTGGCATGTTTCCGGAGCCGATTGCAGTGATCATCATAAGAAATGCAAAAAGAATTCCAGCCCACTTCATATTTAATGCGTGTTCTATGTAATACATTGGTCCGCCTGAAATAGAACCATCAGCAAGTTTAGTTCTATATTTATGACCCATTGTCACTTCAACAAACTTCGTAGTCATTCCAAATATTGCTGTTATCCACATCCAAAATATTGCCGCAGGACCGCCTGTCCATATAGCCAATGCAACTCCACCAATATTTCCCGTTCCAACCGCACCTGACATAGCTGTAGTAAGAGCTTCAAAACCAGATGTCTCTCCATCCGCATCTTGTTTATGATTTTTTCCAGAAACTAAATTTAAAGCTTTTCCAAAAAATTTGAATTGAGGAAAACCAAGATAAATGGTAAAAAATATACCAGTTCCTACTAATAATATTGGAAACCACCATGAACCACTCAGATATCCATCTAGAGTAATTAAAAAATCATTAAATTGAACCATATCTATTCCTCAAAATATTTGACCAAATCTGTATAACCGCCAATAAGCTTATCATTAATAAAAATTTGTGGCATTGTTCTTGCATACTTATTCTTTTCAAGAAGAAGGTCTATATTATTATCTTCCTCAATATTAATTGATTCATACTCATAGCCCTTTTGCTCAATTAAAACTTTAGCTCGATCACAATATGAACATCTATATTTAGTAAAAATTAAGAATTTCATAATCTAGCAAGGTATTTTTAAGAGTAAATGATTAAGTGCATATTTTTGATTTAAAGAATTTATCTCAAATAAGTTTTCTCTAAAATTTGAAAGCTCCTGTATGAAATCAGATAGTCTTACAGGATGTATATCTGAGGTGCCTTCTTTTGATATTGATAAAGCAAAATCTATTATGTAATTTAGTTTTTCATTAAAATCTATATTTAAATCAATAATATCGCTTATTACTTTCCCATCTACTCCTCTATTAAATAGACTATTAAGGTGAATACTTAAGACTTTCAGATCTTTAAATGAGCCATCTTCAATAAGTTGAGATACTTTTTTAGGAGTCATGTAAGCCGGTATTACAGATTTATCGTTTTTGTTTTGAAGAATATCTTCTGCCCAACTATAAAGCTCGTCTTGTAAAAGATTGTTGAAATGTATAAGTTGACATCTACTATAAATTGTTTGATTCAGGCACTTGAATCTATTTGATTGAATAATTATGTAAGTATTTTGAGGGGGCTCTTCTAAAGTCTTTAAGAGAGCATTTTGAGAACTGACTGTTAGATTTTCTGCACCGTCAATATATAGAATCTTATTTTTACTTAAACCAGACTTTAACATTATGAAGTCAATTGCTTCCCTTATAAAACCTACTGGAATTTTTTTTGTTTTATTTCTTAGTTTATGCTTGTCCACCCTTTGAAAATATGAAATTAGTGTTTCACTATTAATGCAAAATAAATCTGGATGTGAATTATTTTTAATTAAGTTCTGGCTATTTTTTTCGCTTAACAAACCATTAATTAAATACTGACATATGTGATTTTTACCAACTCCCTCTTGTCCTTCAATAATCATTGCATGAGACAGATTGCTTAAATCAATTGAAGAGATTTTTTCGTCAATCCATGGGTAATTTTTCATCTTATAAGTTTTTAACTAGATTTATAATTTCCAAACTAATGGTATTGGTATCCTTTTCTGCATCTATACACTTTATTCTTGGATATTTATTTGCTAATTCTAAATATCCATTCCTTACATCATTAAAGAATTTCAAACCAGATGACTCAATTCTATCCATAGAATCTCCTGATTTTCTCTCAAATCCTTTTATTGGATCAATGTCTAACAGAATTGTTAAATCAGGATCAGGAGCGTTAATAAAAACTCTTAATAAATTAATGAAATCTTTATCAAGATTTCTTCCATACCCTTGATATGCCATTGAAGCATCAAAATATCTGTCTAATAAAATAAAATCATGTTCATTTGATAAAATCTCATTAGCTACCAACTCCGATCTACTTGCATACATCAACAACAACTCGGTTTGACTTGTTAAAGTCAGATCGGCATCCAGTAAAATATTTCTTATTTTCTCGCTCGGAATGGTAGATCCTGGTTCACGGAACTTTTTAACACTTTTTCCTGAGTCTAACAGGTGATCATGAAGTAAATCTATTTGTGTAGACTTTCCTACTCCTTCAATACCTTCAAAGCTAATAATTTTCATTTTTTTTGA
>Ga0209359_10000319_pt1 | contig 11718 bp, 10 predicted proteins | sample MarorgKNORR_S2LV_FD_188224 | JGI IMG/M metagenome (GOLD analysis project Ga0209359, IMG submission 188224) | Marine microbial communities from the Southern Atlantic Ocean, analyzing organic carbon cycling - Surface_A/KNORR_S2/LV (SPAdes) (version 2) | ecosystem: Environmental > Aquatic > Marine... | reverse complement strand
TGGTTATAAGTATTGTACCGGATGTTCCATCAATTGATATTCTTTCAATCTTATTTAATTCTATTTTAGTTTTTAAAAATGTAAGATTTTTGATTAATGCACTCCACCATAAACTTGGATTTTGATAAACTAATGACCCCTTGCTTATCGGGCTATCAATAGAAACTGAAAAATTAATTAATTCTTTTTTATTTTTATTAATGATAGAAGTTCTGACACCAGTTGTTCCAAAGTCAATTCCTAAAAAAAGTGACATTAGTTTATTGATTGACGATATATCTCAATATCCCAATTCAATAATTCACTCTCTTGTTGACTTGATAAAAATTTTAAAGACTTTGATAAATCAATTCTTAACAGCACTTCCAAAAAACAGTCAATCATTTCTTTTGCAGCTGGAATTGCTAGAGTGTTTTCAAAAAGACCTTTATATTTTAAAATTAAATAGGGAGGAAGATCAATATTCTTTCTTTTTAGATTTTGAATAAATTCATTTGCTTCTTTATCCTCCAAAAATGTTGGTATGCCAGGACCTAAGAAAATTACATGATCTGGATAAAATGATTTAGGGAAAAGTGAGAATAATTTTTCATTCTGTGTAGAAAATAATTTATATTTATCAGTATTTTTATGAATATAACCATCGATATTTGTAATTTTCTCTAAATAATCGAAGGCTAATTTTTCATTTCTGATTAAGTCTAATTTTTTATGAATTTTTAAAAGTAATTTATAGGTATCCTCGATATCATCACCCGCAACTATCAATCCATGATTTTCGAGAATTAATATGTTTGTTGAGGGTAAAATTAGTTTTTTTATTTCCATTGTTAAAGTAAAACCAGGACGACAGTATGGAACAAAGATGAAATCTTCATCGAGGTATTTTTTCAAATCAGACTCACTACTTTGTGAAATTGCATTTGCAATTGTTGCAGTGGAATGAACATGTAAAACATACTTATACTTAATTAATGCATGAAATGAAGTTTCAGATGAAGGATGTAAATTATTTTTAGATATTATATCATCTACAAAATTATCTTCTTTTCTATTATTTATTTTTTCAGTAATAGAATTTAAATCAACTTCTACAAAAATATCTTTATCTAAAGAATTAATTAACCAAGTTCCAGATGCTTTAATTAGCATTCTTCCATCAGACTTAATTGAAGTATTTCCTCCTGCGGCTTGTACTAAATGACTATTCGAGCCAAGTTTAAAAGAAATATCTTTAAAAGATTTTAATTCTTCCTGAGGAAATGAAGAATTAGTATTTACCATACATTTTTATAGCCTCAATTATTTTTTTCATATGTTTTTTTTCAACTAATTGGGGCTTGCCGTTTAGTTTTGCAATAGTTATTTGCTTACATAAGATTTCAAATTCTTCAGTCAAAAACATTGCTTCGTCTAAATTTTTACCACATGTAATTGCACCATGATTTGCTAACAAACATGCTTTCCGTCCTTTAAGAGCTTTTAAGGCTGCATCTGATAATTCCTGTGATCCTGGGAGTGCAAAAGTAGAACATTTAATTGTGTCGCCACCTAAAAAACCAATCATATAGTGATAGGCTTTTATATCCTTTCTTAGTATCGACATACCTGTACCATAAGCAGGATGATTATGCACGACTGCATCAAATTCTTTTCTTGCTTTCAATATGTCAAAATGAAATCTCCACTCACTAGAGGGCTTCCATATTCCATGAGGTTTAGTTTTAGAGTCTACAAAAACTATATCTTTGGCTTTCATGCCCTCATAGGAAATGCCAGATGGGGTTATAAGCATCCCATCTTTCCATCGAACACTGATGTTGCCCGCTTTACCTTGATTCAAGCCTTTTTTTTCCATTAAAAGACAGGCCTCTATTATCTGTTTTCTAATTTTTATTTCATTTTTTGTCATTTAACAGATCCTATTTACGAGTTTTTTTCCATCAATATAGTTTCGAACATCTTTTGCTATAACTTCAGCTGCGTAATATGCTGTTTTTACAGAAGCGCCAGCTATGTGAGGCGTAATAGTAACATTATTTAAATTTTTAAAAATATGATTTTTTGGTAAAGGTTCTTCATAAAAAGTATCTAAGGCAGCACCCTTGAGCTTTCCATTAGATAGTGCATCGTGTAGTGCTTTATAATCTAACAATGGTCCTCTAGCAGTGTTAATTAAATAAGAATCTTTTTTCATGAGAGAAATTTCTTTCTTCCCTATAAGATTAACTGTTTCTTTTGTAACTCTTGCATGAATAGATACTACATCTGAGATCTCTAATAAATCTTCTAAAGATACTTTCTTTATACCATCCGCGATATCTTCCTTGTTTAGTTCTACATACGGATCAGAAAAAATAATTTTACATCCAAATGGTACTAATAAATTTTTTACTAATTTTCCTATATGACTATATCCAATGAGGCCTATGGTTAGCTCACTTAACTCTCTACCAGTTTTATCAAGCCGATATAAATCTCCTCTCCATTCTCCTTGCATTAATGTGGTGTGTCCTAGGGTTATTAGTCTTGTTTGTGCTAAAATTTTTGCAACTGTAAACTCTGCTACAGCAGAGGCATTTCTTCCAGGAGCATTTGCAACAATAATTGATTTTTTTTTGCAAGCATCTATATCAATATTAACCGGCCCCCCTCTTGAAACACCAATATATTTTAGATTTTTTACTTTATCTAAAATTGACTCACTTACAGGTGCAAGATCAGTTATCAATATCTCACTATCTTCAATAAAATTTATTACATCTTCTTCGTTTCCGAGATATTCTTTAATTTTACTAAAATTTCCCTCTCCAAAATCATTATGAAATGGTGTATCTGGCCAGTTAACATCTTTTAATTTAAAATTATGATCATTTCCAATTTGACTCATAAGTGTTGATTTAAATATCCCAGATGTAACAAAACTATCGCCGTAAATACTAATTTTCATTTATTTTGTTTTGAAAATTATAATTTGAATTCCAGAATTCACTCATATTTTCATATCCCTTTCTATAAACAGAAAATGCTTTTTCATAAATAATTGATAATTTTTCATCAAATTTTTCAACATTTTTAAGATATTGGTTTACCCATTTGTTATTAAGGTCCTCATATGAGTTGGCTTCGTTTAAAGCAATCATTCCTACCATACATGCACCAGCAGCTCCTTGTTCACTGTTTTCAATAACCTGAGTATCTAATTGATTAACCGAACCAACAATTTTTCTTACTAAAGAACTATTACTTGCACCGCCAGTTAACCTAAGGAGTTCAAGATCAGCTCCAAACTCCGAATAACAATCTTTGCATGCATAAGCTAATGACTCATACAAGGCTCTTACTAAGTCGTAAACTTTTGTAGTTGTATTAAGACCTAAAAATTGTGCTCTAGCCTTAACATTTACAAAAGGTCCTCTTTCTCCATTAGGAGAGATAAATGGATGATAAAATATTTTTGCAGGATCAGCCAAAGATGCATTTTTTTCAAATAACTCAAGAATATTTTTTTTTTCAAGATCACTTCCATTCATATCTCTAAAAAAGGTATTAAAAATTTCTATAAGCCAATCGGTGTTTAATGATGCAACCATATTTGAAACCATTTTTGCATTTGCAGGAGAGCCTGCTAAAGAACAAGTGTATCCAAGTTGTTTATTGAAATCAGGTTTCTTATTTTCAAAATCTGTGAAAATATGAATTCCGGCTGTACCTAAAATAGTACAGCCTATTTTTTTTTTCATATCAACGAAACCACTTCCTATACCTGAACATACAACGTCTACAGGTGCCAGTACTATTGGCAATCCTTCATTTAAAGATGTTATTTTAGCTGATTGACTAGATAGTTTTCCAATATAATCGGTGCTATCAACAGGATTAGGTAATTTCTCTTTCATTTGCTTAAAATTTAAAATTTCAAAGACCTCGTCTTTGTATTTTCTTTCGATTGGTGACCCCCATGTCATAAATGACTCGCTAATATCTGTAACTAATTCACCGGTGAGCTTATAAAATATCCAGTCTTTACATCTAATCACCTTATTAATTTTATTAAATCTTTCAGGTTCATTTTTAAAAATATGATACATTTGCCCACTTTGCATAGAGGGGTTGAGTCCTGTATGAGTAATTTCAGTTATTTTTGGGCCTATTTCAGAGTTTCTCCAACTATCTATAATTTCACCCGATCTACCGTCTAGCCAAAGAGCTGCGTCACCAACAGGATTACCATCTTTATCTATTGGCCAAGTTCCATCCCCTTGCCCAGTTATACAAATAGCTTCTATTCTTTCAGATAAACCATCAATTTTGTTGTTTAGTAATTTAAATGCTTCAATAACTTTAATCCATGTTTCTTCAAGATTTTGCTCAGCCTTGCCGCCCTCTCTATAATAAACCTTATTTTCGACTGATGCTGAGTCGATGTACTTTCCATATTTATCAAAAGCTACAAATTTAATTAATGACGTTCCTGCATCTAATCCTACAATAATCTCTTTAGGCATTATAATCCGTTAAGAATTACTTCTTCAGTTTCGATATTAAAAATATTTATAGACTCTAAAGGAAAATTTAATTTCACATCAGTGCTTGGTTCAAAATTTCTATCTGCAACACCAATGATAGAGGATCCATTTATTTCAATACCAATGTGAACCTGGTCTCCTAACCAGTGGTATGAGGAGCTTCTTGCTTTGCCATCGAAATTAGTTTCTGTTTTATTAAAGAAAATTTTATGTGGTCTAATTCCTAATATTATTAATTGATCGTTTTTTAGTTTATTTAAATTTTCTTTAGAAATATTTTCATTTTTAAAATTTATAGAGAATGTTTTTTCATTTTGTTCATTTAATACTTCAAATTTTAATAAGTTATCAGAGATATTTATTCTTGCCTTTAATATATTCATTGGTGGCTCACCTATGAAAGAAGCAACAAATACATTCGATGGCTTTGCACTAATTTTATACGGTGATGCAAGCTGTTTTAAATCTCCATTTTCCATCACTGCAATTTTATCGGCTAAAGCAACTGCTTCGGTTTGATCGTGAGTAACAAAAATTACAGTCTTATTATTATGTTGAATATAATCTTTCACTCTAGCTCTTAGTACTGCTCTTAATTGTGGTTCTAGTTGTGACATTGGTTCATCTAATAATAATGCATCAGAGTCTCTTACAAGAGCTCTTGCAAGACTCACTCTTTGCTGCTGTCCACCAGAAATTGAGGGTGGATAACGTTCCAAAATGTCAGTAATTTCAAGTAATTCCGATACTTCCACAACTTTTGAGTCAACTTTTTCTTTTGAGATCTTTTCCCTCATTAAACTAAATGCAATGTTATCTCTAACGGTTAACGGTGGATATAGAGCATAGCCTTCGAAAGCCATAGCTACATTTCTATCAGCTGGTTTTAAGTTATTAACTTCTCTCTCTCCAATTTTGATCTGACCAGAGGAGGCAGTTTCAAACCCAGCTATCATTCTCAATGTAGTAGTCTTTCCACAACCTGAAGATCCTAATAATGCAAGTATTTCTCCATCTTCTAATAATAGGTTAAAATCGTTAACAGCTTTAACATCTTTTCCAATTTTTGAGGTAAAAACTTTATTTAAATTTTCTAAAATTACCTTTGCCAATTATTCTAAATTCCTTTTTGTTTCTTTATCAAAAAAATGAGACTTTTCATCTTTAAATGAAATATACATTCTACTTTTTTCATCAATCAATTGTGACTCTTCTTCAGTGGTAGAACATAGAAGTTCTAAGCCATTTTTTAATTTCACCAGAAATACAATTCTTAAATTAAGAGGGGTTTTTGTTCTGAATTCAACTTCAATTGAATTGTTTGATGATATATTTGATAAAGTTATATCTTCAGGACGTATGCCAACAATGCAATCTCCATCTTGAATATTGGTGTTTCTTTTAATTTTAAAATTCTCACCATTCACATTAATCTCTACAAAATCATTTTGTTTTTTTATAGTTGCATTAAAATTATTAATAGTAGGGTCTCCAAAAAGCTTTGCTGTAGTTAATGAAGAGGGGTTTTGATATATATTTTTAGGAGAATCTATATCGTTGAATTTACCATCGTAGAGAACTGCTATTCTATCTCCTAATGCCATAGCTTCTCTGAAATCTTGAGTTATGTAAATTACTGTTGTGTTAAATTCTTTTAAGACCCTCGGTAGCTCTAGTCTCATTTCAAATCTAATTTTAGCATCTACATTTCTTAAAGGGTCATCTAATAAAACAACTGATGGCTTATTAACTAAGCTTCTTGCAAGTGATGTTCTCTGTTTTTGACCATTAGATAATTCTTTTGGAAATTGGTTAAGTACATGTCCTATCTTTAAAAGATTAGCGACTTCATTGACTTTTTCTTCAATTTCCTTTTCAGGTGTATTTTTGTTTTTTGCTCTTAATGGACTTGCAATATTTTCATATGCTTTCATGTGGGGATATAATGCAAAATTTTGAAAAGCCATAGATACATCTCTTTCTTCAGGATGAAGTTCATTGATAATTTGGTTATCCATTTTTATTTCTCCACTATCTGCCATCATAATTCCAGATAGAAGTCTCAATAAAACAGTTTTGCCACAACCAGATGGGCCAAAAACTACAAAAAATTCACCTTTGTCAATCTGGGCATTTAAATTTGAAATTATTTTGTCGTCTTTAAAGCTTTTGGATAAATTATTTAAATTTAAATAAGCCACACTTTATCCTTTAATGGCACCAAGACTTAATCCTTGTACGAGATATTTTTGAATAAATAGCGCTAAGATTAAAGTTGGTAAAACAGAAACAACAATTCCACAAGCAATTAAACCATAAGGTATAGCGCTTGCTGTAATGAATGCTAAAGCACCTACGGTTACGGGTTGTATAGCGCTTGAGCCCAATATAAGCGCAAATACAAAATTGTTCCATGCATATATGAAACATAAAAGAGATGCTGCAGCAATGCCTGGTTTAGCTAATGGAATTGAAATTCTCCAAAAGGATTGAAACCAAGAGTGTCCATCTAATCTGTAAGCATATTCAATATCTGGACTTATGTCTTCAAAGTAACCTCTCACTATCCATAATAAAAGAGGCAGAGTAATCAATTGATATACCCATATCAAAGCAAAGTAACTGTCATAAAGTCCTATTTCTGAAAAATAGAGATTTAGTGGAAGGATTATAAGTAGTGCAGGGGCAAATCTAAAACTTAAAAGTGTAAAGGCAATATCTTCTCCTCCTTTAAACTTATATCTAGCAAAAGCATATGCAGCAGGAACCCCAAGCAGCAATGTTACTGAAACTGAACCAACAGAAAGAATTGCACTATTTATCAAATTTTGTTTAAAATAAACGTACATAGTAGCAAATCCCTCAATTGCAATCTCTCCTTGCCATAGACCTAAATAATTTTTAAAAGTGGGTTCATAAAATAAAACTGGAACTTTTCTTAAAATCTCATCATTAGTCATAAAAGACATGTTGAAAATCCAAGCAATAGGGAACAAAAAAAACATAATTATTGCTATATATGCGAAAAATTTAAGAATGCTCCAAATATTAATTTTCATTGAAGTAACTCACCTTTTGTTTTGATTTTTAGTTTGTGCCATTGTTTTACAAAAACATGGCATAAAAAATAACAAATTGCCCATAAAACGACCATCATAGCTGCAGCTTTTCCGATATTGGTATACTGAAAAGTTTGAAGGTAGGCAGAAACTTGAAATACCATACTACTCTCTCCTGGACCACCTTGAGAGAGAGCATAAATAATATCAAATTGTTGAATGCTTTCTAATAATCTAAATAACGAGGCTGTGAGGATGAATGGAAATAGCATAGGGAGAGTTATTCTAAAAAATTTATAATACTCTGGTACGCCGTCTAATTCAGCAGCTTCAAAAGGTTGCCTTGGTAATGATCTTAGACCTGCTAAAAGTAAAATCATAATAAAAGGTGTAAATACCCATACATCTACCATTATCAAAGTAAATAAAACTGTATCTGGATGACTAGCCCAAGTGAAGCCATCTAATCCAATAAATGATAAAACATAATTGACCACACCAAAATTAGGATTTATCAAAAGCCTCCATATTAAAGAAGCAAGAGCTGGTGCTATCATTAATGGTAAGACTAACAAAACACCTAAAACGTTATTTAGCCAAGTACGTTTAGCTAGGAGCAGTGCTATTCCAAGGCCAAGTAAAAGTTCAATAATTATTGTAAAAAAAGTATAGGTAAGTGAAACCCTTATGGTGTTCCAAAATGAAGGATCGGTAAAAATATTCACATAATTATCAAACCAAATAAAACCCTTCATGTGAGGCATTTTTAAATTGTATCTTTGTAGTGAATAGTAAACCGCTGTAAAAAAAGGAATTAATATACCAACACAAACAAGCAATGCGGGTAAAGTAAGCACATATGGAAAGAGTTTGCGATTGATTTTCATTATGAAAGATCTGCACCGCTTTATAATTATAAAACGATGCAGAAAACTAGGAGGTTATTAAGCTAGACCGACATCTTTCATCATTCTATCAATCTTAGATGCTAACTTATCTAGTGTTTCATCAACATTTGATCCTGTTTGCATCTCTTGAAGTGCCGCAGCCCATTCTGTTGTTGTTTCAAAGAATAGAGGCTGAGCTGTGAAGTGGATTTTTGATCCATCAATTGAGCTGTTATATTGCTCCATATAACCAGGAGATGTTCCACGAATTTTATCGTCAAAATCACCTGAAGCCCAAACAGACTCTCTCACAGGGTTCACTTGATTGTGTTTAACACCACCAGCCATTGCGTTTTCTGGCCCATTACACCATTGCATCCAGTACCATGCAGCATCTTTCTTTTTAGAAAAATTACTCATAGCTAAAGACCAGATCCAAACATTAGGTGTTGGTGCACTTGCACTTGGATTAGGAGTGAAACCATGGAAGCCAAAGTTTCCAGCTTCTTTGTTCTCTGGGTTTCCATTGAAGAAGTATCCAAGAATATCAGCATCAAAAATCATTGCTGAAGCTCCAGCTCCAATATCATTTCCAACCTCATACCAAGTATAACCTGACCAGTTTGCTGGTCCAGATGATGCGATCATCTTAACCCACTGTTTGTGAAAGTCTTTAGACGCTTGAGAGTTCATAGCAGCTTTTAATTTCCCACCATTATTCTCAAAATCAACTAAGCCGTAGTTAGCATAAGCTGACATGAAGCCTGGGTGGATTGTTGCCCAACTTCTACTACCTCTGGTTCCGATACCATAAGACCATTCATTTGATCCAGCATTGTTTGTGAAATATTCTGCTTGATCTGTCATTTCAACAAGATCTCCTGGGGGCTTCATACCCGCCTTTTCAAAATATCTCATATTATAGGTAACGCTGTTTAACTCAAAACCCCAAGGCATACACCACTGCTTGGATCCAGCTGCACCTGGCACATCACCAGCAACACCACTCCAAGAGCAGGCATCTCTTAAATTACCTACTACGTCATTCCAGTTGTAACTTGGGTTCGTTTTACTTGAGTCTTGAATAAAGTCGTTTAAGTCTGCACACCATCCTGCTGGACCGTAAGTCCAAGTCATATAAGCACCAGTCATAAATGCATCGTACTCAGATGACTTTGATGATAACGCAGCCGTTACTTTATCAAAATATACATCCTCTGCGAAGATATCGTACTCAACATTCATGCCAGTTAAGGCCTTAAAATTGTCAAGTTCCGCAATCATGGAGTCCATGTATGGATGTTTATTCATTAAAAGTTTAATAGTAGTGCCACTATGTTTCTTCCAATCAAAGTCCTGGGCCGCTAAAGCACTTGTAACCTGCATTCCCATTAACTTAGTTAATGCAGCAAATCCTATACCATATTTTCCAGCTTTGATTAGGAGATCACGTCTAGACATCTTTCCTTTAAGGAAAGTATCAATAGCACTCTTCATCTTAGAATGAGACATATCTTATTCCTCCTATTTTAGTTAAGACTAGCATTAAACATGTTAAAAACAACGTGATTTATGTTATTTAAATAGTAATATCTAAAAAAAAGTTCATATTTTTCAATAAAAATGAGTAAATATTTAGGAGTTATCAACAATCTACTTTCTGGAAGTTATATCAGTCCCTTTTCTAAAAAAAATATATCTCTACCTATTGAAGAGATAGTAATTGAGAAATCCATTGAAAATTTAAGATTCAAATTTGCAAAAAAGTTATTGAACAAAAAAAACTTAGTAATTTCTGGAGAAAATTCTTTCAATGCCTTTGGTGAAAAAGTTTTAAAAACTTTAAAGAGTAATCATTTAGATTTTGATCTTAATATATTAAGAAAATATGAGTCTAGTCGAATATTTGCCTCTAATTTATCCGAGTCATCAAAGGAATATGAAAATATCATTGTAATAGGGTCTGGTGCTTTAATTGATTTATGTAAATTTGTTTCATTTAATAATAATCAAAACTTAATAGTCTTTTGTAGTTCTCTAACGGCTGCCGCAACAACAAGTACGGTTTCTTTAACTAATAATGGGGTCAAAGAGTCTGTAAAATCAAAAGTTCCTTTGTCTATTATAATTGATTTAGATAATCTAAAATTGGCTCCTCACCGCCTTTTAAGAAGTGCCTTGGGAGACGTTCTTTGCAGAAGCACTTGTCAAGTCGATTGGCTAACATCACATTTATTGCTAAATACAGAATATGATGAAACACCTTTTGCCCTTCAATATGAAGACGAGAAAATACTATTAGAAAATTCAAGTAAACTTTTAATTGGCGATTATAAAGCTCTTGCTGCACTATCTAGAATGACCTTACTCAATGGTATTGCAGCTATAATAGTTGGTTCAACTCATGCCGGAAGTATGGGCGAACATTTAATCAGTCATTACATAGATATGTTTATGGGTGAAAAACATCCTGGAACACTTCACGGTGAACAGGTTGGCGTAACAACTCTTTTGATTTCTAAAATACAAAATCAGATTATTAATTATTCTGATAATTTAGAATTTAAAAAGTTAAAAGTAACTGAAGAAGATTTTGAAAAATTATTTGGGAATAAAATTCATACTCAAATGTTCAAACAATTTCAAAGTAAATTCTTCGATAATGAAAAATTAAATAATGTAAATAATTTGTTAAAAACAAAATGGCCAGATCATAGAGCAATTCTTAAAAAGCACCTATTGCCAACTGACAAAATTGAAAAAGCTTTGAAAAATTGTGGTGCACCAATTAGCAATGGTGAACTTGGAATTTCAAATAATTTCTTTAATCGTGCGATCCAAGACTCTTTCCTTTTGAGAGATAGGTTTTCATATTTAGATGTTGCTCACTACACGATGACTCTTGGTAACTACATGATAAATGACTAAAATATTGATCATTTTGTCAATATTTTTATCAACTATTTTGATCAAACATGATCAAAAAATTATAAATAAATAATAAAATTTTTTATTTTTGTTTAAAATTTCTACAAAATGCATGATTTGATAATCATCGGTGGTGGAATAAATGGAGTAGGCATAGCAAGAGATGCCTCTGGAAGAGGATTAAAAGTAACTTTAATTGAAAAAGGGGATCTAGCTTCAAAAACCTCATCTTGGTCAACAAAATTAATACATGGTGGAATAAGGTACTTAGAAAATTACGAATTTAGATTAGTAAGAGAGTCTCTTAAGGAGCGA
>Ga0209359_10000318_pt1 | contig 11726 bp, 7 predicted proteins | sample MarorgKNORR_S2LV_FD_188224 | JGI IMG/M metagenome (GOLD analysis project Ga0209359, IMG submission 188224) | Marine microbial communities from the Southern Atlantic Ocean, analyzing organic carbon cycling - Surface_A/KNORR_S2/LV (SPAdes) (version 2) | ecosystem: Environmental > Aquatic > Marine... | reverse complement strand
TCAGTTTCAAGAATCATAATTGAATCTTCAGATTCAACTTTTTGACCCACCTCTACGCAAACTTCAATAACCTCTACCTCATCAACATCACCAAGATCAGGAATATTAATTTGGTTGATAGTGGGCATTAAACTTCCCAAGGATTTGGTTTTAATGGATCAACCTCAATGTCATCATAAACCTTCTTAAGTTGTGCTTTATCCATTATTTTATTTTTGTGAAGAGTGTAAGCAGCTGCTCGAACTATGCTATTTGCATCAATCTCAAAAAACTCTCTTAAACTTTCTCGCGAATCACTTCTACCAAAGCCATCTGTACCTAAAACTGTGTAATCAGAATTAACATAAGGTCGAATTTGTTCTGCATATGACCTCATATAGTCAGTTGATGCCACAACTGGTATTGGATTATCTTCAAAACACTCTTCAACATATGTTTTTTGTTCTTTTTTGGTTGGATTTAACTGATTGATTCTTTCAACCTCCATCCCATCTTTACGAAGTAAATTGAAACTTGTAACACTCCATACTTCTGATTCAACGCCATAAGTACTTAGCAGCTCTTTAGCTTTAATTGATTCATTGAGGATGGAGCCTGAGCCAAGAAGTCTGATAACTGGTTTTTTTGCAGGCAATAATTTATACATACCTTTAATAATTCCTTCTTCAGCCCCCTCTGGCATTGGCGGATGCTCATAGTTTTCATTCATTGTTGTGATGTAATAAAAATAATTTTTTTGTTCAACATACATTTTTTGAATGCCATCTTTGATAATCACTGCGATTTCGTATGAAAAAGTAGGATCATAAGATAAACAATTAGGAATAGTTGATGAAAGAATATGACTATGCCCATCTTGATGTTGAAGTCCTTCACCATTAAGTGTTGTTCTTCCTGATGTTGCTCCAATTAAGAAACCTTTTGCCTGAGAATCTCCGGCTGCCCATGCTAAATCATGAATTCTTTGAAATCCAAACATTGAATAAAATAAATAAAATGGAATCATGGGAAAGTCATAGTTTGTGTAAGCTGTTGCCAAAGCAGTCCATGCGGAAAAAGCTCCAGCTTCAGTGATGCCCTCCTCGAGCATTACACCTTCTTTAGATTCCTTATACCACATGACCTTATCTGCATCTTCAGGCTCATAGTTTTGACCAGCAGATGAATAGATACCTACCTGCCTAAATAATGCCTCCATACCAAAAGTTCTTGCTTCATCAGGGACAATTGGTACGATCCTTTTACCCAATTCTTTATCTTTTAATAAATCTGTTATAACTCTGACAGTCGCCATTGTGGTTGAAATACTTCTTCCCTCTGAACCCTGATAAAGTTTTGAGAATGATTTATCATCAGGCATTTTTAAAACTTTAGATTCTTTCCTTCTTCTAGGAATAGGTCCACCAAGCTTAGCTCTAGTTTTTTTAAGATACTGCATTTCAGGAGAATCTTCAGGTGGTCTTACATATGGTATTTGTTCAATATCTTCATCTGTAACAGGTATATTAAATTTATCTCTAAATGCTTTGATATTATCCAATGATAATTTTTTAACTTGATGAGTTGTATTATCAGCCTCTCTTGAACCAACTCCATAACCTTTTGTTGTAAGAGCTAAAATTACTGTTGGAGCTCCTGATGAGTTAACAGCTTTATGATAAGCAGCATAAACTTTATAAGGATCATGACCACCTCTATTTAGCCTGTATATATCTTCATCAGTTAAATCTTCAACAATTTTTAAAGCATCAGGATCTTTAGCAAAGAAATTTTCTCTAGTGTATGCACCACCTTTTGCCTTGAAGTTTTGCATTTCTCCGTCAAGTACAGCATCCATAATATCTTGAAGCTTGCCTTCTTTATCTTTAGCCATTATTGGGTCCCATTTTCTTCCCCAAACAACTTTAATCACATTCCATCCGGCACCCCTAAATGATCCCTCTAATTCTTGAATAATTTTTCCATTTCCTCTTACAGGGCCATCAAGTCTTTGTAAGTTGCAATTAATAACAAAAATTAAATTCTCAAGACTTTCTCTTCCAGCAAGCGCAATAGCACCTTTTGACTCCGGCTCATCCATTTCACCATCACCACAAAAGACCCATACTTTTCTATTATTTCTTGGAACAAGTCCTCTTGCTGACATATATCTCATGATATGAGCTTGATAAATACCCATGATTGGGCCTAACCCCATAGATACTGTTGGGAATTGCCAATAGTCTGGCATTAACCATGGGTGAGGATATGAAGAAAGTCCTGGTTTTTTAACTTCTCTTCTAAAATTATCTAGATCTTCTTCATGCAAATAACCTTCAAGAAAAGATCTTGCATAAATACCAGGAGAAGAATGTCCTTGGTAGTATATTAAATCTTCAAGCTGACCTTCAGACCCCCTAAAAAAGTAATTAAACCCTACATCATATAATGTTGCAGCAGATGAAAATGTTGATATGTGGCCACCCAAATCGTCATCATTTTTATTTGCTCTTAGAACTAATGCTAAAGCATTCCACCTTATAAGTGATCTAATTCTTCTTTCCATAAACAGATCACCAGGCATTTGAGCTTCTTCTTTTAAAGGAATAGAATTTCTGAAAGGTGTTGTGAGATTGTATGTCGGTATTGCACCTTCTTCATTTAATCTTTTGGCTAGTTTTGTCATTAAGAAGGATGCTCTATCCACTCCTTCTTCTTCAATTACGCTATTAATCGCTTCTAACCATTCACTCGTTTCTATTGGATCTTTGTCTTCTGGATTCATATATATACTTTAAAATGTAAGCACAATTTTACGATAGATTATGTTAAAAATATACAATATCATGTATTTATCTTAAATATTGTAAATAAATTACAAATCTATATAATTATCAAAATGATTCTAGACACATTAGTAAATGGAGAAGTTAAATTAAGTAAATCTGAAAAATGGATAGCCTTATCTGTTTTAAATAATCCAACTAAAGTAATCAATCAATCAATTACATCGCTTGCTGAAGAAGCTGGAGTGAGTTTACCTACTGTTAACAGATTCTGTAAGAAATTAGGTTTTGATGGGTATCCTGCTTTTAAGATTCAAATAGCTCAAGAAATTACAAATACAAATGAGCTCCTAGATAGATTTAATGTAGATAAAGATACTCCAGAAGTAGTGAAACGAGTGATGACAGATATTCAATCTACGATTGTAAATGTTGGTCAAAATTTAAATGCTGAATCAATAGATAAGGCTACTGATTTATTAGCAAATGCAAAAAGTATTACCTTTTTTGGATTAGGTGGATCTGGTCCTGTTGCATTAGATGCTCAGCATAAATTTTTTAGATTCGGGGTGCCTGTTGTTGCTCATACTGACTATATTAATCAAAGAATGATAGTCTCAATGATGAAAGAAGGCGACGTATTAGTACTTATTTCTTTCACAGGAAGAACTACTGAAATTGTTGAGACTGCCAAAATAGCGAAGAAAAATGGTGTAAAAACTATAGCACTAACTTCTGAAGACTCCCCTCTTGCTAGACTTTCTAATGTGGTACTCCATATTCATACTCACCTAGAAAATAACCTTCACATACCTATGACGTCAAGATTGGCTCATTTGGCTATTATTGATATTCTATCAGCTACTGTTCAAGCAAGGTTTGGTAAAGTTTTTGATAGCAGAAAGGACGAAGTTATAAAAAATATTGAAAAAACTAGGGTTTAATTTAATTATCTATTTAAGTTTTTAAGTAAAAGTGTTCTTAACTCTTTAGCTAAATCATCATTTATTTCCTTATGTGAACCATTTAATTCACCAGGTATATGATCAAAATTTTTATTATCAAAATTAAAGACATAATGATTAAACATATTTATCCAATTTTGTTTTTGATGTTCAGGCAAGTCTCTCAATGAAATAATAGAATGCATTAGTGCATCCATTGGGTTACCCATGTAACTTGGTATATCTCTCCACCAATAATTAACAAGAATATTTAAATCACCAAAACTTTCTACCTGATGCCACCATAAACTTGGAATAAAAATACCATCTCCAGGCTCAAGAATAGCCTGCATTCCATGAGACTCGGCTTCTTTAAATTTTGGATATTTTTCATAGTCAGGGTTTTCAATATCTACAAGACTAATAGGCTGTCCTGCTGGAGTGAGTTCTAAAGGTCCTATGTACATATTTTTGAGTTGAGATGGTGGAAAAAGTGTGAATTTTCTTTTTCCTGAACATACAAAAGCAATATTGTCTGGTACATCAAAATGAGGTGGTACAATAGTTTTATTACCAACCCAAATGCTTTTAAGTGGATTTACATCTCCTATAAAAAAATTATTATCTTTATTAAATCCAGGTAATACATAGTCTAAAGTCGTTGAACCCATATATATAGTTCCAGGATTATTTATTTTTTGAGATTCCGATATTGTTTCTAAAACTAAATCTAATGTGCTTTCTAGTTGTTCAAAACTCATTTGATTTTGATTATTGCCATAAGTAAACTTGTTACCCTTTTCTGGTTTGCTGGCAAAGGCAATAATTCTGTCGCTTTCATAAAAATATAAAAGATATTCACAAATCTTTTTGATGGTATCAGTAGACTTCTTAACGATAGGCCAATCAGATACTACCCCTCTAATAACAACTGGATTTTCTGATTGAAGAATGTCTAGCGAAAAATCGCTAGCATTTATTTCATTTAAATTTTTATATTCCATTAGTTATTTGCTTCTTTTAAGAGATATCAGTTTATTAACATTTCCAATTGAGGCTCCTATCATATAAATATGTTGTAAATATTGATGAATATGAAGTTTATATAAGTTTTCTTTGTCTAAATTTTTAAGTTTTTCTTCATCAATAACATATAGGCCTTTTAGCTCATGAGATTCACTTTCATTAAAATCTATTTTTATATCAGCAAGCTTTAGTAAATCAAGATTTGAGATTTCTTTACAAAAAATATCTACAGCATTTGCTTCTTTATGAATTGTTGAAAGAATATTATTTATATAATCTAAATATTCAGAATTTCCTCCATGCTCAAGAAATATCTCATTACCTTCAGAGTTATTTAATCCAGGATGATCCATGTCGATATGTAAAACTTTATTTTCATTCGGTATACCGTTAACAACTTCTTTTTGAGAGCCAATGTAAAAAGGTAGTCTTTGAATGCTTAAAGGAACATATCTTGAGATCCAAACTCCTTTGCCTAAAAATAAATTTTCATTTTCTTGAAAACCAAGAAGAGCTATCGTTTGCCAAGTATCGTTATCTTTAGTAAAAAAAATTGGATAGTCTGATTGCAAGGAAGTGTACTCGAGCGGATATACTGGACAAAAATTATAATCAAAACCACTATCAATTTTATAAACAGAATTTACTCTTAATTTTGCATGCTGTTTATTATTTAATGCTTCTAATTTCATAACCTATTATACAAAAAAGGCTGCTTTTAATTAATAAAAGCAGCCTTAAAAATTTAATTAAAGTGGGGAGACTCTAATTAAAATTTATACCTAGCACCTACTATGTATGTAGTTCCATACTGTCCTAGTGATGATAATTGTTCTTTATATCTAATATAAGTTCTAATTGTTTCACCAGTTAGGTTAAGGCCTTGGGCATATACTTCAAAGTTGTCATTAACATTATATGAAGCATTCAGATCCCACTGCTCATACTCTTCAGTATAAACAGGTGAAGAATGCTGATCGAACCCACCTAAGAATTCGTCTCTCCAGTTCCATGAAAGTCTGACTGAATATTTATCAGTTTCATAAAAACCTGAAAGGTTTGCAGAGTCATTCATACCAGTTAATGCAAACTGATAATCTAAAGCTTCTCTGTCAGCTTCTAAATCACCGTTAACAGTTGTATAGTTTGCTGTAATACCAAAACCATCTCCAAAGAGATGTTGTCCAGCAAATTCAAAACCGTAAAGTAATCCAGATTCTTCATTAACAGTTCTTGATATATTAAAGATAGCTAAAGGATCATCTCCATCAGGAAGAAGGTCTACACCACTAACTCCACCTGAAAGACAGTTGTATACTTTTAAGTCAGTATTTTCACCTGCAGCTCTACAAGCTTCAGCAGCTTGTCCAACATATATATCACGAATACCATTTACACTTTCTTGTGTAATTCTTGTTTGAAGGAAATTGTCAACAATTTTTCTCCAATACCCAATAGCAAAGTAACTTCCATCAGCATAATAATTTTCATATGTTAAATCTAAGTTATCAGCTACATATGGCATTAAACTTGGATTACCAACTACTGCATTTCTTTGGTTAACCTGAGGATTACCAACAAAATCTGTAGTAGATCTTAGGTTTCCAATACCAGGTCTAGAGATGCTTCTGCTGTATGAAAATCTAACGACTTCATTGTCAGAAATACCAATTTTAGAATCAAAGCTTGGTAAGAAGAATTTATTTGAACCAGCTCCCTCAGTGAAACCTTTCTCACCTTCTACATAACTAAATTCATTTCCTCCAACCCAAGCAATATTTGTCACTGGAGTTTCTAAACCAGAAGCTGTTACATCAGTAGATTCGTATCTAAGTCCAGTAACAATATCAACAGGCATTCCATTAAATTCAGTTTCAAAATTAAACTGAACATAATAAGAATTTGTTTCCTCTTTTACTCTTGCATCAGAGTCAATAGGTCCTGCGTTTATATTTCCTGAACCGTCAGCATTTCTATAATCTGATCCCCATGAACTTGCATTACAGCAATCAATCCAATCACCTGTATTATAAAAACCTTCATAAAAACCAATTAATTGATTCCATGTAGTGCCAAAGTAATATGTTGGTCCTTGCCCACTATTAGAAGCATCACTTAAAATACTCCCAACATTTTCTCTAGTCCACATTGCATCTTCAGCATAATCAGCAGAAGACAACCACCAACCAGCTGGAAGCTGACCTGAATACATATTTTGGTTTAACCAATCTTGTTCAGCGCTTGCATATCCAAATTTAATAGATTTTAAAGCACTATCATCATCTGAGTTTTCCCACAAAGCTGATAAGTGCATTTGACTCATTTCGTTTTCAGAATAATAGTCACTTGATGCACCAAATAAAGTACCAATATCACTCGCTTCAAATTCATCTTTTCCAGCTACGTTAAAGTTGAAAACATGAACTCCTGAACTAGGATATGTAGCAGTTTTTGTACCAATACATGCTGTACCACCAAAACAGGTATTACCAGTAATCAAGAATGTATCACTTCCTACTCCTGGTGCACCTTTTCCTTCGGCAGTTGAATCATGTGCATCAAAAGTGACAGTTAAGTTATCTGAAGCATTCCACTCTAAGTTAAATCCTAAAGAATCATTAGTATTAATAAGGCCGCCTTTAGACATGTTACTTGCATAGTCACCACCAGATTCTGTAACAGTTGTAAAAGTACCATTTTCATTGGTAACAGCATTTACGACATTTCCGCCGCCAACAAACCATATTCCAATAGATCTTCTGTCAGAGAAAAAGTCTCTCTTTGAATGTGTGTAGTCAACTGTTGCTCTAACATCATCGCTAGCTTGCCATTGGATTGTAACCTGAGCATTAGTTCTCTCTGTTTGGTTATCTAACCACTGATAGTCAGCATCTTGTGGATACCAAGTTGTAGACTTAGTGCTATTATTTGTCCAAACTGCTGGATCAATTCCACCAGTATTGAAATTTGGTAACCAAGTGTTAACCCTAGCTTTCTCTTCTCTATTATGTCTTTCTTGAGAAGAAGCAGATATAGATACACCAATAGTATCATCAGCAAAAGTATTACTATAAATACCCATAATTTGAGGTGTAGTGTCATCACCCATGACGCTATAAGCATCAACAAGCGAAGCATCAAGAACACCAACAAAACCAGGAGCATCAAGCGGTCTTGTAGTTACCATATTAACAGTAGAACCAATACCACCTGTTGGGATTGCAGCGTTACCTGTCTTATAAACCTCAACAGCAGCAATTCCAAAAGGAGAAATATCAGCAAAATCAAAAGATCTACCTCCAACTGTTGGCATACTTCTTCCATTTAAAGTAACAAGGTTATATTCTGGCCCTAAACCACGAACAGTGACTCGAGAACCCTCTCCATTGAATCTATCGATAGATACGCCAGATATTCTTGCTAAAGATTCAGCTAAGTTAGTATCAGGATATTTACCAATATCTTCTGCTGTAATAGCGTCAACGACACCATCAGCATTTCTTTTTCTATCTAGCGCAGATTTTAAACTTTGCGCATAAGAACCCAGAACAACAACTTCTTCAACAGATTCATCATCGGTTGATTGAGCTATTGCAGGGACAGAAGCTAAAGAAAGCGCTAATCCGGATAGGACTACATCTCTCCTTGAGCCTATTTTATTAGTGTACATATGTTTCCCCCATATATATTAGTGTTTTATATATTTAGTGGTTCTAAATATATTGAAAATAACCATATACGATATGTAAATTAATGCAAGTTTTTTATAAAAAATGCATAAAAATGTAAATAATTAACAAAATTTGAAGTATGAGTATAAAAAAAGTATGTTTTAACGTGCTAAAACGTATTAAATTTACGGAATGAAAAAAGGCTTTTTATGTGTAAACTAGAAATCTTTGATAATTTCTATATCAGCCTTATCTTGATTTAGAAGATAATATAGAGGTAACGACTGATCAGATTTAGCTTGATTTAAAACTTGTAATTTTTTTTCACTAGATACAAGTAAGTAAATATTTTTTGATTCTAGAATCATTGAAAGATTCATACTTACTCTTTTGTGACATGGGTTGCCCATAGGTTCTGTAAAAAAAATTTCTGTATCTGATTCTAAGTCAAAGTATTCTGGATTGGTTTCAATTAGTCTTGGAAATAAAGATGCGAAGTGTCCATCCTCCCCCATACCCAAAAGCATGACACTAAAAGGTCTTTTTAGATTAAGTAATTCCTTAGTTTGTGTGCATATTGATATGAAATTAGCATCCTTTGCCTTATCTTTAATTAGTAAATCATTCACTAATTTTTCATTCGAATCGTCATGATTTATATCTACAACCCTGTCATCTACTAATGATATATTTATGTCAGGCCATTTAGCCTCCATGCCTGATAGGTCTTTGAATATTTGAACTGGGCTAGAGCCACCACTGACAATAAAAGAAGACTGTGTATTGTCACAAAGATCTTTTTCCAATTCATTAAATATAGTTTGAGATATATTTTCCATAATTATTTTGTTAAGTTAAGTAAGATTATTGCTCGGCACAAACAAAATCAATTGCCAGTGCCTCAACGAAAGAATCAAACATTTTAAAGATTGATTATTTGTATAGCTTCAGAATGCTCTTCTGAAAAAATACTGGAAACCATTATAAATTTTAAATCATCCTTATTATCATAGTAATTTCTAAGAATCTTAGAAACATTTACTAATGTTTTATCATGATTTGATAAATTAGATAAATAGAATGGAATAGTAGAGCCCACTAAGGAAAGTTGATTCAATGTCTTCTTATTTCCTGTAAATGTGAAGATAGGTATTCCATGAGGTTTTGAATTAGAAATATAATTCGCTGTCTTACCTGTCCTAGTAATTGCAATGATTCCATCAGCGCCTATTGATTCAGCTAAGTTTTTTGCTGCTACTCCAATATGCTGCCAGTCTGAGTTCGGCATAAAGTTACTTTCATAACCTAAGGTTCTAAATTTTTCAGTTTTTTCAGCAATGGATTTAAGAAAGCTAACACATTCAAATGGATATTTTCCGATACTAGTTTCACCTGAAAGCATTATTGCATCTGCACCCTCATATATAGCATTGGCAATATCAGTAACTTCAGCCCTAGTTGGAGTTGGATTTTCAATCATTGATTCAAGCAAATGAGTGGCAACAATTGATCTTCTTCCCCATTTAGCGCAAGCATACATTATTCTTCTTTGTATATTAGGCAAATCAACTAGACTGGTTTCAATACCTAAATCTCCTCTAGCTACCATAACGCCCCACGAAGCCCTGCTTATATCATGAATATTATCTAAGCCTTCTTGATTCTCAATCTTGGCTATAATTTTTGCTTTTGATTTTTTCTTATCAAGTATTTCTTGGAGCTTTTCTAAATCTTCAGTATTTCTTACAAAAGACAATGCAATGAAATCAACTTTGTTTTTTATCCCAAAGGCAATATCATCAAGATCTTTAGATGTTAATGATGGAAGGTTGACTCTAACACCTGGTAAATTTACATGTCTTTTTGATCCGAGCTTTCCTCCATCTAGAACTTTACAGCGAAGCGTCTCTTCATCTTTAGACAAAACCATAAAGTTAATTAATCCATTATCAACTGAGATTCTAGAGCCCTCACTTACACTATGAATTAAGTCCTTATAATTAATTTTTATTGATGATGTTTCAACATCAACCTCATCACGAACTGTTAAGGTTACTTCCTCTCCAACATTTAATTCTAAAGGTAGCTCTGTATCCCCTGTTCTAATCTCTGGACCTTGAGTATCAAGGAGAATACCAATTTTTCCAGAATTTAATTTTGATTCTTTATTTATTTTATTAATGCGATCAATTATTAATTGGGCTGATTTGTGAGTTGCATGAGACATATTTATTCTTGCTACATTCATGCCATTATTATGAAGTTTTCTAAGCGCAGTAAGACTTTCAGTTGCAGGACCGATTGTGCAAATGATTTTTGTTCTAGTATATTTCATAACAGCTCTCTAAAGCAGGAAGTATATACCTTTAGAGAAATTTTATGCTGTTTCTTTGAGAGAAATAGCAGAAATTTCTTTGATATATAAGGATAATTCTATCATTCTCTTTGAAAAACCCCATTCATTATCATACCAAGCTAGAATTTTAGTTTGATTTCCAATTTGATAAAGGTGATTGCTATCAAAAATAGATGATGAAGAATTATGATTGAAATCAGTACTTACAAGAGGTAAATCACAGACCGATAAGATTCCTTTATATTCACTATTAGCTGCATCTCTAATTATCTCAACTAACTCATCAAGACTGAATGATTTTTCTGCTTCAAACGTGAAATCTAACATAGAAACATTTAATGTAGGAACCCTTGTTGCCATGCCATTAAGTTTTCCATCAAGTTCAGGTATTACTAAACCAATTGCTTTTGCTGCTCCTGTTTTAGATGGAATGATTGATGCTGATGCTGCTCTTGCTCTATATAAATCGGAATGAGCCACGTCTAATAAACTCTGATCATTTGTACTAGCATGAACTGTATTAACAAGGCCACTTTTTATTGTGTAATTTTCATGAATAATCTTAGCAAGTGGTGCTAAACAATTTGTTGTACATGAAGCATTAGAAATAATTAAGTCATCTTCTGATAATTCATTATGGTTAACTCCAAATACAATAGTTTTATCTGGACTTTGTGCAGGGGCTGAGATTAATACCTTCTTTGCTCCTGCTTCAATGTGACTTGAAGCGGCTTCTTTGGATGTAAATATTCCAGTGCATTCAAAAACTATGTCTATATCAAGCTCTTGCCATGGCAAGTCTGCTGGATTTCTTTCTGAAAAATATTTGATAGAAGACTGATCTATTTTTATTTCATTATTTTCAATTTTAATTTCATTGTTAATCGATCCATGAATAGAATCATATTTTAGTAAATGAGCATTTGATTCAATTTTTCCTAAATCATTGATGGCTACTAACTCC
>Ga0209359_10000311_pt1 | contig 11807 bp, 10 predicted proteins | sample MarorgKNORR_S2LV_FD_188224 | JGI IMG/M metagenome (GOLD analysis project Ga0209359, IMG submission 188224) | Marine microbial communities from the Southern Atlantic Ocean, analyzing organic carbon cycling - Surface_A/KNORR_S2/LV (SPAdes) (version 2) | ecosystem: Environmental > Aquatic > Marine... | reverse complement strand
TATTTTTGTTTTGTCTCGGCAATGATTTCTTTTTCTTCCTCTGAGGAGTAATAAATGCCTGATCTATATTGGGTACCCATATCATTCCCTTGTCTCATGCCTTGAGTAGGATCATGATCTTCCCAAAATGTTTTTAGTAATGATTCATAACTTATAATCGCAGGATCATAAACAACAAGTACAACCTCATTATGTCCTGTAAAACCGGTACAAACTTCTTTATAGGATGGATTTTTTGTAAAGCCACCTGCGTATCCGGCTGAAGTAGTATAGACGCCATCTAATTCCCAAAACCTTCTCTCGACACCCCAAAAACATCCCATTCCAAATATGGCTTGTTTTAGGTGATCTGGAAAAGGACCTTTTAATGGCGTTCCCTTTACAAAGTGGTGCTCTGGAACTTCAACTTCCTCTTCTCTGCCAATCAAAGCTTCAGATTCAAGAGGTAGGATGCTTTTTTTATTTAGTAAATCTATTAGCGACATTATTTATTCTCTCTATTTGCAATGAGTTCATCAACTACAGATGGATCTGCTAAAGTTGTGGTATCACCTAAGTTATCAATTTCGTTGGTGGCAATTTTTCTCAATATTCTTCTCATAATTTTACCAGATCTTGTCTTGGGTAATCCAGGAGCCCATTGAATAATATCTGGTTTAGCAATAGGTCCTATTTCTTTTGCAACTAGTTTAACTAAATCAGATTTGAGGCCTTCTTCTGGCAAAATATCAGACATCAAAGTTACATAGCAATAGATTCCTTGCCCCTTAATATCATGTTCATAACCAACTACTGCCGCTTCAGCTACATCTTGATGAAGAACTAAAGCACTTTCAACTTCTGCTGTCCCTAATCTATGACCGGATACGTTGAGTACATCATCTACTCTCCCAGTTATCCAATAATATCCATCTGAATCTCTTCTCGCTCCATCACCAGTTGTGTAGTACCCAGGATACATTGAATAGTAAGTATCTATGCATCTCTGATGGTCACCATATACCGTTCTAATTTGTGAGGGCCAACTAGACTTAATGACAAGATTTCCAGAACCCTCGCCTATAATTTCTTCTCCACTTTCGTCCAGAAGTGCTGGCTCAATTCCAAAAAAAGGTTTTGTGGCACTTCCTGGCTTCATAGAAGTAAATCCTGCTACAGGTGTAATCATCATGGCTCCAGTTTCAGTCTGCCACCAAGTATCGACTATGGGGCAAGAAGAATCTCCAACAACTTTGTAATACCATTCCCAAGCTTCAGGATTAATAGGTTCTCCCACTGTCCCAAGGATTCTCAGTGAATCTCTGCTTGATGACTTAACAAATTCATCACCTTGTGCCATGAGAGCTCTTAGTGCAGTTGGTGCTGTATAAAAGATATTTACTTTGTGTTTATCAATAACTTCCCAAAATCTTGAAGGCGAAGGAAATGTCGGTATTCCTTCAAAGATTAATGATGTAGCACCATTTGCAAGAGGACCATAAACAATATAAGAATGCCCCGTAACCCAGCCAACATCTGCAGTACACCAATAGATCTCATCATCCTTATAGTCGAATACCAGCTTGTGAGACATTGCTGCTTGAAGAAGATATCCACCTGTAGTGTGCAAAACTCCTTTTGGTTTACCTGTTGATCCAGATGTGTAGAGAATAAATAGGGGATCTTCAGAGTCCATTATTTCTGGCTCGCAATTGGAAGGAACACCTTCTGAAATTTCTTCAAATCTAATATCGTAGTCCTCATTCCATGAAATCTCTGCTCCTGTTCTGGTGATGACTAAAACAGTATGGACATTTGGACATCCTTGAAGAGCCTCATCAACATTCTCTTTAAGAGGAACTGTTTTCCCTCCCCTCAAGCCCTCATCAGCAGTTATAACGGTCTGGCAATCAGAATCCAGGATCCGGTCTTTTAAGGACTCAGGGGAAAAGCCTCCAAAAACCACAGAGTGAATCGCTCCAATTCTCGCACAAGCTAACATCGCATATGTTGCTTCGGGGATCATAGGCATATAGATACAAACTCTATCGCCTTTTTTTACATTTCTAGCTTTAAGGACATTCGCAAATTTACATACTTCATCGTGAAGTTTCTGATAGCTGATATTTTTTGTTTCTTCAGGATTATCTCCTTCCCATATGAAGGCAGTTTTTTCAGCATTTTCAGGAAGATGTCTATCAATGCAGTTTACAGATGCATTTAATTTTGCATCTTTAAACCATACGATTTCACCTTTCTCTATATTAGTCTCTTTTACTTTAGACCATTTATTATCCCAACTCAGATAACTCTCGGCCTGAGATGCCCAAAATTCTTCAGGTTTGTTTAAAGACCATTGGTATAACTCATCAAATTCAGACTCTTTTATGTTTGAATTCTCCTGAACTGATAAGGGAGGATTATATATTTTATCTTTAGTCATGAATTTTATATTAATGCAGGAGAGGGATTAAAGTACATTTTGGAACCTTCTGGTTTATTAAAGTACTCTAATAACTTTTCTAAAAGAAGGTTGTAATCGCTTTCATTTGCTTGTAAGTCTAAATAATCCGAATTTACAATCAAAACAGGCGATCTATTGTATTCAAAGAAAAATTCTTTGTATGTCTCATTCAATAATTCGAGGTAGTCAAAACTGATTGTTCTTTCCATTTCAATCCCTCTGTGCATAACTCTTTCATAAAGAGTTTTTGTCTCAGCCTGAAGATAGATAACCAAATCAGGAGATGGAAGATCTATAGCAAGATACTGATAGATTTGTTCGTAAAGCTTCAATTCTTCTGCTGAGAGGGTTGCTTTAGCAAACAGCTTGTCTTTATCTAAAAGAAAATCTGAAACTCTATTAGATGAGAAGATATCTTCTTGTTTTAGCTCTTGGATTTGTTTTACTCTTTGAAAAAGAAAAAAAAGCTGAGTTGCTAAAGCAGCTTGTGACTGATTGATATAAAAGTCAGGTAAAAAAGGATTTTCGGATGGTCGCTCCAAAAAAGTATCATAACTAAAAGAGTCTGCAAGAAGTTTTGTTAAGGTTGTTTTTCCGGCGCCAATAGGTCCTTCTACAGCTATAAATGTAGGCAACTTATCATACTTTTTTATATCTATTTGACCTTTTTCCATATGCTAGGTTATTACAAAATATATCTTATCCTAACTTCAAAACATTTAAGTATTTTTAGGTTTAAATAGCTTTAATTAGCGATTCTCTTAGTCCACCATGCACCAACGCCGCTTAGATCTTCTCCTGATTTTTCTCTCAGTAAAAGAAAATCATAAGAAGCTCTAAATCTAGGATGTTTAATTAAAATTTTGGATTTTTCAGGTATTCTTAATAACATCACTTGCATCTCCCATGTCTCTTTTATAGATTTTTGAATTCTACTCGGGATAAAGCAATGTTCATTATGCCGTTTAAGTATTATATTTGCTGCTCTCGTAATCTTTGGAACTTTTATTTTCTTTGAATTGAGTTCACCTACCTTATTTATTAAGGCAGGCCATAAGAATACTGAAAATAGAAAGGATGGAGTTAGTGTTTTATCCTCATGAAATCTTTTATCTGTGTTTCTTAAAGCATTAAATACAAATCTTCTGTCTTTCTTGGCATCCAGATAGCCTTGCGTTACAGGGAGGATATATTTAATTGTTTGATACTTTTGCATATCTTTCATTATTGATTCCGCATTTCCTGTTAGGAACAACTTGAGCGTTTCTTCATAAATTCTTCCCGATGATATTTCATTGAGTAAGTGTGAAAGTTTGAGTATTTCTTTCTCAAGTTTGGGCTCAAAAGTTAGATTTAGCTTAGACTTGAATCTGATGGCTCTAATTATTCTTACAGGATCTTCTCTGAATCTTTTTGAACTATCTCCAATTGATCTGAGTACTCTATTTTGTATATCTTCGTAGCCCCCAACGAAATCAATTACATCCATATTTCTGATATTTAAATATAAAGAATTAATTGTAAAGTCTCTTCTATAGACATCATCTTCTATGCTGCCATAATTATTATCTCTGAGAATAATTCCTTTATGAGATTTTTTTGTATGCCTTTTGCTAGATGATCTAAACGTAGATATTTCAGTAATATTTCTACCAGATCTTGCATGAACGATTTTAAATCTTCTTCCAATGATTCTTGTTTTTGGAATAGCCTTTTTTATTTCTTCTGGCGTGGCATCTGTAACCACATCACAGTCTTTTGGTTTTAACCCTAGAATTGAATCTCTTACAAAGCCGCCAACTATAAATGCATCAAACCCTGAATTATTAAGCTTTGCGATGATGGATTTAGCATCCTTATCAAGATGCTTAATTTCTATACCATGCTTAGAGGCCTTGATGACCTTGGGAGAGTTGGTATTTTGGTTTAGCACCAAAACATTTTAGCCATATTGCTGCCTTTCATGAATCTCTTCAATGGTTTTGCAATCAATACATCTAGTTGCTGTAGGCCTAGCCTCTAACCTTCTTATTCCAATTTCTATCCCACACGATGCACAATATCCATAATCATCGGATTTTAGATCTTCGATGGATTCGCTAATTTTTGATAAAAGTCTCCTTTCTCTTTCTCTAGTCCTGAGCTCTAGAGTAAATTCTTCCTCATGTGTAGCTCTATCAGATTCATCTGGAAAGTGACTAGCATTTTTTTGTATTTTGTCTGCTGTCCGATCTTGTTCTAGTTGTAATTGCTGTTTCCAGCTTAATAGAATTTCTTGAAAATGTTTCTTTTGTTTAACACTCATGTATTTCTCTGATTTCTTCAGAGCATATGGCTTTATTGAGGCTAAGAATTGAGATTCTTCGTAACGATCTACTTTCTTAGTTTTCTTAGATGTTACTTTTTTGGTTGATACAGTCTTTGCTGTACTTTTTTTAGCTGTTGTTTTCTTAGAAGGCTTTGTTTTAACAGGTACCTTTTTTGCCGATATTTTCTTAGCAGGAGTCTTTTTGGTAGTCGCTTTTTTTACAGTTTTTTTTGCAGGCATTTTATGAAATCTTAAATTGTTTAATGCTGAAGGCGCAGCAATTTAGCAGAATAATTTTTCAATTGCTAGTAAAAGTTCTTTTAATTTCTTCGTATTCTTTTTTTGATAATCTAGGCCCATTTTTTTGAACAATTCTAGAAGCAGCGAAGCATCCAAATTTTGAGGATTCTTCAAGATTTTTTTGATTATTTAGACCATTTAAAACAGCACCAGCAAACATATCACCAGCACCGTTTGTGTCTATAGCCTTGACCTCTTGTCCAGAAACAGAAAATTCATAATTTTCATCATAACCGATGCAGCCATCTGACCCTTTTGTAATGACAAGGTTTGGAGTGTAATTTTTAAAATAACTAAAAATTTCCTTTTCAATAATACTTCCGGCGAACTCCTGCGCTTCAGATTCATTACAGAAAATTAGATCGCAATTAATTTCTATTAGCTCTACAAGTTCTTTTTTAAATGACTTCACTATAAAAGCATCTGACAAAGATAGTGCTACTTTAGTATTATATTTTTTTGTTTGTGTTATTGCCTCTTTGAAGGTGTCATAACCTTCTGGAGAAGCAACTAGATATCCTTCTAAAAATATGTAATCAGAATTTTTGATAACTTCTTGATCCACATTGCAGGTAGAGATATTAGAATTTATTCCAAGGTTTGTGCACATAGTTCTTTCTGCATCATCTGAGATCATGACTAGACATTGCCCAGAAGGTATTTCTGAATCAATCAATTCAGAATTATGATCTATTCCATTAGACGACAAGTCTTCCAGGTAAAATCTTCCGTTGTCATCATCAGAAACTATACAAGACATATGACAAGAAGATCCAAAAAGAGAAGCAGCAACAACTGAATTAGTGGCAGAACCGCCGCAAGCCTTATCAGGTGATTTCCCAAGATCCATGAGCTCTTGAATTAAATTAATCTGATCATCTTTTTCAATTAATGTCATACCTCCCTTAGCTATACCTCTCTCTTCATTTGCTTTAACGAAATCATCGTCAATTTGAAAGGTTATATCGACTAAGGCGCTACCGAGACAACAAAGATCGTATTTCATTTTTATACACAAAATTTTTTAAAAAACGTAGACTGTGGCAAATGGAGCAAGTAATCAAGTAATAAATGAGATTTAAGCTAACAATAGGATTCTTTGTAGGTTTTATTTCGATAATAGTCTTCATTTTCACTGTCGCAACTGTTGCCGTTCTCGACTATCGAGTTACATCTAAACTAGACGGTGTACTCTGGACAATACCTGCAAAAATATACTCTCGTCCTTTAGAATTGGCAGAAGGCATTACTCTCAATAAGGATAATTTAATTAAAGAATTAGAAATGCTTTCCTATGAAAGGGTTAAAAATCCAATGCAGCCTGGCGAATTTAAATATTCTGGAGATGATCTTAAAATATTTTTACGAGGATATTTAGATCAACGCTCAGGTATATTTAATTTAAAATTTGATGCTTCTGTGATTAAGGAGATTACTGATCAGTTGGGCATTTCTCAAGATTTAATAAAACTCGAACCAACTGTTATTGGTGGCATGTATCCTTCACATATGGAGGATAGAGTTCTCCTTAATTGGCCAGAAGTGCCAGCAATATTAGTCGATACTATTCTTGCAGTGGAAGATCAAAATTTTTTTAATCACTATGGAATATCATTGAAATCTATTTCGCGAGCATTTCTAAAAAATGTGCAGGCTGGAGGAGTTGAGCAAGGAGGAAGTACTATCACACAACAATTAGCTAAAAGCCTTTTCTTTTCTTCCGAGCAGACCATCAGAAGAAAGGTTTTGGAAGCAATAGCTTCTTTGATAATAGAATTTCGTTACTCCAAAGAAGAAATTCTTTTGGCATATGTTAATGATGTATTCCTTGCGCAATCAGGAAAGAGGGCAATTCATGGATTTGGGATGGGCGCACAACATTTTTTTGGTACTTCTATTCAAAATCTCTCTACGGATCAAGTAGCTCTTTTGGTAGGTATGCTCAAAGGACCCTCTTTTTATAATCCAAGAAGAAATCCAAAGAATGCTACCAAAAGAAGGAACTTAGTTTTAAGAGTTTTAAACACCAGTAATAAGATATCTGACTCGGCATTTGAGACTTTAAAAAATAAAGAACTTGGTGTTTCCCTGCCTAATTACAGAACTGAGACTAGATATCCGGCTTTTCATGACCTAGTCAGGCTTGAACTCCGGAAGAATTTTGATGAGAAAGAACTTCGAACTAAGGGCTTGGCCGTCGAAACTAATTTGGACCCTGTATTACAAGACAGTTTGGAGAATAATCTTCAAAAAACTAAACTTCAACTTATAAAAAAGTATGGAACTAAATTAGACGAACTTGAGGGTGCCGCCATAGCAGTTGATATTTCTAGCGGTGAGGTCAAAGCTGTAGCAGGAAGCACAAAACCATCTAGTTACGGTTTCAATAGATCTATAAATGCTATAAGACCAATAGGTTCTTTAGTGAAACCTTTTATCTATCTCACTGCTTTAGATCAATATAATGATTACAATCTCACCACTTTATTAGATGATTCTAAATTAAGTCTTATGAGTGGCGGCAAAGTCTGGGAGCCCGATAATTTTGATAAGAAATTTCATGGCCTAGTACCACTACATGTAGCTTTATGGCAATCTTATAATATAGCTTCAGCTAGGCTTGGATTAGATGTGGGATACGAGGCAGTAGAAAATATGTTTCTTAATCTTGGTATAAAAAAAGAAGTTCCTAATTATCCCTCCCTTTTTATTGGGTCATATGAACTTTCTCCCTATCAAGCCATTCAAGCTTATCAGACTATAGCAAATGATGGTTTTTATTCACCTTTGAGGTCAATTAGGCAAGTTAAGGATATTGAGGGTAAGATTGAATTTTTTTATCCTTATAGTATTGATCAGACAATCAGACCAGAATCAGTAGCATTGTTGAAATTCGCTATGCAACAAACTTTTGAACGCGGTACTGCCAGAGGATATTCAAAGAAGCAGATTCAATTATGGAATGCTGGAGGAAAAACAGGCACTTCAAATGACCAAAGAGATAGTTGGTTTGTAGGTTTTGCGGGCGAACTTTTGATTCTTGTGTGGCTTGGATTTGATGACAACAGACAAACTCCCTTGACTGGACGAACGGGTGCATTTCAGGTTTGGAAGAATTTCATAAATGACATTAAACCGGTCAAAACCATCAAATCTTCATTGCCACGTATTAATTATGTATGGACAGATATTGATGATGGATTACGAAGTGGTAAGAAATGTAAGAATTCTATTCTTGTTCCTTTTATTGAAGGAACTGAACCGAATAAAATTCCAGATGTCAGAAGAGATTGCTCAAGTAGGATTGAAAGTTCAAGAAATAGTGTAATGGATAAGTTAAAAGAAGTTTTTGAGGTGGGTCAGTAGTGAAGTTAATTAAATTATCTGTAATCCTTATTATGGTTGGGGGTTTATTGTCATGTGCGTCGAATCAAAATGTGAAAGATGTCACTAATTATAAGATTCCAGTTAATGATTTCTCCAGAACTGTTGAACTCTTGATTTCTAACCAACAGTTCTTGGAAGAAGAAATTACGAAAATAAATTCTCAAAATCCCTCTGTTCAAAGGATACTTTTAGCTGCTGACTCCGATTTGAAACAAGAAAACTATATTAAAACTAATTCTGAACTTGAAAGAGCTTTTAGAATAACTAAAAATGATGGTGCTTTATATCTGAGATTAGCACACTTAAGGTATAAACAAGGGTTGTTGAAAGAATCTGAATCCTTTGCTTCTAAAGGATTGTTGTTAACAAATATTTCATCTTGGGAAAGATTGCTCCTAAATGTTTATCTAAAAAACTAAGCCTAGATAGTCTCATTGCAAGTCTATATAATCCGCTTCCCTTAAATATGGAAGCATATTGATGACGAAAGTTGGAATTATAGGAGGATCAGGTTTTGCTGGTGAAGAGCTGATAAAACTTTTATCTCTCCATGACTCAAGCTCTATAATAGCTATTAGCTCAAGAGAGCTAAAAAACACTCCTGTGTCAGACTTGTTTCAAGGTACTGATTTAAATTTTGTAGATCCTGAAGATCAGATCTTTTATCAATGTGACATCGTTTTCTTCGCAACTCCGCATGGAACAGCAATGGATAAAACAAACTCTTTCATTCAGAGAGGAATAAAAGTCATTGATTTATCTGCAGATTTTCGACTGAAAGATCCTTCAACCTGGAGAGAATGGTATGGTTCGAATCATAGAGATTTAGAAAACTTAAAGAATTCTATTTATGGTCTAACTGAACTTAATGCTGAGTTGATAAAAACCAGCAATCTTACTGCTGTACCTGGCTGTTATCCAACCGCATCTATTCTTGGGTTGCTGCCTTTAGTTAGTAATAAGCTTCCGATAGATTCAATTATCATAGATGCAAAGTCAGGAATTAGTGGAGCAGGTAGGACTAAAGTTAACGAAAGTCTAAAAGATGACATTCAAGAAAATTTTAGAGCATATGCTACTGGAGGACATCGACACCTCCCCGAAATAATTGAAGTCCTTGAAGGAATTTATGGGTCATCTCTAAAAATTAATTTTTTACCTCATCTCATTCCAGCTATGAGGGGAATCTACTCAACAATATATGTTAATTTCGAGGATACTCAGAATCAATCAATAGAAGAGATTTATAGTGATTTTTATCAAGACTCACCTAATATTGAGTTAATGTTAAATGGTAAGGTTCCAGAAATTCTGAAAGTTGCTGAGACAAATAATTGTCAGATAGGTATTTATCAATCAGCCATTGAGAATCAAATTGTGATCATTTCAGCTATTGATAATTTAGTTAAAGGTGCCGCAGGTCAAGCGATAGAATGCTACAATCTTATGACTGGTAATTATCAATTGAAAGGTATAAATAATGGTTGAAACTTATACACCCTCTTTAATTCAACTAACAGATCGAGCTGTTCATAAGATTTTATCTCTTAAAAATAAAGAGACAGAATCTGAGATTTTAAATCTCAGGGTATACGTTACTGGCGGAGGGTGCTCGGGTTTTCAGTACGGATTTTCTTTTGACAATACAATAGATGAAGACGACACCTGTATAGAAAAAAAGGGAGCTAATTTGCTCATTGACTCCTTAAGCTTGCAGTATCTCCAAGGATCAACAGTAGATTATGTAGAAGATTTAACGGGTTCAAAATTTATAATTTCCAACCCGAATGCCACTACAACTTGCGGTTGTGGAGAGTCCTTCTCTATTTAGTAGGTAAATACACTTTACCTAAGAACACTTTCTCATTGCTCCCTGTAATTGCACTCATATTAAATTTAATATTATTTACCCTTTTATATGCTAACCAAGCAAAACAAATAGCTTCGACGTAATCTGGATCTAGCCCAAGTTTATCAGTTGAGTAACATTTCTCTCCCAAAAGGAATGATATTCTGCTCATCAAAAATTTATTATGAACTCCGCCGCCGCATATATATATTTTTTCATTAACGATTTTAAGTCTCTTCAAAGAATTTGAGAGACTGCTTGCAGTAAGTTCTGCCAAGGTTGCTTGAGTATCACGAGGATCTATTTCTCGGTTCAGTTTCATAAGACAATCTTGAAGCCAAGATAAGTTGAAGTAATCTGGGCCAGTGCTTTTAGGCGGATTAAGCGAAAAATAATCGTCTTTTATCATTATATCCAGTAAGTCTTGATCTACAGTTCCTGATTTTGCCCAATTGCCTTCGTTGTCGTAGTTGCCCATTTTATTTTTTTTTGTCCAAATATCTAAAAGACAATTTCCTGGACCGGTATCAAAACCTATTAGTTTTACGTCACCTAATAAGGAAACATTAGTAATACCTCCTATATTTATTATTACTCTCTTTTTATTCTCTATAGCGAATACTTCTTTATGAAAAATAGGAGACAAAGGTGCGCCTTGTCCTCCTTTCGCAATGTCATCATCTCTAAAGTTGGCAATAGTCTTTATACCGAGCTGATTACTTATTAACTGAGGATTACCAATTTGAAGTGAAAAAGGAGGCATAGAATTAGGTTCATGTTTTATAGTTTGTCCATGAGAACCTATCGCCTCAATTTTTTCTTTTTTCAAACTGAGAGACGCAATAAAGTCTTCCACTCTGTCGGAAAAAAATTCGCCTAGTCTTAAATCTAACTCTTTGATTAGAGTTTCGTTAAGCTTCTTAGACCTTGTATTTTCACTAATTTCTTCCTTTATATTGCTTGGTATATCGTAATTTTTTAGTCCAATTATGTTCAATTCATTATCAGAAAACTTAACTGCTGCGCAATCTAAAGAATCTGCACTAGTTCCAGTCATTAACCCAATATAGATTTCACCCGCCATAAAATTCTCTTTGATTAACGAGATATTTATAATTACTTAGTTGATTTAGGAGATTCTGAGATTTTTTTCTATAGTTATTGAGTTCAGAAGAATCAATGGGTGCGGCATTTGGAAATTTTACTTTAAGTGGATCCGTGTGCTTTCCATTAACATGAAATTCGTAATGCAAATGAGGTCCAGTTGCAAGCCCAGTGCTACCTACATAACCAATTGTTTGACCCTGTTTGACCTTACGACCAACTTTTGTTCTGGAGCTAAATTTATCTAGATGACAGTAACGAGTAACATAATCTTCAGAGTGCTTAATCTTAATTTCATTACCGCAACCTCCATTATATTCAGCAAATAATATTGTTCCATCGCCAGTTGCTCTAATTGGAGAACCCTTATTGGCCGCATAGTCTACTCCTTTATGTGCCCTTATTGTATGTAAAAT
>Ga0209359_10000309_pt1 | contig 11858 bp, 15 predicted proteins | sample MarorgKNORR_S2LV_FD_188224 | JGI IMG/M metagenome (GOLD analysis project Ga0209359, IMG submission 188224) | Marine microbial communities from the Southern Atlantic Ocean, analyzing organic carbon cycling - Surface_A/KNORR_S2/LV (SPAdes) (version 2) | ecosystem: Environmental > Aquatic > Marine... | reverse complement strand
AAGTCCATCTATCTAGATAGCGATTCTTTTTTTTGCTTTTCTTTCGCTTTACTGCAAAAAGCATTTTAACTTCTTTGTTTAGGTGTTTATATTTACCTTTAACATAAAAATCAATTCCTCGATGAATATCTTCTTTTGAAGCTCTTTCTACTAGGTATTTTTTTCTGATTGCTAGATCAAAAAAAGACAAAGGGTCAACATCCTGTTTCTCCATGCGCCTTACCAGATTTTATTGGGTTTTAGAGTTTCAACAATATCGTATTTCGCTCGATAATTGTTAATCGTATTAGAAGAAGACTTATAAGATGCAATTAGTTGGTTTAGTCTTTTTTGTGCAGATTCGCGAGATATATAGTTTATATCTTCAAATCTTCTGCCATTTTTTGTTATGGCAAAAATAACAAGCTTGTCTTGCACTTAGCTTTTGACGCTTTTCTTGCTTTTCTCTGTCTTAGAAGATGCTTTAGCTTCTTCAGACTGCGTGGATTGATCTTCGCTTTCTTTTTGATTGCGAAGGTCTTGAGCGATTTCTTGCGCTTTAATGCTGGTTAAAATCTCTTCTAGTTGTTCGTCAGACATTCCATCAACTTCTTCAGTCGCACGCTCGAGAGCTTTTTCTTGTACGATTTGAAGGGTTTGCTGTAAGGTGGCAGACTGTAGAAAAGAATTAGCTAGTGCTAAAGTTGCTTTTTGTTTATCTTGATCATTCATAGTAATATATTTATATTATAATAGTTTTTTGTAGAAACATAAAGTTATTTTTTAATTTTTATTAAATAATTTTTATCTATCAGAAAAGAAACGAAATCTAAAATTTTTGCTTTATTTCTTTGAGCCTCAACTCCGCGATGTCTTCCAGCTGTTTTGACAGCTTTTTTAAAAGCTTTATACTGGGCGCTGACGGCTTTTTTTTCTTTTGCTGAAGAGCTTTCAAGATAAGAGTCAATGTCAATCTTAGAAATTATCGTATTTGCTGTAATTTCAATTATTGGCGGGTTTTTAGATTTACCAAAAAATAACCTAGAATTATTTTCTTTTTGACCAGAATTTGGTAAACTAGAATTTTGAGTCTTAAATAAGCTGATAAGTTTTTTTAACATAAATTGGTGGAGGTGGCGGGGTTCGAACCCGCGTCTTGTTGATTATTCGGAATTAGATTTACAGTAATATTTTATTTTTTTTAACGTTCGGATATAAACATCTAACGTCTTGTTACAATTATTTTCAGTTTATGAACAAGCAAACCTTTAGTCTGTTTTTGCAGATTGATGACCCCTTAATAATTTATCTGCGTCCATTAATAAGAGGCGCAGCTTTAAGCTGCAAGAGCGAATTCTTCGCTATGAGCGAAGTCTTCGAACGAAACAATGTTTTTAGCATTTATTTCTTTATGCCTTTTAACGAAGCCAGGCATCTCTTCGTACTGAAGTAAAACTTTCAAATAACAATCGAATCCAAAACACCCCCAAAAAACTTTACACTAAAGCTTCAGGAAGTTCTTCGGAAAGTGTTTCTGTGTTAGCAGAAACCGCTTCGGTTGCACTACTAGCCTCTTCTACAGGCTTAGAACGATATACGACATAATCTGGCGCATTTTCATTCTTGCTTTTGCCCTTATTAGAAAAGACTACAACTTTAACCTTTTCTGTCATGCCGGGCATCGTTTCAATTTCCAAGTTACCAGTAAGATATTTCTGGCCCTTGCCTTGGCGAACCCAAAGAGCTCCAAGCTCTCTGTCGCGCCACTCTGAGTTATTATTAGATGTATTATCCATTGTTTATAAAGTATACGAAATTTTGATTAAAAAGTCAAGGCTTTTTTTTGTGTATTTAAGAATAATGCTAATAATTATAGATGCAATACTTTGCGAGCCGCCCTCTGAAACGACTTTATTTAGAGATATAACATTATATGCAAGCATTTTTAAAGAAAAAGAAGTGTTGTTGGAGTGTGAAAAAGGAATGAAAGACATGTATTATAAGTGGTTAAAATCTAGAGGAGCTTATGACTTTGTAAAAGATATTGTGTCTTATGAAAGAGAAAAAGGGTTTACAATAAGGTATAAATTCTGCCAAAGCAAGGCAAACATTAAAGTTAAAAGCATAGGTTATCACAATTTTGATAAAATAATTGGTTCACTTTAGAAAACTTTTAAAAGAAGAATGCTTGTAAGAAAATGCCCCAAAATACATTTTTCTTTCTTTTTTAGATATTTTATAACCTTTCGTTATTGGGGTCAGGTAGTTGTTTCTGCCGTAAATAAGACTAAATATATAATTCTCTATTTCCCATGGGTTTTTACCTTGAAGTTCAAAAAATAAGTCTTCGAAAGGCTGCGACATCTTAGAGGGCTTTAGTATTTTTGAAAAAGAGAACATAGGGTAAACAGTAGCAAAAGCAGATTTATCCTTTAACGAAATTTCTAAAGCTTGATTATGTGCAGGAATACCGAAAGCTTTACTTAAACTCCAGACAGAAAGCCTGTTAAATACGTAATGATAATTTTCATAAAAATAACCATCTTCTGTGAAAGATAATACCACGGACTTTTTTGGTGATTTTTTAATATAAACAGACCTAGTTACCTTTCCTGTTATAAAATTTTTTTTAATTGCCAAATTAATCCCCGCGAGCCCTGTAGATCTATCCATAATACAATCTGATGCATTTAGGCAAAATTCATAAAACAAGGCACGTTCTTCATCGGAGAGTAAAAATGTTTTAGAGAAATTGTCGGAAAATTTAGGAAATCTATCAAGAACCTTGCAGTACAGCTTTAATTTTGTAGGTTCAGACTCTGTATAATTTACCCCTAGTCCATCTAGGCATCTATGCACAATCTTAAGGTTTTGAGATTGGTGCATAAAAGAACGCATGTGTTCGTCTTGCAATGCCTGTTCAATTTTACTTAATGTATAGTCCACTGAGTTCATGTTTCGTCTTGTATTTTTTTTTCGTAATTTCGATTTTTAAAAATATGGTCTACCGCAGTTTTGCATATATTGTATAAAAAATAATTTTCTTTTGGAGTGTAGTCAGGAGACAGGCACACAAATAAATAATTTAAATCAATATCTTCTAAAGATTTTACTGCGCGGGTGTTTGTAAAAATTTTGGGCTTTTGTTTTATGAAATTTTGACCTTTAGGGTGGGTGAAAGCTCGTTTGCTAGAAAAAACTAAATTTCTGGAATCTACAATTCCATAATTATCACAGTAATTCATGGCTTTGTTAAAAACTTCTATCATGTCTTCTGAGAACTCGTCAGAAGTGGGTTGTTTGATCCATGTATAGCTCTCTACCCTTTTATTTAAAAGAGCCCATAGAACCCAGTCCGCGGAGCTTACAACGCCACTCTTGACTTCTGCAATAGAAGTCTCGTTTTCATAGAAAATATCATGATGCAAATCAATATTATATATATTAATTGGTTGATTTATTTTTTTAATTAAATCTAATATGTCTACATGATACTGTGAAAATAAAATTTTATTTTGGTCTTGTATATTTGAGGCGGCTTTACATACTACATCAAATAGATCATTCATATCATTGCTATAAATACAATAATCAATATCTACGGACAATACATTAACTTCATTCATAAGAAAAAATATTAAAATGAAAAACAGGATGCGCGCAACATTCTATAGTATTAAAAAATCTAATTTGATTGTGTTTTGTTTTAATAAATAATTTGTTTGCAACTTGCGTGGTCTCTACTTCTAGTTCTGGCGCAAAAACATCAAAATCTAGGTTGCTATTTTTACATTGCGTGATCATTTCTCCTCCTTTTATTATTTTAGATCTTGTTGCAAAATAAATCCAATGGCTATTAATTTTCTTATCTCTGTGCTCTGCAAAATTATGAGACCCAACGGGTAATCCGTTTGCCAAGAAAGAATTAATAATACAACCTAACTTGTTTACATTAATTTTATTATGATTTAATATTTGCTTAATTAATTTATCAATAAAATTATTCTGTTCTATAGAATTGTCATAAACTAATAAAGCTCCGTAATCATTTGCATTATAGTTATCTTCTAATTTTTTAATATCTAGCTCGCTAATCATAAGATAAAAGTTTATTAGAAGGAACTACTTTTTTAAATTTTTTATTTGTATCTCTGAATATCTTTAACCAACCAAACATTCTGCCGACTAAAGGAAAATAAAGGATACTGTCGGCTGGCAAACTTGCGTCAAGCAACAAGCAAGATATTGCGCAGCCTATGTTCATTTCTACTGGTAGATGGGCATTTAGGTAAAGACAGAATGATGTTCTTGGGCCATGCATATCTTCGAATTCTGATAATAATAAATTAACCCTAGGGTCTTCTCCTTTAATAGAGGGATGGCCAAATCCGGGAACTTTTTTATATTGAGAAAGAATATGGCATGCGCTACGCATGTAGTTTTCTTCAATAAAATGGGATATTGTGTCCAGTAAAAGGTGTTGGTCAGTTATGCAATTTAACGCGGAAGCGGCTGAAGATGAAAAAGATGCTCCTGAATTTGCAGCCAAAGCAATTACGCAAGAACTAGGGGGCTCTTTTTGATTATGAAACTCAATAAAAATTTTACTAACAGCATTTAGGAGCTCACAAGTTCTTGTATCGCAAGATTTTTTGGTTAAGTCTTTATATATTTCGCTATAAAAATTATATTCTGCACTCATATTTAGAACTGTATATGTTATAGTTTGCCTGAAGGTTTTTTGATAAAAAATTACAACTATTTATAGACTCTTGATTTGAGTTTAAGATTTCGCCTATAACTCTTTCGACACCTATTTGTTTAAGTAGGTTGAAGCAGTGTTTATGCATCATGTAAGCTAATCCTTGTTTTCTGTATTCCGGATCAACATATGTAAACAAACCTACTGCAGTAACATGATTAAGGTCATAAAGAGCATTAACGCAAGTTGTTGTGCAAGAAATACCTATATATTCCGAGCGATTCATTGCAAATATAATTGGATCATCATTTACAAGCGCTGGTCTAATATCTGTATTATATATAAAATCAATATTTTTTTGATTGTTTACTAAATCATGCTGAAAACAATTTGAAGATATAGCTTTTGATATAAAGTATTTTACTTCTTCTTCGTCTTCAAGCCTAGCTCTTTTAGTCCATGCATTCATGATATTCTACGGAAGAAAGAGAAGATATGTCTTCGCCCCCAGAGTAAGAAATAGAGCTTTGTATATCTTGTTTGATTTCTTCTAGTTTAGATTGATATGTCATACCATTAGATATTATATTTGTAAGCTTTCCTTCGATGTGTTTTTGGTGTCCTTTGTTTTCTGCACTAGCAGATCCAAAATAAGCTTTATATGGAACATTATTGACCGTGCTGGCTACTGCAGGACTATCTGTACAGGCGGCAAAAATACCACCCGCCATAACCATGGTTGCTCCTGCAACTATAGCTTTAGCAATGTCACCGTTGCATTTTATACCTCCGTCTGCGATAATCGGGATGGGTAATATTGATTCTTCATCTTTAAAAACATTTGAACACCACTGGGTGCAGCTAAACATAGGCATCGTGAATCCTGTTTTGTCTTTAGTAGTGCAGGGCGAACCTTGACCAATTCCTACTTTAACTACATCCGCTCCCCAGCGAGCGAGATCTAAAACTGCAGAAGAAGTAGTAACATTACCAGCGATTATTTTTGTTTCGGGCATGTGTTTTTTTACGCAATCGATAGCTGATTTCATTCTCGCGGAATGTCCGTGTGCAATATCTATAGTAATATAATCAATTCTCTGTTTATATTTTGAAAGTGCAACTATATCTTTTTTGTCTTTTAATTTAACACCCATACTAACAGAAATAATATCCCAATTTTCTTCGTTCATTTGGGAGACTACTTGTTTTAAACTGTTATCGAACCTATGCATAATATAAAAATAGCCGCTTTGACTCATTAGCTTTGATAGAGGCATGCTAATAACAGACTTCATGTTAGCAGGTATAATTGGCAGCCTGAACTTTTCGCCACATAGCTCTACTCGTGTATCACAATCCGCTCGACTATAACACTCGCTGTATTTTGGTGATAAGCAAATTTGACTATATTTTAATGCCTTCATATTTATTTTTTAAATTTTGTAAAAGAGGGTAAGGTATAATTCTGGTTGCGACTTCAAAGACTTGGCTTGAGAAAAGACAAGAAAACAAGTATTGATCTATGTTTAATTCGTCTACAAAGTCTCTACTAACGCCTATAGAATTAGAGAGACTGACCGCACAGTGGCCGGTCATCGAAGGTATATAAATTACATCTCCACTAGAAAGATCGTTAACGAATATGTCAATTTTTTTAATACTTTCCAGTAATTTTTTAGATCTAGTGTTATCAACTATGGAACTCACCTCTAAGCCTTTGTTGTCAACATTGAACCTTAAAGATTCTAGCTCCTCATCTGAATATTCGTCTTCTAGTTCGATTTGATCTTTGGGCTGAACTATAAAAAACCTTTTCTCTCCATCGCACTGCTGAATTGTTGTATGCGTAGAATCATGATCTGTATGAAGTTCACTCAGCGTACCTTCTGGGCCAATAAAAAACCAAGTGTGTCTTTTACCTTCTAAAACAGAAGCTTTCATTAAAGGCATATATTTATCAAACCAGTCACCCATAAAAGTTGGGCAAGAAAAAAACTTAGCTAATTCAGGGTCGTAATTTGCGTCCATTTCCAAGCAGTACAGCTTTTCGCTTGGATGATAGTCAGAGAAACATACGTCCCCTGTCATAGGATTTTCTGTATAGCAGTTTCTTAAAGACTTGTTGTCTAATATATAATCTATATACTCGTGCAATTCACAATGAATTTTTTCTGATTTGCTGCATAAAGACCTTCTTAATTTTATCTCTATATTGGCAATCAGATTTTTAATATTATCAAAAGTTAATTTGCTTGCATATTCGTTTTCTATAGAGTCTTTGAATACGGCAGGCTTACCTCTTAATAGATTAAATTCATGAGACGTTGGCTTCTCTAAATAGGGAAGCTTTTTTATTTCTTTTAATAGTGATGCCACTCGTCTTCTGTATTGTTTCCGTTTAAATTAAATTTAAATTTATCTTTATATGCCCATATAACACCGCCAAGAATAGAGAATACTAACCAATCTCCCGTGAAGAAAGATATATATTCTTTATCTGGTATTGTCGCTAATATTTCAATCATCTAAATTCCTTTCGCAATAATCTCCATCTATCTGAATCAATTTCTTTGTTTCCATTATTAATAGCATACAACATATCTATAATTTCGTCAAGACTATTATAAATAAATTTATGGGGAAGCATGCCCAGCATCCATAGTGGAGTCTTTGGTTTGCCACCCTCCATACTTATAAAAATAGGTTTTTTCATGCGTACCGCTGTCACAATCTCTTCGGCAGAACCCCAGCTAGCTACGTCAGGAACAAGGTGCGCCACAATAAAATCACTTCTGTCTACCAAGTTTAAATCATATGCCCTAACAGTCTTCATTCTTTCTGTTACTCGATCATACTGCTTAGTTTTCATCCAAGTTTCCATTTCTTGGCGAGATGCTTCGTCTTCTTCAACATCTTTCATGAATGGTTTTTTGTATGGATCAAAGCAAGTTACGTTTAGCGGTTGCAATTTTTCTGTAACTTCTTCCCTCCAGTTGCGCCCAGACAAATATTGCATGTGGCCGACTAAATAGGTTTTTGTTTTATACAATAAGTTTGACATATTTTAACTTTACTATAAAAGCAAAGTTTTGTCAATCTTTTTATTCTGGAGCTTTGCCGCCTTCCCAAGCTTCATTGTAGTCTGGAGTGCTTGGGTCGTCTGAAATAAATTTTCCGTCTTTATCTCTTGCTCGTTTAGGTGCCATTTCTGAGCCTATTGGCGGAGGAGTTTCTCCTTCTGCTCGCTCGATTTTTTCCCATTTAATTTCTGGGCGAGGTGCATCGTCAAACTCAACCGATTCATGTTCTTCAAGCTTTTCAGTTTTTTCTTGTTCGCTAGATAGAAAATCCTCACCACTTTGTTCATAAATTTCTACGCCGCACATAAATACTTTAACGTTCTCAGAATATTTAAAGTCAGGAACTTCAGGAAGTTTTAAATAATTTAAATGCCCTTTTTCGTAAAAACCTTCAGTTTGAGGAGCCTCTCTTAATGATTGACGAAAACTTTTTAGAGAGTTTAGTTCTTCTTCGCTTAAATCGCAGTCTGGCATAACCATCCAGTCTGTCATGTTGAGAATTTTATTGCGTATGCTCGTAATAGAAGTAATTTCTGCGATATTTGCAGGTTCTTCAAGTTTTTGAGCAACATTAAAGTTGTTTAATGCGTTGTCAAGCATTTGACTCATGTTTGCAGGGTCAAATTCGTTGATCATACTTTGATTGATTTGTTGTGATTTGTCCATTATAAATTAAGGGTCTTCGTCTCCTTGTGTTCTTGGGCTACCGCTTGATAAGTGTTGATTCCAATACCAGGGATCATTTTCTTTCCACCAGTATGGTTCTTTCATCAAGTTTAATCCATTTAGAAAAGAATGAATTGCTGGGCGTGATTCAAGATCGAACCAGTATTTAATAATATCGTCGTTACTAGTATGAACAGCATATGGACTATTGTATGTGTCTAGTGGAATTAAAAAGTTGTGTCCTTCTCCTGGGTCGGTATCATCACCAGTCGTCCGTCCAGCATAATAATTTTGATGACTAAATTGATACTGAGCGAAGTTCCAGGTTCCTCCGTAATCCCAGTTTTCTGCTCTGCCTAGAACAGGTAATTGCTGAATATATGTTATTCCAACTCCAACAGAATCTTGTCCTCCAAGAGAATTCTTTAATTCTCCAGGAAAACTACTAAATTTTACCATTTCACTTCCGCCTATTGTTGGATAATTTTGGGGCGATTGCGCGCCAGCATTATTACCGTGCAATAAAATAGGATGATCGCAAATGTCATTGCCTTCTTGATATTTAAACGCACCGACCGTACTTGAAAGAGTATTTGGACAAGGATAAATCCCTCCAGCCAATGAACTATAATGGGTGCCTGTATTTGTTGAAACATGAAAAGAAAACTTTGTTATTCCCCCTCCATAAAGGCCATCTAGCACGTTTAAAACTGTAGGCCGCACACCTAAGCTAGACAGGTTCCCTGATCCAGTTGAACTAATTCCTCCCCAGGCGTCAGGAACATATGTCATGGTAGAGTAATGCTTTGCTAAGAAAATCTTTGCATCTGTAGAAGAAAAACTATAACCAGAACTACACGGACTCTGAATAGCCGTTCCAATTCTTGTGTTTTTGCCTGTAGCAAAATGCTGAAGAAAAGAGGAAGTCTCATTTCCATAAACGTCTAAACCTAATACCCCAGTATTACTTCCGACTGCGGAACGCATGTAATGTCTGTAGCCTCGATTGTCATAAAATCCGTAGCTTCCATCTCCTTGAGAAATATAAGATAATTGGCTTTGTGACATGTAATTGTCTGCGCTATTGTTATTCATAACATACGGACCTTTCACTATGCCTGGCATGGTTTCAGCATAAGTTCCTCCTGCTCCAACTGTAGCCATTTTCCATGCTTGCCAAGGTAATGAAGCAGAACAGTGTTCAATGTTCCAGCGATATTTATCTTTGTCATTTGGAACGTCGCTGGCTTGGTAACTTTGCGGAGTAACTCCTAGATAATACCAATTCAAACCATGAACATCATAATATTGCCAACTCGTAAGGTTAATATTTCCATGTCCGCCAGTAAGCCATTGATGTTGCTGGTTGTCGGCCCAATTTACAAAAGTTAAGTCAGTCTCTGCATGAGTTGTGCCAGAGTCTCCGAAGCCAAACTTAGCTCCATAGCTAGCTAGTGTTGTTCCATTATGATAACGAAGTGTATCTCTATCCATCGTAATTTGTCCAAGAGATCTAGACCAGCCATGATAAAGTGGGTCGAAAACTAAAGTAGATGCACCAGTTATACTGTTACCTGGATTTCCAACTTCAGCAATTTTAACAATTTGCTGTGGGGCTGCTTCAAAACTACCTTCTGATATTCCATCATCTGCTGGACAAGCTGACCAAGAAATAGCTGGATTTGCGAGAACATTTTCTCTGTTTTTCATAGAAGCAGCGTAAGCTGATGGAGTAGTTCCGCAGCTATAATGCCTAAGATTGCACATAATATATACGCTACCTGATTCCATCACTTCAAAAATTGTTGAAGATCCGTGTTTTGTTATAAAAGAACATCCTCTTTGATTAGCAATAACATGTAATGTGGATTCTAAATTTGAGGTATTTTCTCCAAACATATGAACTCTTCCGTTGCTAACTCTAAAAAATCTTTGATTCCCTAGCCGTGGGCCATATGCGTAATCAGCAAATGTTAAGCCTGCAATATAAATTTTAGGAATATCTCGAAACCAAATTCTTAATCCAGCATGCCCTCCGAAATGCACATACACATCTGTAAGAGTTTCCTTAGATCCGTAATCTGAATCAAGCCCCCTTCTGTCTTTGTGGCCGGGAATCGATCCGGTTGCACGATTCATGTTGGCACTATGCGGGCCTCCGGCGGTGTTATAATCTGGTACCCATCTGGTATAGTTGTATGTATCATCGGGATGTCCTTTACCTACGCCCCAGGCTGCTACATCATTATAATAAGTTCCAACAAATCTATGTTTAGTGATTATTGAAAAGGTTCTTAAATTCATTGTGGATGTAGCATTTGGTCCAAATTCTCCTAATTTATCCCCTCTTTCAAAGCAGTAAGTAGAACCACATATATCAATTTGTAATTCCCATCCACCTGGTACATTATACTTTGCCCAAATCATTGCTTGGTGCAGTGTATGAAAAGGTCTATTGAGAACAAACATTGGAACTGGTTGATTGTAAGCTGTAAAATGGCAAAGATCTGTTTTGAATACATCTTCTGGGGTATTTCCTCGTCCTGGATAAACAAGCATCCAGGCTTTGTCTCCCCATTCTTCTGTGGCCGGTCTGTTTACACCATAAATATCTGTCACGCTTTTAGCTGCAACCATAATTTTAGCTCTTGTAATCATTGAACCTTCTCCAGCGCTGTCAGACGCAAGCATACCTTCTGAAATTAATCTATTTAACGGAACGCTTCGTGTTGTGCCATCAGCTTGGGCAATCAACAAAGAGTCTGCAGATGATAATGCGTCGGCGGTAGGAAGTTGTCGAACTGTAATGTTTGCCATGTAACTATATTACACTCAAAAAAAATAAAAATCAAAAAAAAATACATTGTTACTGTTTATGTGTAAATATATGCATGTCCGGTTTAACTATTAAACAACTCATTAATAAAATAGCTGCATTTAAAGCTTTTATAGATCCCGATGGAGATGGCAATTTTGATAAAGCATTTTCTCTTGTTAGGGCTTATACTAAAGCGGCCGAAACTGACGCTGCATTTAGTGCGTCTGCTAATCTTAGTTTAAATAGAATATCTACTCAATATAATGAGTCAGGCTTTGAGGATAATAATGATGGCGGTAGAGAGGTAGAAATCGGTAGTCCAGAAGGCTCTAAAAATCTAAGTCCTTTTGGAGATGTTCAGCCTTATAAGCCAGATGATGACGATGATGCTCAAATTGCCCTTGGGTGGTATTGGCATAATCTTTTTGGATGGTTTTGGTTTAGTTATCCATGGCTATATTCTACAAAATACAAAAGATGGTTTTATGTTAGCCTGCTCAAAAGAAAAGCCGGGAAAATGACAGGTTGGGTTTGGAACCCCGATCTTGGATGGCTTTGTATAATCGATGGAGGCGTTTACAATCCAGGGCCACCTCCAACAGAAATTTCAGAA
>Ga0209359_10000307_pt1 | contig 11899 bp, 9 predicted proteins | sample MarorgKNORR_S2LV_FD_188224 | JGI IMG/M metagenome (GOLD analysis project Ga0209359, IMG submission 188224) | Marine microbial communities from the Southern Atlantic Ocean, analyzing organic carbon cycling - Surface_A/KNORR_S2/LV (SPAdes) (version 2) | ecosystem: Environmental > Aquatic > Marine... | reverse complement strand
AGGGTATTTTTAGGGAAATGAAACTCAGAAATCATTATGAAAAGCCATCTGAAAAGCGTGCGCGAGAAAAAGCTGAAGCAATTAGGCGCGGCCGAAAGCTCGCAAGAAAAAAACTACTCCGAGATGGTTCTGGTATTTTTTAAATAGATATTAACACCCACAAATTATAATCAAGCAGTGTATTTAATGATAGGAACCTATTAATTTAGGTCAGCCACTGTTATATGACTAGAAATCAATTTATCTTACTGATTGGTGTTTTAATACCGCTAAACGGTTGTGCGACCTCTAACAATACAACACTGCAAAGCCAAAAAAACCCAACGTTTTATCAAAGTGAGAGCAAAGAGAAAAGTATTCTTTCAATAAAATCAGCCCTTCATAATGATGAGAAAAATTTAGACCTCTATATATTATTGGGCAAAGAGTATATGCGGTATTATAATTTCAGTGAAGCGATTGATAGCTTTAATATTGCACTAAGTCAGGATCCTAGGGCATTCGAAGCTTTCAACTATAGAGGAGAAGCTCATTATTTATTAGGTAACTTTGAGCAGGCTATACATGATTTTGATATGTCATTGACTATAAATCCATTTTATTCTGACGCGTATTATAGTAGGGCAAAATATTATGATGGCATTAATAATTCAAAATTGGCATTGGACGATTTAGATAGTGCAATAAAATATAATAATAAAAATTTCTTAGCGTACCAGATGCGAGGAAAAATTAAACAAAGATACAAATTGCACGCTGATGCGATACAGGATTTTGATTATTCTATAAGTCAAAGACCAAATAATGTAACAGCTCTATACTATAGGTCCTTATCCTATCATCAGCTTGGAAGACTGCATAATGCGTTAGATGATTTAAACCAAGTTCTTAACTATGACCCAAGTTTAGTTCCTGCACTTTTTATCAGAGCTGACGTTCTTAAGGATTTGAATCAGATTGAAGATGCTATAAAAGATTATGAAAAGATTTTATCTGAAGAGCGTAACAATGCTAGAGCGAAAAAGGAATTAATAAAAATAAAACGGGCTAGAAGGCTTTAACAATATCCTCTACCATTTTCTTCGCATCACCGAATAGCATCATTGTGTTATCTCTAAAAAATAATTCATTTTCAACGCCAGCATATCCTGAGGCAAGGGATCTTTTTAGGAATAAGATTGTACCGGATCTTTCAACATCTAATATAGGCATCCCATAGATAGGACTGCTTGTATCAGTTTTTGCTGCCGGGTTTGTAACATCATTTGCACCAATTACGAAGGTAACATCAGTTTGATTGAACTGGGAATTTATATCTTCTAATTCAAATACTTCGTCATACGGAACTTGAGCCTCAGCTAATAAGACATTCATGTGCCCTGGCATTCTCCCAGCTACTGGGTGTATAGCATAAGAGACATTTACCCCTGACTCTTTCAATATATCAACCATCTCACGAAGAGCGTGCTGCGCTTGCGCCACTGCCATTCCGTAACCAGGCACAATTATTACAGAGCCTGCATTTTTCATAATAAAAGCAGCATCATCCGCAGATCCTTGCTTTACTGGTCTATTTTCTGTACTACCAGCACTTTCTGAAGAAGTTTCACCACCAAAGCCCCCAAGTATAACGTTGAAAAATGATCGATTCATTCCCTTGCACATGATGTAAGATAATATTGCGCCTGAGGACCCAACTAATGCGCCTGTTATAATAAGAGCTATATTTCCGAGCGTGAACCCAATACCTGCTGCAGCCCAACCTGAATATGAGTTGAGCATTGATACAACAACGGGCATATCTGCACCCCCGATTGGTATAATAATCAAAAAACCAATGAGGAATGATAATAACACTATAGTCCAATAGATTGAATGAGACTCAGTCATGGTAAAAATAACAAGAAGTGACAAAATACCAATGGCTATAATAAGATTTAAAAGATGCTGTTTTGGAAATACTATTGGAGACCCGGACATCAAGCCTTGTAATTTGAGAAATGCAATAACAGAACCCGAAAAAGTTATGGCTCCAATTATTACACCAAGTCCCATCTCAATTAAGCTTGCTAAGTGTATATCGCCAACCGTACCTATGCCCATCGATGAAGGAACATACAATGCTGCAGATGCAACCAGCACAGCAGCGAGACCAACCAGCGAATGGAATGCTGCAACAAGTTGTGGCATAGCCGTCATTGCAATCTTTTTAGCAATAACTAAACCAATTGTACCCCCAATTAACAAGCCTCCCAGAAGTAATAACAAATCTATACCACCTGGAGGTGATATGAAAAGTGTTGTGAAGGCCGCTATGACCATACCAATTATACCAAAATAATTCCCCATTCTTGCAGATTCAGGATTTGATAATCCCCTGAGAGCTAGAATAAAAAATATCCCTGAAATTAAATATAAGAATGAGATTAAATTAGCAGACACGTTATTTTACCTTCTTTTTGTACATTGATAGCATTCGATATGTAACAAAAAAGCCACCAAAGATATTGATAGATGCAAGTATAAGAGCAACAAAACCAAAGCCCTTTGCAATATAGAAATTTTTAAGACTTGTTTGACCTTCAATAAATTCTGCCCCAAGAGACAAAAGGGCGCCTACGATAATAACAGATGAGATAGCATTCGTTACCGACATAAGTGGTGTATGCAAGGCAGGAGTAACGCTCCAAATTACGTAGTAACCAATAAAAATAGCAAGAATAAATATTGCAAACTTATACATCAACGGATCTACTGTTCCCATCAATCCAACATTATGCGCCATATCAACAATATCGGTCATTGTCTTTTCCATAGCCATAATTACTCTCCTTTCTGGTACATTGGGTGCACTAATTTACCAGCCCTTGAAATTAGAATTCCCTTTATTATCTCATCATCATAATTTATTGATAATTGCTTATTTTCATAGTCAATTATTTCATCCAAGAACTTCAATACATTCTGTGCATACAGGTTAGATGCATCTGTTGGTAGAAGCCTTGCGAAATTTTCCGAGCCCAGAATTGCAACTCCATTGTGCATGATATTTTTCCCGGGCTGCGCAATTTCTACGTTACCACCTCTTTCGGTTGCAAGGTCAGCTATGACTGAACCTTCTTTCATTGATTCAACCATTTTCTTGGTAATAAGTATTGGGGCTTTTCTTCCGGGTATCAAGGCTGTTGTTATAACAATATCTTGGTTTTTGATATGTTCTGAAACAAGCTGGCTTTGTTTCTCTTGATACTCTTTTGACATTTCCTTTGCATAACCTGCTGCAGTCTCAGCAGCCTTAAACTCTTCGTCTTCAACGGCTATAAACTTAGCTCCAAGTGACTCTACTTGCTCTTTTGTTGCCGGTCTAACATCAGTGGCTGTCACGATACCACCCAATCTCCTTGCTGTTGCAATCGCCTGAAGACCGGCTACCCCTACACCCATTATAAATATTTTTGCAGGTGCAATTGTCCCAGCAGCAGTCATCATCATCGGAATAGCTTTTTTGTATTCTGCCGTACTGTCAATTACTGCTTTATATCCGGCTAGATTTGATTGGGATGATAGTACATCCATAGATTGAGCTCTGGTAATACGAGGCATTAGTTCCATCGAGAAAAGCTGATGTCCATATTTAGTATACTCATCCATTTCAGTTGGGCTCACATAAGGATCCATTTGGCCAATTACAATCGCACTTTTATTTAATTTTGCTAAGATTTTATCATCTGGCCTTTTGACTGTTACCAAAATGTCCGAACTGAGAACTTTATCACTTATCGTTCTCGTAACTTTTGCGCCTGCTTCTTCATATTGCTGGTCCGAATAATTCGATTGCTGCCCACAGCCGGATTGTATAATGATATTGAGTCCATTTGAAACAAGTTTTTTTACTGTATCTGGCGATAAAGCTACTCTTGTTTCTAATTGATCATGCTCGGTTAATACGGAAATTTGCATTATATTTAACGAATTAATATACGAAAGCTACAAGAAAAACTAAAATTACTATAACCAAAATTGTTGTGTATTTTGTGAACTTTATAAAACCGCTGTAAGTCTTATTATGTTCTTCATAATCCATTTATGTTTTCCAAGTAAAAAGTTAAGTTTTGGTATGTTATATTAGTATACAAGATACACCCAATTTTCAAGAGTAAAATGCTGATCAGCTTCCATAATCAACACCTGTTTTCTTAAAAATTTTTGACTGTCTTTCTGATAGCTTCTTCGTGCTAAAATTGTCAATCGCCTCTTCAAATAAATCGTGCAAATTTAAATTTGCATTTAAATGAAGAAAAACCGACCCAAGACCGATTGCAGCTCTATCCATAAACACAAATTCTCTTGGTATTTCAACAGGACCAATATCTTTAAGCGCTTGGTAAACATTGAAAGCTTCTTTTCTTCCATAGAGCTCAGGCTTTATACCGTCTGCAACAGTTCTTTTTCTGTTATCCAGCAATGGCCCGTATATGAAATTCGCCCAAATATTTAATATATCAATGAGTTCTTTACTTAAATTCTTAAATCCCCACTTTTCATATGAGTTAATGACGAGTTCCTGATTATTGTGTTTAAGTCCATTATATAAATTGATTACCCCTTCAACAAAGGCAGGGTGAAACCTTCTTACGCAACCAAAGTCTAAAAGGTTAATACCTAATATCTCATTTTTTCTTTTAATTATTGAATAATTACCAAGATGCGGATCGCCATGAATTACGCCATACTGTCCAAATGGTATCCACCATGCCCTGAATAGACATTCAGCAATTTTATTTCTCACAGATTGTGTAGAATTCTTGAAATTCATTAGAGGTTCGCCAGGTAAATATGTCATTACAAGAAGTTTTTCTGTGCATAGATCATCCACTAATTCTGGTATTTTGATGTCATTATAGTCTTTGAGTATCTCACCGAATAATTTCATGTGAGTTCCTTCGCGCTTATAATCTAGCTCTTCCCGTAATCTTTCAGCAATTTCTTTTCGTATTTGATCGGTGCCTATTGCTGGACCTAAATTTTTATTGATCTTAAATATTACATCTAATTGCTTTAAATCCGCCTCTACGGCTGAATTCATATCTGGATACTGTAACTTACATACAATTTCACGGCTTTCATTTGTAACAGCCTTGTGAACTTGTCCTAGTGATGCTGCAGCAAAAGGACTGTAATCAAAATCTTTGAAGCAATCATTCCAATTTATCCCTAGCTCACTTATCATTCTTCTTCTTACAAACCCCTTACCCATTGGTGGTGCCATGCTTTGTAATTGGGATAACTCATTCGCATACTCAGCAGGCACTGCACCAGGAATAGTTGCCAGTAATTGCGCTATCTTCATGAGTGGGCCTTTGAGGGAGCCGAGGGCATTTTTTAGTGCCAAGGCATTCCTCTCATTTTTATTATCTGAAATTATCGTGTTAAATAGAAATTTTGTAGTAAATTTACCAAATTCTTTTCCGACACTTGTATACCTTGATAATCTTTTGGTATAGTTATTCTTCTCTGTATACCCGTTGCTCATCAGTTAATTTTCTCAAGATCATCAATCATTCCTGTTATCAGAGAGATTCCATTATTCCAAAAGCTTGGATCCGTAGCATCAAGATTAAATGGTTGAAGTAATTCTTTATGATGCTTTGACCCACCTGATGCTAATAAGTCTGTATATTTTGTTACGAAACCACTCCGATCTTTTTCATAAACTGAATAGAGAGAATTTACCAGACAATCGCCGAATGCGTATGCATACACATAAAATGGACTATGAATAAAATGAGGTATATATGACCACAGATATTTGTGCATCTTATCTAATTTGATTGAAGGACCAAGACTATTTTTTTGAGTTTCCAGCCAAATATCATTTATATCTTCTGAAGTAAGCTCCCCTTCTTTTCTGCTTTGATGAACTAATTGTTCAAACTTAAAAAATGATATTTGCCTAATTACTGTATTAATCATGTCTTCAATCTTCGAGGCCAAAAGAACTTTTCGTTCAAATTCATTTTTCGTATTCTGTATGAGTTTTCTGTACGTCAGCATTTCACCAAAGACACTTGCGGTCTCAGCAAGCGTGAGTGGTGTATCAGAGAGAAGCGGACCTAGATCGGATGCCAATACCTGATGTATTCCATGGCCTAATTCATGGGCTAGCGTCATCACATCTCGTGGCTTCCCTTGATAATTCATCAATATATATGGATGAGTATCCGTCGTCACCGGATGGGCAAAGGCACCCGTAACTTTTCCATCTTTAATTTTTGCATCTATCCATTTGCCATCAAAAAATCTCTTAACAATTTTTGCCAAATCAACAGAAAATTCTTCGTAAGCATCTATTACAATATCTCTTGCATCATTCCATTTTATTTCTTTTGTTTTTGTATCGGGCAAGGGTGCATTTCTATCCCAGCTCTCAAGGTACTTTTTTCCTAAAATTTCTGACTTTATTTTATAGTATCTGTGACTGGTATTTTTATAATTCAGTTCAACTGCATTTACTAATGCATCTACGACTTCGGGTTCAATATTATTTGATAAGTGTCTTGATTGCTCTGGATATTTATACTTTCTCCACTTATCCGATATAGACCTATCTTGGCAAATCGTATTCATGATATGGGTGAAGAGTGGAATATTTTCTTTTAACCTCTCTGTGACGCACAGGAATGCCTTTTTTCGATCTTTTTCTTGAGGCGACAAAAGGTAATTTAATGCTTCTTCTAAGCTTTTTGATTCACCATCGATATCAACCTTCATATTAGATATTGTTTGGTCAAATAATCTGTTCCATGCTGAGAATGAAGTCATACTTTTATCATGGAATATTTGTTCAACTTCATCAGATAGTTGGTGAGGCTTGTATTTTCTTATGTTCTCAAACCATGCCTTGTAGGAGGCTAATTCTTTGTCATTCAGTAATTTTTCAAGAAATTTTTCAGATAGACTGTTTAATTCAAGCTCATAAAATATGATTTTATTTGAAATTTCAGTGATTTTAACTTGCGTATCACCATAAAACTTAGTTCTGCCAGGATCATTTGTTGCTGTAACATGGTGCAATGTGGCATACCCCGATAATTTACCCATAGAATTTAAAATCTTTTCGTATGAAACAATTGATTTTTTTAATCTTTTCACATTTTCATCGATCGGAGCATCTTTGATAAGAATAGCTTTTTTGTATTCCGCCTCAAAATCATGGACACTTTTTTTGAGTTGTTCCATGTCCGCGTTAAATGTTATACTTTCCGGTGCATCGTAGAGATCACTTAAATCCCATTCTGGTAATTTATCAATTTTCTTTTGTAGCATTTTAACCTCTTAGAATATACGTATCGACGCAATGTTCTGATTAATTATAGGTACCTATTTCTGATATTTTTTTTTCCAATCGTTATAGGGCATACCGTAGATCACTTGCCTCGCATCCTCATACTCGATTGGAGATGCGTGACCAGCTGAAGCTTCCATATACCATTTTGCAAGACAATTACGACAAAACCCTGCGAGATCCATCAAATCTATATTTTGTAGTTCAGTACTTGTTTGTAAATGTGTTATCAATCTATCCAAAACTTCTGCTTTAATCTTTTCTTCATTAGTCATTGCTTCCTCCATTAAAGTGATTTCGTTCCATATTGTTTCATATTGCGAAGATTTTTATGATTTGCACTAATTACATGGCTTAATTTTTTTGTGAGATAATTTGCAATCTTTTCTTGACCATCTTCATCTGCAATCAAGTCATTTCTAATCTCGATTAAAACGTGCGGTAAGCCACGTGATGTTGCGTGTGTGAATAGAGTATCCCCTCTTAAGTAGCCTTTGTATGGCTGGTTATCACCAATGACATAATTATTATCACGTTCTAATAAATGAATAAGTGGCGCCGATATTCTATCATCAGAGTCCCACAGTATTGATATTTCCCATGGCCGAATTTTATCTCTGAATTTACGAGTAAAAGAGTGAATAGAGATCAAAATAGGCACAATACTGTCATTTAATAGAGATACTATAACATCTTCAATCTTTTCATGATATTGATTATAAAACTCGCTTATTCTCATCTTTGTATCCTGATCAGTAATGCTCCTATTACCAGGTATTATGTATTTATCTGCAAACAGCATTATCGATGTAGGATCATCAACCGATCTATTTGGATCAATTAGTAGGCGTGAAAAATTTGATAAAATGGCTTGTGCATTCATTAAATTAGTCATTTTTTGTGTTAGCCCCGCTGCACCAATGTCATATGAAATGTGCTCTGATAATAATTTCTGAGATAATCCTAAGTTTTTATATTTTGAGGGTATTATGTTGGATGCATGATCACAAATAAAGAGAATATTTGTATTATTATTTTTAATTATATTGTAGGGCTGGGTAATATCTCGGTCTCTATTTCCCATTGGTATTTTAAATTAACCTTGCCTTGCTTTAAAACGCTTATTGACTTTATTGATTACATATAGGCGTCCTCTTCGTCGCACGACTCTGTTTGCGCGATGCCTACTTTTCAGTGATTTTAGCGAGTTCTTTACTTTCATTTTATTCCCTAGTTACTATTATTTCCCAATTGTAATAAAGTCAAGGAAATGTTTAACTACCTATCTCGGAAGATTTGTTTGCCCCATAAGGTATTTGTCTACAGAATGCGCCACTTGACGCCCTTCCCTTATTGCCCAAACAACTAGAGATTGACCGCGTCGCATATCCCCAGCTACAAAAATTTTATTGATGTTTGTCATGTAATCATTTTCGTTTGCTTGAACGTTGCCTCTATCATTAAGTGTAACGCCGATTTGCTTTAGCAAACCCTCATGAATTGGATGAACAAAACCCATAGCCAATAGAACTAGGTCAGCTTTGATTTTAAAAGAAGAGTTATCAATTTTTTTAAGATTGTCATCAACTCTTATACAATTAAGCCCTGTTAAAATTCCATCAGAACCATCAAAACTTTCAGTCAAGACTGAAAAATCACGCATTGCGCCTTCAGCTTGACTTGATGATGTTCTCATTTTTAGCGGCCAATATGGCCAAGTCATCTGTTTATTTTCTTTCTCAGGTGGTTCGGGCATAATCTCTAGCTGAGTAACTGATAATGCACCTTGTCTAAAAGATGTTCCAATGCAATCTGATCCGGTGTCTCCACCTCCAATCACAACAACATGCTTCCCGTTTGCTGTGATCGATTTTTCATTTTCTGTGATTTCGTATGAGATAACTTTGTTCTGTAAAGGCAAAAAGTCCATTGCGAAATGAATCCCGCTAAGATCTCTTCCTTCAATCGGTAAATCACGCGGTTTTTCTGATCCACCTGATAATATGATTGCATCATAATTCTTTTCAATGTCTGCCATACTCAAGTCTATACCTATATTTTTTTCAAAATGAAAATTTACACCTTCGGCTTGCATTTGCTCGACTCGCCTATCAATGTGATGCTTCTCCATTTTAAAATCGGGAATACCATACCTGAGTAATCCCCCAGCTTTTGAATTTTTTTCAAAGACATCAACGGAGTGTCCCTGTCTTGCGAGCTGCTGAGCTGCAGCAAGACCTGCTGGTCCTGATCCAATTATTGCAATATTTTTATCAGTTTTCTCAGTTGATACCATTGGCTTTATCCAGCCATTTTGCCATGCTTTATCAACTATTGCGCATTCAATCGTCTTAATAGTTACTGACTCATCAGTTATATTTAAGGTACACGATGCTTCACAAGGTGCTGGACATATTCGTCCTGTGAACTCAGGAAAATTATTTGTAGAGTGTAAATTGGCAGATGCCTGTTCCCAATTACCCGAATACACAAGATCGTTCCAATCAGGTATTTGATTGTTTACTGGGCACCCAGTATGACAAAATGGGATACCACAATCCATACATCTTGCAGCTTGATTCTTTGTTTCTGTGTCTCCAAGGGGAATTACAAACTCTTTATAGTTTCTTATTCTGTCAGCAGCTGGTTTATATTTCCTATCATGCCTGTCTATTTCGAGAAAACCTGTTACTTTACCCATCACAATACCTTCTTAAATCTTTGAGTTATTTAACTAATTCCATTTTTTGTTTTTCTATTTCAACCAAAGCTCTTCTGTAATCGACTGGCATTACTTTAACAAATTTTGGTAAAAATTCATCCCAGTTATCCAGAATTTTTTTCGCCTTATCAGAGTTTGTATAATTATAATGATTCTGGACCAATTTGTATATCCTCTCTGCGTCAAATTTTGTCATTGACTTCATAAGATCTACTTTACCCTTTGTTTCAAGGTCACCGCCTTGATGTTGCAGTCTTTCTAACAAGTCATCTTCCGATGTGATTGGTTCTAATTCAACCATTGAAAGGTTACATCTATCGCTAAAGTTACCAAACTCATCCAATACATAGGCAACTCCGCCTGACATACCAGCGGCAAAGTTTCTTCCTGTTTCACCTAATATTACAGCACATCCACCCGTCATATATTCGCAACCATGGTCTCCTGTTCCTTCGACTACAGCGATTGCACCAGAATTCCTCACAGCAAAACGTTCGCCAGCTATACCTCTAAAGTAACACTCACCACTGATCCCGCCGTATAAAACTGTGTTTCCTACAATCATGCTCTCATTTGGGTTAATCTTTGAATTTGGATTTGGATAAACTATTAATTTGCCCCCTGATAACCCCTTACCGACATAGTCATTCGCCTCTCCAATCAACTCCATGGTAATGCCGTGTGAGACAAATGCGCCGAAACTTTGTCCAGAGGTACCAGTAAATTTGAGATGTATCGTATCTTCCGGAAGACCCTTGTGTCCATATTTTTTAGCAATCTGGTTTGATAGCATTGCCCCTGTTGTTCTGTCCACATTACTTATTTCTTTCTCAATTACCACAGGCCTTTGTTTTTCAATTGATTGTTTAGCTAATAGTATCAATTCCTGATCCAGAACACTATCTAAGTTATGATCTTGATCTTCGCTGTTATAAACTTTCTCGTCTTTGTCTGTTACTGGTTTATATAAAACCCTGCTTAAGTCTATGCCTTTTGCTTTCCATTGCTCTATCACGTCTTTTTTGTCTAACATCTGGCTTTGCCCGATCATCTCATTGAATGTCTTGAAGCCCATTTCAGCCATATATTTTCGTACTTCTTCCGCTACAAAAAAGAAGTAGTTGACTACATGTTCAGGTGTGCCTGTAAATCTTTTTCTTAACTCTGGATCCTGAGTTGCAACTCCAACTGGGCATGTATTTAGATGGCATTTTCTCATCATAATACAACCAGAGGCAACTAATGGCGCTGTTGAGAACCCAAACTCATCTGCGCCAAGTAAAGCCCCAATAATAACATCTCGTCCTGTTCGTAAACCACCATCAACCTGGACTGTAATTCTTTCTCGTAATTTGTTGATCACAAGAGTCTGGTGTGTTTCACTAATACCAATCTCCCATGGTGACCCGGCATGCTTGATTGATGTAAGTGGACTCGCACCTGTACCCCCTTCATAACCTGAAATTGTGAGGTGATCGGATTTAGCTTTTGCAACGCCTGCCGCAACAGTTCCTACCCCTACTTCTGACACGAGCTTTACGCTAATCTTTGCTTCTTGATTTGCATTTTTTAAGTCATAAATAAGCTGTGCAAGGTCCTCAATTGAGTATATATCATGGTGAGGTGGAGGTGAAATAAGTCCAACACCAGGAGTTGAATATCTGACTTTAGCTATGACAGCATCAACTTTATGGCCAGGAAGCTGACCTCCTTCACCAGGCTTTGCTCCTTGCGCCATTTTTATTTGTATCATATCCGCATTTGTTAGATATTCTGCAGTCACACCAAATCTTCCTGAAGCAACTTGTTTAATTGCAGAGCGCATCGTGTCC
>Ga0209359_10000304_pt1 | contig 11967 bp, 21 predicted proteins | sample MarorgKNORR_S2LV_FD_188224 | JGI IMG/M metagenome (GOLD analysis project Ga0209359, IMG submission 188224) | Marine microbial communities from the Southern Atlantic Ocean, analyzing organic carbon cycling - Surface_A/KNORR_S2/LV (SPAdes) (version 2) | ecosystem: Environmental > Aquatic > Marine... | reverse complement strand
TGGGTCAGCAGGTCCTTACAGATGTTCTGCTTACTCAGCATCACTAACCCGCTTTAGGAGCCCAGCCCACTTTCTTCTCCAAGGTGGGTCGTTTTCTATCTGCAGTGAGTGTTCCCCGCTCGCCAGACTCCGCCCCATGGCAAACAAGGACCGCAGCAATCACGAACCACCACCAACCCCCGGCGGTGAGGGCTGGCTTGACAGCTGCATCTCTAAGCTTCCTGATCAGCTTGCCTTCTCCACAGAGTCCATGGCCGCTTGTCTTGAGGAATGGCCTCCTGTTGAAGTGTGATCTGCTGTGATGTCTTGGCTTTCTGCTGGGCTTGCTGTTCGAGTTCCGCAGAGAGAAACAGGCCTGCAATGAAGATCATCAGGATGCTCAGGACTGCTGCGAACAGATACATCGTTGACCGAGCGATGGCTTGTTCCTGCTCCTTGCTCAGGTCGCCCATGGCTTAGCCCAAATCTGATCAAGGTGTATCAGCAAGAACTCTTTGCTGCGATTACAGAGGGTGTTGTTTTGTGTGCGCACCTTCAGCTGGATCCCGCCACGCCCACCAGTCCCGATGACTCAGCGGCGGATGCTCAGGCACAACGCCATCGAGGCCTAGGGGACGATGCAAAAGACCGGCTGGAGGCACTGCCCCCCGCCTGTGCGCTGATGACCAATCATTTTCGTCATAACAAACGGACCCATCAGTTGCCGCTGACATGGGTCCTCGTCCCGCCCTGGAGCCCTCAAGAACGGAACGCACCTCAAATACGCCAGTGACACCAGTCCATTCAGCGTGAATCGATGCCAACCTCGGAATTTTGTTGCCAACAGCAAAAAACAGGCTGAGCGCGATTCACACCGCCCGTGCGCTGATTAGCGGATAACCACCTTCTGAATCGGGCAGTGTTCATTCGCCATCTGTCGTAAGACCGCAGCAACTCCGTGAGCGTTGCGGAATGCTTGGTAGATAGCCAATTGGTTGTTCAGGTCTTGGCAGCTCTTGCTTTTGGAATCCATTTGGTCAGTTCCGTGAACTGACTTAACGCTGGCCTTGGTTCGCGGCAATTGAAGTGTGATCTGGCACCAATTGTTGACTACTGCTGTCGCTGCATTTCTCTCCTTGTGTGCAATCCCTGGCCAGAGTTGCGCAGCGACCGCCAGGAGGTCTATTAAGTACGTGTAGCGACCGCTACCAAACGTTCACCTCGCTTCTGTGGGGCGCAGCTCAATCCAAGCCATGGAACGGGGGCTTGGACTCTGCAGGAGCTGTGATGACCACGTTGTATTGGAACGGTTCAGCATTTGCACCAGTGAATAAGACCGCCGCCAAAAAAGAGGCCGCCTTATTGCGTCTGGAAGCAGCTTTCATGGGTGCCGATGCCATTCCCTCACAGAAGCATCGAGGGTTGATGTATCTCCGCCAAAACGGATTCGCAGCAACCCGCTGAACATCCCAGCGTTCCTTTTGGCACCGGTGGTTCGTCGGTGGGAATGATCAGCTGACCTCCTGCAGCCGCATCCGTCGGTTCTGCTCCTGCACCCGGCGCCGATGACCCAGCGACGGATGCTTCGCCACAACGCCATTGAGCCTGGGACAAGATGCAAGGCAGTTGCTCGCTGCTTTGCAGCAATCGATTTCAGCCAATTTTTCGTGTTTGCACGGAAGATTGATCTCAGCCCTGCTCGTTGTTCCTCGTAGTTGCACGAAGCCGCCAACCTGTACTAGTACATCTGTACTTAATCAAATGGTATGTCGGTTGATCATGCAAGCGCCGTTGCTGCGCCCAAGTCGGATCCTGTTTTCCTGCACGTCAAAGCAGGCATGACAGTGATCGTCACTGACACGGAAGGTGCCTGGCGCATGGCTGATGTGATTTGGGTCGATGGCGGTGCCAGGAACCCCAAGGTTCCAACGTTGTTCCAGGTGGCTGATGTCGATACCGGCGTCATCAACTGGATCAACGCCGACCTGGTGACTCACATTGTTCCGCGCTGCTGAACTGCGTCAGCAGGACCGTGGCGGCATGAAAAAGCCGGGTGCAGCTATCCCCCGTCGCCCGACCAACGCTTATTCACCTCTTGCAGCTGGTCTTAGCCCGTCCCGTAGAACCTCAGTGCTCCTCGTAGCTGCAAGTATCTGCAGCCGATCCGCTCGCGGGAGAACATATCTAAAGCGGCACGGGACATCCAGGGTCGATTAGACCCGGCTGGCGTGCAGAACTGAGTAGTGCGCGACTTTCCGTACCCTGTCCGCCGAAGGATAAAACTCAGGGCTTAACCAGCGCCTCTCAGCAGTTTCTCCATTCGCGTGTCTTGACGGCTTAATGCCATCTCTAAGGCAGTAGATCCAGAACCATTACGCAAATTGATATCTGCTCCCCCCGACACAAGAACCTTGGCCGTCTCCAGGTGACCTTGAGAGACAGCGTCGTGGAGGGCGGTGTAGCCGTTGAACGGCCCCTTCTGGTCAACAGCGATGCCGTTTTGGATCAATAACTGGGCAGCTCTGGCCCGACCCGCGTAGGCGGCCGCATGCAGTGCAGTGGCTTCCATCCCAGGGTCGAGGACAGTGAGATCAGCGCCAGCCTCCAACAACCGTTCGAGAATCTGGTCATGACCTTTGAAGGCAGCAATGATTACGGGATAGTTGCGCGATGAAGGATCCTTTTCGTTGACATTGGTGCCATTGACAAGAAGTTTTTCAACTGCGTTGAGGTCATTGGCTTCGACGGCTGCCATCAAATTCAACATTGTTGAAAAGGCTTTTTTGGAACTTAATTGTGTTGCCGCGCTTGTGCCGTACGCCCAGCGATTTTTGTGAAGAAGAAGGGATGGGGTATTAGCAGAGCGGGTACCGAGCATCTCGGGACTCTTCAAGCTCATAGTTGCCGAAGTGCCAGCAACCGCTCCCGTTCCAGCCGCGGGGTGTCGTCGTCTGCATGACCTGCCAGCACTTCACCTACGGAGTCGACCAGCACTGCCACACGATGTTGGGCTGCAACCTCAGACAGAAGCAGCTTCAGCAAGGCCAGCACCTGAAGAAGAAGTGCAAGCTCTGGGCTCCTACGTGGCAGAAGGAGATGGGTTAGGTCTGTGGTCAGTTTGTTTCTGCTAACCAGTCATGACAAAGGTCTGCGGGCGACTCAAAGTGGGGTTTCGTTAAAGCTCTTCTCGATGTTGCGCTTTGGAACTCTCTTGGTGATTGCCGCCACTGCTTTAAGTGGGTGCTCCATCGATATGGAAAAACTCATGGACTGCAAAGACGCAGACGGCAACCCCTTGCCGGAATCGGTCTGTAAGAAAGGCTCCCCCGAGAAAAGCGATTAATTCACAGATCGGGGGCTTTGCGTTGAACTCGTCGCCAATTCGTTCCCCCCTGCTGAACGAACAAGCAAGTGGCAAGTGGGCTGGGCTCCTGAGGCTGGTTAGTGAGAAGACGTCTGGCTCGGGATCGTCACCATTCAGATCATCAACGTCGGAGTCCAGCGACAGCAAGCGTTCCAACTCAGCTGCAAGCTCTGGGCACCGACCTGGCAGAGGGTAGTGGGCTGGGCTCCTGAAGCCGGCTTAGCGGTTACGCCACGGCTTCTTTGATTCGCGCCTTGATGTCTCGCAGCGTGAAGTCGGCTACGCGTTCGCCTGATGGCAGCCACGCTTCCCACTTTTCGTAACTGGGTCGTGCAGCGCCAGGCCAGAACGCAGCAGTTGGCCAAGCGCAGTGAATTTCTACGCCGTAGTAGGTCCGTGAAGTCATTGGGCAACAAGTAAGGGACAACAAGCCACCGGGGTTGATCCCTCAATGGTGGTTTTTGGTTGCCTGGCTCACTCTCCCGCCGAGACGGGCTGCCAAGAAAACGCTATCAGCATTTCCGACCGACGTCCGCAACTGTTCCCGTTCCAGCCGCAGGAAGCGCTTCCGCTGGGCTGAGCTAGTGAGTCAGCTCAAACAGCGCTGTCTGCAACCTTGTCGCGCCTATCAGGTCCCAGTTCAGCTACCAGATCCTTCTCCAAAGATCTCAAGTAACGCTTCCGTTGCCCTGACTCTCCACCGACCCAGACCGGAATCTCTTTTGTGTTTTGACACATGTTCATAACCCTCCCACAACGAGGTAATGGCTTGTTGTTCACCGCTAATGCTGCTATACATAGCGGCAGTCGATCGACACACCAATCAGACCGTATTCTTATCTCTACTTCTTCAATGCCGCGCCAAATAACAATCGCTCATAGGAACTAAGCAGCTAACTGAGCGTCGAGATCAGAAAGCTCTTTAGTATCTACTTCTAGTTTATCCAAAAGAGGTTCACAATGCTTGCGAGCACTAGGATCTTGAATGAACTCGTCCCGGTAAAGCATTAACTGAAGGATCTCAATCTCTTCGCTCAGACAATCACGGTAGGAATAGCCCACAACACACTCCAAAAAACGGAGAACTCTTCAAATCTGGACGAATTTCGAACACGCTGTGGTCCAAATGGTGCAATGTCCGGGACTCAGCAATACAAACTGTGGCCTTAGATACACATCAAGGACGGGGCCACCGTTCTCTGGCCCCTCCATCTGCTCACTAATTGCAGCTTGCCGTTACGAGTCAAAGCCTCCAGCCATTTGATGCAATCGCGATTTAAGCGTTGTGGCGTAGTGAAGGCAATTGGGGTTATGACCTCTGCAGAGACTCGCCCCCGTGAGAGGTGGTGGGCTTGGCTCGGGTGATCTGCTTTTCATGCACGGCGGATCACCCTGTCTGCGATTCGGTAGTAGGTAACGCGATTGAGCCGGAATAGGACGGTTACGACTGAATCGCACCGCACTGGCAGAGCTGGTGGTGCAGCGGGGCTTCAATTGCTCGGGGCTCCGCTTACCTGGAAATGGGATGAGAACACTGAGCGGAATACAGCCCCAAAAGCGCTGTGTATCCGCCTGAACGACACAGTGGCTGACGCTCCCCCTATAAAGGGTCTGTAGCAACCGCTACCAACAACGTTCACCTCGCTTCTGCGAGGCGCAGATCACCAGGCCAAGGAACGGGGACCTGGATTTCTGAGGAACCACAAATGACCCTGACCTATCGCGGCCAGAAGTACGACCAGCAAAAAGTTGCTGGCGACTCCAACAAGCCTGCTCTGACCTACCGCGGCGTTTCCTACGCCAAGTGATCAAGGCTTAGTCAGAAGATCCCAAGCCCCTGCTATGGCGGGGGTTTCTTTTTGCCTTCAAGTCAGCGCAGGCGTAGCACAAGGAGATGGGCTGAGATCCAGAAGCGGCCTAGCCCCAGTGGGGAAACCAGGCTGGAAGAAGCCCTGCACGGGCCAGGCCAAGCACGACAGCAAGTGTCGCCAGCTTCACTCCTGTCAGGATTGCTGCGGTCTTCCAGCTGAACAGTGATTTCTTAAGGGTGATCACCACGAAGGCTCGGCCAAAGAACATCATGTGGGATTGACGAGCTGGGCTCCTCAAGCCGGGGTTACGCCGCCGATTGCTGCCTTCCCTTTGCGCGTGGAGTTGAAGGCCTTGGAAGCCAGATTTAAGCTGGAATCTCTGGGTCGTAACCATGGGACGCTCTCGAGATCCCTATCAGATTCCAAAGGCAGGAGTTGAGATCGCTCCCCTCGCAGGTCTTGCGTCCGTCAACATCAACAGGAGTGTTGGTCCTGTTCCTTCCACGGAGTTTGTAGGTGAGTCCACCTTGGGTGGGATCTTGGTCTATGCCATTTATCAGGCTCTCTTGACTGGTCTTCGCACCGAAGCCATGCGGAAGCGTGGAGCTTTGGATCGTCAAGCTCAAATTCGCTTGGTGGCTAGGTCTGTTTGGGCATCTGCCAAAGAGGGTGCTGCTGTAAGCGCTGTCCTGGGAGTTGTTCTCGTTGTGTTCCCTTGGATGGCCTTCCCCTTGTCGGTCTTAGGGGTCTTTGGTGCAGGCAAAGCCACCATGGATCTCGTGGATGCGTTCTGGGATGGCCTCACAGAAGAGCAACAAAGTGAAATTCGATCTTTGGCCTATGAGGCTGGTGTGAATCTGAGTCAAATCTTCCAGCCCAGACCTGCTTGATCTATGCGTGCTGAGGCTGGTTCGGCTCCTATGGGGGGGGCTAGAACTGCAACGCACGCAACAAGCCATTGGCTGAAGTCCTTCTTGACGCCAAGTTCTGGAACAAGGTCTTCAAGCTTTTGAAGCCAGCAACGGTTGTTGCAATCAAAAAGAACAAAGGGAGTAATCAAGATGCCTTAATCCCATCAAATGGAAGCGGTAATTTAAGCAAGATAGACAACAAAAAGGGCTTCTTTATTAGATACATTAATCTAAAGTCTCCATGCGCAAAGCGGATCGCTTCGCGCCATGGATACACTGGAAAGCAACGTCTATACAGGCTTACTGCCGAAGCCCGTGAAAGAGGAATCACAGAATTAAGAGTAAAAGAAACTGAGAAAGCTATTGTTCAAGTGGCAGTGGCTGAAAGCCCTTTGCTAGAGTCGGTCTGCTACGACAGCAAGCCAGTAGCCAAGGCAACAAAGCAGCCCGAAAGGTCAACAGCAGGCTTTGGCTTTGTTTACTTCGTGAGAAACGATGAAATTTATAAAGTCGGCATCACGGACAATCTGCTGAGACGACTCAAAGAGCTAAAGCCTGACGAAATTATCAACTCAGTTCGTTGCAGCAACTACCAAGAGATCGAAAAGAAAATGCATGCTCATTTTAAGGAAAAAGGATTCCTCAAACTGAATACTTTCGGCTTGATGTTGCCGAGGTTGAGGAAGCACACTCGCTGATGACTGACTTGGCGGATTTCAAAGGCCGCTGAGCTCAACTCTTCACCCCTTGAGCCGCATTCGCGGCCGACGCAAGCAACCGCTCCCGTTCCAGCCGCCAATAGCGCTTCCGCTGGGCTGAGCACATAGGCCCTGGCTCAGGCAGGTTGACGTGCCACCCGGCTGCAAGACGGTCGTCGGCCTCATCAACGTCACTGATATGCATCAGCAGTGGGACATGACCCAGTTGCGGCGAAGTCGGCTAGCAATTAGATCAAGGAATCTGAAGCTCCAATTGAGTCATCAATTTCGCGTCAAATGCCAGTCGCAAACGCGAGTGCATTCGGCCATGCACTAAGCAGCGACATAACAAACGACAATCATCTCCAAAGCTTTTGTCATTCATTAGTCATGACTATTACTAGCTCGCTGCCATTTTTCCGCTCCCCAGGAACAGCTTGATAACTCAATTTGCTCAAGCTTGCTAGGTTTTTCTTCCGATAGCAATAACTGGTCAGCAACAGCCTGGGAATGATGCAACGATTCAAACCAAGCGAGAACAGAGACATAGATGAGTAAAGAAATGAAATTCATTTAACCAGAAGACATCAACAAATTAAGCATCAGCCTTTTCGTATTGTATGGATATGATTTGGATCTCAGCAGCCTGTGATCAAGATCACGGGTGTTGCATTAGTTAACCGCGATCATTGGGATGGTATTCAGTAAATACTTGCCGGTCGTATGACGGATTTGCGCCAGGCAAACGGTCGCAACACACATTACGGACTGCAACCTGATCCGAGAGGCCGCCCCAAAACCAAGTCCTTAGACAGCGACAGTCTTGCTGTCCTCTAGCGCTTGCAGTGTCTGCCGGATTTCTTGCAGCTACCGCCGCTGCTCAGCCTCCAAGACGTTCTCACGCAGGATCTTGAAGCTCTCGATGATGGCCTGGGTTCTGGCGTAGGCCTTCACACTTGGGTCCAGCGCAATCTGGATAAGCTCATCCGCGAGGCGTGGTGCTGCCGATGTCAGCAGGTTGTTGGCGACATTGAGGTTCTCGCGTACCAACGATTCAATGAACTCTTCAGCCCTGCGGTCTCGATACCACTTGCGTAGGCAGGGGGCTTTGATGCCGACAGCAGCTGCAGCATCAGCCCAGGTGGATCCGTTGGCGCAAAGTGTCAGGGCTTTGATGATGTGCGGTGGGATTGCGTCGTAGCGATTGATTTCGTGGTTGCTCATTACGCTTCAGGATAAAAATTTGTTGCTTCAATTCGATTCCTGCCTAAAGGATTCTTTCTCGCAGGATTGAAGCATGAAGGAATGAGCGAGTCATTCATTATCAAGTCGCAAGTCATCATCAAAGGCTTCTTTATTGAATGCTACCAAGTGTTTTTATCTAGCGGCTGTGCTACATTAAGCCTGCTGAGAATTGGTGCTATTTCAGAAGGTTCCCCTGGGGCTTGTTGATCACATCAGAAATCCGAACCTTACCCCCCTATACAATCAGCAAAGCCAATAACAGCAAGTATCATCTAAGAGGCCAAATGCATAAGAGACAGTAAGAAAAGATCGTTGATCACTAGTGATAGCCAGGTAGGAACACTGCGTAAAATGTAGATAAGACGCGGTGGCAGACCAGTACTGCATTCTTAGCTATCAAAACTAAAAAAATGAAGTCCAATCGACACGAGCAGTCGCGTGTGTTGAGCACCGACGAGCTCGATTTATTGATTTCAAAGCTGCCTGATCAGCATCACTAAATCGTTGCCGAGATTTGTCGCCGTACTGGCTGCCGTATTGGAGAGTCAGTCCAGTTGCGTTGGGCATGGTTTCATCGGCTGCCACAACTTTTCCCAAGGAAGTTTGCAAGGGTAAATTGGCCGGCCGACAGGTGCCGATGACGAAGCCGTTGTGGGCAGCTCTGTGCGCCTGGAGGAGCACCTGGATAGAGCGCCAGGGTCGTGATCCATCGCCTGTGGATTTCATCACTCCAGGGCGATATCAAGGCAGTCACATGAGCTCGCGGGCATTCCAGGACGGACTAATGGCCGCCGTTCATGAATCGGGCCTAGAAGGCGTTTCTAGCCACTCTTTCAGGAGAAGCGCTTTAACTAGCGCGCATAATGCTGGCGTGCCGTTGAGGGTGATAATGGAGCTGAGCGGGCACAAAAGCATGTCAGCACTGCAGCGTTATCTCGAAGTGACGCCTGCTCAACGTGAAGCTGCCGCTGCTGCCTTTGCTTGAGCTCCTTTACCTAGCTACACAAATAGGTGTAGTTGGGTGACGCTTTCACGTGCAAATTTCTGCCAGTTTTTAGTTTCTGCGCATGTAATTTCTCAATCTCAATGTCTTTTGTATCTTCACAACACCAAAAGCGCGCAAATGCTCAACTTGAACATTTAGCGCGTGAGGCTGAGATTGAAACCAATAGAAGACGTCTAGAGATTTTGGAACTAAGACGTCTTGAACGCTGGCAGTTCAAGGGAGATGCTTCTGACTCGCGATAGCGACCAATTCACTGCAATGGGCAGAGTTTGCCGATGGGTTGGCCGGTGTCATCGGCTGGCCTTTCGGCATCGACATGTATGACGATCCACGGTCGGTATGTCTCCACACCATCCGGTGGCTCTGGTACTTCCTCACCGCGAAAGACTCCGGTGGCAATCCACAGCGGTGGTCGTGTTTTCTCCAGATGCACTTGTTGTGCTTTGCGCAGCAATCGCGCCAGTTCGCGTGAGTTGTCCATGATTATTTGAGCCCTGCTGCTGCTTGGCTTTTAGTAACGCCCCCTGATGGATTCGAACCATCGACCGACTGCTTAGAAGGCAGTTGCTCTATCCAGCTGAGCTAAGGGAGCAAGCGTCCACATCTTGGCAGGCTGCTTCAAGGCAGGTTGGATTTAGAAGCCATGCGCCTCCTAAGGTGATGAGCTCTTGATCGGCATCCATGGCCCCGCGTCGTCTCAGCGACAGCGAGAAGCAGGATCTGGTCGGTCGTTACAAGGCCGGCGAGTCAACAGCTGCTTTGGCTGAGGCTTTTAGCTGCAGTCCCAACACTGTGAGTCGCACGGTGAAAGCACTGTTGCCCGCTGACGCTTATGCCGCACTGAAGGCCAGCCGGCAAAAGGGGTTGGTCTCCCCTCCTCCCTCAACCGTCACGGAAGCTGAACAACCTGAGGTTGAAGAGGTTGACTCCCTCAAGGAAGAAGACAGCAGCCTGGCCCTGGATGACGCGGATGACTTCGGCGAAGACTCTGAGGAGGAGCTCGCTGAAGACGATGACAACGCCAGCGTTGAAACGTTCACGGAGCTTGTTCCCCTTCTGGGCGTGGGAGACCTCAATGATCGCCCGCTCAATCAAGCCCAACCGTTCAGTGTCGACCTGTTGCCCGACAGCGCTTACATGCTGGTTGACAAGGTGGTTGAGCTGGACGCGCGCCCCCTTAAGGAGTTTCCCGAGTTGGGCCTCCTCGACGATGCCGAGCAGGAACGCCAGGGGTTGTGCCTGTTTGCCAGCCCTCGCGCGGCCAAGCGCCAGTGTGGGCGGAGTCAGCGGGTGATCAAGGTTCCCGACACGGCTGTGTTTCAGCGCACCAGCAGCTACCTGCTGGCTCGAGGCATCACTCGCTTGGTGTTAGACGGAACCTTGATTGCGCTGGATACCTGATCACCGGAGTTGATTGTTCTCAGCTGATTGCTCTTAATCGAAGCGATCGCGCTGATCGGGAAGCAAAACGGCCGTCGTGGTTCCGCCACTGATCACACCGATCACAAGAGCAACGCCCACGAGAAAACCCGTGGGAAGAGGCACCGAGCGCTGCCCTCCGAGTTGGAGCGTGTGGCGATCCTGAAGGTTCTGCGCTCCAAGGCAGAGCAGCAGCAGCAGCAGTAGGCCACCGCCAAAGCTGATCAGCAGAAGACGAAGGCGAATCAACACAGCACGACCGTCGACGGGCTCAGTTTGACGTGCCCTGGTGCAGGAGGGCATACAACCGTCGTTTGGACAGTCCTGTGGACTGGGCCAATTGCCGCGCAGCGTCGCTGGCACTTGCACCCTCGTCTTGCAACGCCTGAAGCTGCCTGAGCAGGTCGTCGTCGTCGGGTTCTTCCACGTCCTGCGACGGTGCGCCCCCCAGCACAACCGTGCATTCCCCTTGGGGGGTGTGCTGCTGAAAGTGCAGCAGGGCACGATCCACCGTTGGCCCCACCTGCTCTTCATGGCGTTTGGTCAGTTCCCGTGCCACCTGCAGAGGACGGTCTCCTCCGCAGTGGTGCTGGAGTTCCTCGAGCAACGTGATCAGGCGGTGTGGCGCTTCGTACAGCACCGTTGTGCGGGGTTCATGGCTGATGGCGTCCAGGCGTGCCCGCCGTTCCTTGCCCTTGGCCGGCAGAAATCCTTCGAAGCAGAAGCGTCCGCTGGGCAGGCCGCTGCTCACCAGAGCAGTGGTGGCGGCGCAGGGGCCAGGGATGCAGATCACGGGATGGCCGGCCTGGTGCGCTGCGGCCACCAGCTCTTCACCGGGGTCGCTGATGCCCGGCAGCCCCGCATCGCTGATCACCGCCAGGCTTTGACCCTCCGCCAGCAGATCCAGCAGTTGGGGCACGCGGGTGCGGGTGTTGTGCTGATGAAAGGACAGCTTGCGGCCGCCTGCTCCAAGGCTGCTGAGCAGCTGTCCGCTGTGGCGGGTGTCTTCACAGGCGATCACATCCACGCTGCGGAGCAAGTCACGGGCGCGTGGTGACAGGTCCCCCAGATGACCAATGGGAGTGCCCACCAGATAAAGGCTGCCGCCGCTTGGTTCATCCCGCTGCATCACAATGGCGAGCGCCTTTGTTGATCATGATGCCCAGCTCTGCCGTCCTCACCGCTGGCGTTGACAAGGAGGCTCTGCTGACGGAATTGCGTCGCCTCAGTTGGGGAGCCGCCGACATTTTGCGGGCCTATGCCCGCGGCGAGCAGCCTCCGCATGGTTTCCCCAAGGCGTTGAGTGTCGATGAAGGCGGAGAGGGCCCCGTCTCTGCGGCTGATCTGGCCGTGAACAAGTGGTTGCTGGATGGACTGTCGGCCGCGTTCCCCCAGGCCGACTGGACGCTGCTCAGCGAGGAGACCGCCAAGGAGCAGCTCACGGAAGGCCAACCGCTTCCGGCGGAGTGGCTGTGGATTCTCGATCCCCTGGATGGCACCAAGGATTTCCTGCAGGGCACAGGCGAATACGCCG
>Ga0209359_10000303_pt1 | contig 11969 bp, 16 predicted proteins | sample MarorgKNORR_S2LV_FD_188224 | JGI IMG/M metagenome (GOLD analysis project Ga0209359, IMG submission 188224) | Marine microbial communities from the Southern Atlantic Ocean, analyzing organic carbon cycling - Surface_A/KNORR_S2/LV (SPAdes) (version 2) | ecosystem: Environmental > Aquatic > Marine... | reverse complement strand
TTCCTAAGCCTTGAAAATGACACCCTGAACAAAATTTAGAGCCCATTAAAGGCAACTTGAAGTCGTTTACAAAAGCACAAATTTAAGACTTAAGCTCCAACAGAATCAGCGATAATTCTATTACAAAACTCTCAAAAAGCTGCTTTATTCAAAAGAAATCGCGACATAAAACTCGTCAAAGTTAGGGTATACCTTCAATTCATTGATGCTTGGAATGAAATCGAAAGCGGCCAACTGACTTAAAATCTTTCTCATGCTTTCTGGAGTGAACTGCCAACAGTGAACATCAACATATTCATTACTAGAAAATTCATCAAAAGCCGATTCGATCCGCTTTCTCATGGAAGACTGCAGGGAATCAAAAGGATTTACCCCGTCCTGATAAGTATGCGAGGTAAAGACACGGTGCTCAAGAATAGACTTAAAAGACGGCTTTTCATACTTCAAATAATGTGCAGCAATTACGTCAACTATCGTTGACTCTGATATAAAGAAGTCAAAACAACGATATTTGTGTGGCACCGAAAAGAAATACCAACCACCAGGACTCAAAATGGATGTTATTTTAAGTAAATGAGCAATCAAATCGGGCTGATGCTCGACACAGTGATGCGAAACTACTGCATCGTACAGAACATCTATTTGATCATAACCATCAGACAAAATCCATTTAATTTCGGGAACATTCTGGGGATTTCTTCCTACATTACTTGCTCTAGCAATTAATTCATCACGACTCAAAAAATCAGCGTAATGTATCACAACTGATTCTTCGGAATCAGCAATAAAATCGAGAGTTGGGTTATCAAATACGCCGATCTCAAGCAGATTTTTTTTACCCTGCAGAAGACTCAAAAAATCTCTCTTACTGGAGATAGAAGTTGAAACTCTGTTTTCTTTTTTCCCGTAACTATTATAATGTTTGACTAATTCTTCGTCCGAAAAACTTTCGAGATCAGCGCTACTGGCTCTGTAAGCAGAAGCGGAAAACTGATCAGAAGGAAAACAACTTTCCACAGCTTTTCGGCAGGACAAGTAATCTATTATTAATAATAACCTATTTTACCTCTATCCATAGTTTGAAGCTAACTATTCCCACTCGATCGTGCCGGGGGGCTTGCTGGTGATGTCGAGCACCACCCGGTTCACCCCCTTCACCTCATTCACGATCCGATTGGAGATGGTCTCCATCAGGTCGTAGGGGAGGCGGGACCAATCGGCGGTCATCCCGTCCTCGCTGGACACACAACGCAGCACGATCGGCCAGGCATAGGTGCGTTTATCGCCCATCACCCCAACGGAACGCACAGGCAGCAGCACCGCGAAGGCCTGCCAGATGTCGTGATACAACCCTGCCTCCTTGATTTCCTGGCGAACGATCAAGTCGGCATCACGCAGACAATCCAGCTTCTCGTCGGTGACTTCACCCAGGATCCGGATGGCCAGACCAGGCCCCGGGAAGGGATGGCGGCGCACAATTTCCTCGGGCAGACCGAGGCTGCGGCCCACCTTGCGCACTTCGTCCTTGAACAGCTTGCGCAGGGGCTCCACCAGCTTGAACTGAAGATCCTTGGGCAGGCCGCCCACGTTGTGGTGGCTCTTGATCTTCACGGCAACCCGTTCACCCGTCTTCGGATCAACGTTGGTGCCGGCACTTTCGATCACATCGGGGTAAAGCGTTCCCTGGGCCAGGTAATCGAAAGGTCCGAGACGCTTGCTCTCCTCTTCGAACACCCGAATGAACTCGGTGCCGATGATCTTGCGCTTCTCCTCCGGATCGGTGATGCCCTTCAGCTTGCCAATGAACCGCTGGCGCGCATTGATGTACTCCACATGGATGTTGAACTTCCGATCGAAAAAGTCCATGAGGAATTCGGGCTCACCCTTCCGCATGAAGCCCTGATCGATGAACATGCAGGTGAGCTGATCACCGATCGCCTTCTTCAGCAGAAAGGCGAGGGTGGATGAATCCACACCACCTGAGAGGGCCAGCAGGACGCGTTTATCGCCCACCTGCTCCCGAACCAGTGCAACGGCTTCATCGATGAATGCCGCGGTGGTCCAATCCGGATCACAACCGCAAACGTGATAAACGAAATTGCGGATGAGGGCCATGCCGCAGGTGGAATGCACCACCTCGGGGTGGAACTGCACGCCGTAGAGCTTGCGTTGCAGGTGCGCCACCGCCGCTTCCGGGGTGTTGGCGGTGTGGGCCAAGCGCACAAACCCCTCGGGGAGGGCCTTCACCGAGTCGCCATGGCTCATCCACATGGTCGAACCGTTGTCGACATTGGTGAGCAGATCCGTGGGGTCATCCACTTCCAGGGGCGCCTTGCCGTATTCGGCCTTTCCCGTGGCGGCTTCCACAACGCCACCAAGCTGCTGCACCATCAACTGCATCCCGTAGCAAACCCCCAGCACGGGTATGCCCAGATCCCAGATGCCGGGATCGCAGAGCGGCGCATGTTCGGCATACACGGAACTGGGGCCACCGCTGAGGATGATTCCCTTCGGAGCCATGCGTCGCAGCTCCTCCGCCGAAGTGCTGTAACCGAGCACCACCGAGAACACCTCGGTCTCGCGCACGCGTCGGGCAATCAGTTCCGAATACTGGGAGCCGAAATCAAGAATGACGATGGCCGGCTGACGCTGAGTGTCGGACGAGGGCTGGGACATCGATCCTGGGAGGTACCGCTCGCAGACGAGCGTCAATCCCTCAATGTAAAGAAGCGCTTCTCCGCCTCCGGTCCCCACCAGCGCAGGGTGCGGCTCCGGTCGAACAGGGCAGCACCAATCCGCATCGACCAGGCGCCGTAGCGATCCACATAGGACTGGCTGCGCCGCTCCACCATCGCCGCCAGATGCTGCCCGAGTGCCTTGGCTTGATCGGCATCCAGCGCCTGAAAGGCCTCCTCAACCGAGGCGGCGCCGCGACATTGCAGCAATTCAGCCGTCGACAGGCCGGCATCCAGCCCCAGCGCCACCAGCACCTCCAAACGGCCATCGGCCAGGTGGTGATGGGTGTGAAAGATGCCGCCGGCCAACTTGATCAATTTGCCGTGGTAACCGAGCAGCAGCAGGTCACGGACACCAGCCTCCGCCGCGGCCACCAGCACCGGTCCGACCCAGTTCCCCACCTTGAGCACAGGCCCCAAACCTTGCTGACGGGCCAGGTCCAAGCCGTTCTCACCGATCACCAGAACGAGGCGTCCCTGAAACGCTGGATCCGCAGCGCGTGCCTCCAGCTCGGCAAGCACCTCCTGCAGCTGATCCGGCGCTGCGCTGCGCTGCACCTCCGCCTGGGTGCCAATCAAGGCCAGACCATCCACGACGCCGAAGGCGGCATTGCTGGTGCGTTGGGCCAGGGAGCGGCCCCGCGGAAGAATTGGCTGCACCATCAGGCCCCGACCGGGAGGCAGCAGGGGAAGCAGATTGCGCTCCAGCAGCTCACGGGCGAAACCGGAGAGACAGATGTCTCCCTCGGGACCGAACCGGCCCACACCTTCTCCGGGCTGCAGCTCAAGCACCGGCTGGGGTGTAGCGATCCAGGCCACCCGCACCCAGACCTCAAGATCGCGCGTCAGATCAAGTCCTGGCCCTGGATCACAGCGACTGATCCCCAGAGCCTGGCCATCGGCTAAGGGGGCTGCCGAACAAACCGGGACCTGCAAAGAGGGTCGATCCGATCCCTGATTCAACTGCTGCTCAGCGTTGAACGGCTCATCAAGCAACACCTGCAGGGCTGCCTTCGCCGCCGCCGCCACCCACACCGGCAGGGTCAATCCAGGGCTGGAGGGGGCGATGGAACCGGACAAGCTGTTTTCTAGAGTCGCCGATTGGCATCCCCCGCGCCATGCAGGACAAGCTCACCCTGATGATTCCGGGCCCCACCCCGGTGCCGGAAACGGTGCTGAAGGCCATGGGTCGTCACCCCATTGGCCACCGCAGCGGGGAGTTCCAGGCCATCGTGCGGCGCACCACCGAACAGCTCAAGTGGTTGCACCAAACGACGAGCGACGTCCTGGTGATCACCGGCAGCGGTACCGCCGCCATGGAGGCGGGAATCATCAACACCCTCAGCCGCGGCGAGAAGGTGCTCTGCGGTGACAACGGCAAATTCGGCGAACGTTGGGTCAAGGTGGCCCGCGCCTACGGACTGGATGTTGAGGTGATCAAGGCGGAGTGGGGCCAACCCCTCGATCCGGAGGCCTTCCGCTCAGCATTGGAAGCCGACAGCGCCAAAGCGATCAAGGCCGTGATCCTTACCCACTCGGAAACCTCGACAGGGGTGATCAATGACCTGGAGAGCATTGCCCGTCACGTGAAGGCCCACGGCACGGCGCTGACCCTGGCGGACTGCGTCACCAGCCTGGGTGCCACCAACGTGCCCATGGACGCCTGGGGACTGGATGTGGTGGCTTCAGGCGCACAAAAGGGCTACATGCTTCCGCCGGGCCTCAGTTTTGTGGCCATGAGCGCACGGGCCTGGGAGGCCTACGAGCGCTCCGATCTGCCCAAGTTTTATCTGGATCTGGGCCCCTACCGGAAAACAGCGGCGAAGGACAGCAACCCCTTCACACCGGCAGTGAACCTCTACTTCGGCCTGGAAGCTGCTCTGGACATGATGCAGAAGGAAGGCCTGGAGGCGATTTTTGCCCGCCACGCCCGCCATCGCGCCGCCGCCCAGGCAGGCATGAAGGCCATGGCCCTGCCTCTGTTTGCCGCCGAGGGTTACGGCAGCCCGGCCATCACCGCGGTGGCTCCCGAAGGCATCGACGCCGAACAGTTACGCAAGGCCGTGAAGGAGAAATTCGACATTCTTCTGGCTGGAGGACAAGACCATCTGAAAGGGCAGGTGTTCCGTATCGGCCATCTCGGCTATGTCTGCGACCGGGATGTTCTGACCGCAGTCGCTGCGATTGAAGCCACCCTTCAGTCCCTCGGCCTGCACAAAGGCAGCATGGGAGCAGGTGTCGCTGCAGCCTCGGCTGCTCTGGGTTAAACACAGGTGGCGAGAGCGATCTCGCCTCTTTGCGGGTGTAATTCAGTGGTAGAATGTCAGCTTCCCAAGCTGAACGTCGCCGGTTCGAATCCGGTCACCCGCTTGAACAAATTTCAGGCTTTCATCAAGAACGAGACTTGACGAGCTGAAGAACCTGAGGTCCGGCAGACCCAGCACGTCGCTCGTGGCCCAAGGCCTGCAAGATCAACGAACCCGCTTCATTGATTCGGCCATCCTCTGCACATTGACGAGCACTTGCAAACAAGGCTTGGGCTGCAGTTTCATGATCCTGACGATGTTGAGCAGCCGTCTCACATTGTTTTTTTGTCGTAAGCGTCAGGGCCAACGTTCGAATCCCTTTCTCAACAAAACAATAGCTCTAATTGATATTTAGACCATCTCAGACGCGAAACTCGGAGCTGCTGAACAACAACCGTTCGATTGCTTGAAGTCAGGTCAGGTTCCTGGTTCTTCAGCGTTGCCCCCCAGATCGGCAATCCGGTCCCGCAACTGAGAGCAGCGGCGTTGATCGCCTTTGGCTTCAGCAAGAGCAAGCGCAAACTCCAGCTTCTCGAGCTGATGCCCCCCTTCAAGGAAACCTGACCGGGTCCAGATGGTCATGCCATGCAGGGTGCGAGAAGCACATGCATTGGAGGCAGGGATGGTGATCGCCATAGTTACCTTTCTTTTTATTTTGGCACCGCGCGCCACCCCTACGCGACATCGCAGCTCGCTTCCGTTTCGGCCTCCTGACCCCAGGAATCGTGCTGAGAGGAGTCTTCAGCCATTTCAGGCTCTGTGATCGGAGCTGTGCTGTCCAAAAGCTCACGCGTTTCCCGCAACAGAGCTTCAACACCCTCCAGGGTGGAGATCTCTTCGTTGGGGACAGCATTCAGATCCTTCTGCTGCTGGCGCATTTGGAGCTCAAGCGCTTCCTGACGCTGTTCCAGTTTCACCAAGCGCTGGGATAGAGCCGTGATGGTTTGCGCGAGATCTTCCGCAGTGCGGGTGATCCGAAAGGACACGGAGGACGTCATCACCGAAAAGCTGGTGGTTGCGCTGATAACAACACAGGAGCGCCGCTGTCTCAAGATCAAGCAGACATGACGCGATCGAGACAGATGCCTTCCTTGGCAACGCTGGCGCTCTACCTGTTGGCGGGAACCGCCATCGGACTGCTGGCTCTGTTCAGCGGCATCCCCGCCGCACCTCTGGCTGGAGCTCTCTTGGGTGCTGGCATCGTCAGCATGAGTGGCCAGTTGGAACCAGCCACCTGGCCACAGGGAACGCGCACGGTTCTTGAGATCGGCATTGGGACTGTGATCGGAACCGGCCTGACGCGAGCATCCTTGGAACAACTGCAACTTCTCTGGAAGCCTGCGGTTCTGATCACCCTGGCCCTGGTACTGACAGGACTCGTCGTCGGCCTCTGGACCAGCCGACTGCTCGGCATCGATCCCATCGTGGCCTTGCTTGGTGCTGCCCCAGGAGGCATCAGTGGCATGAGCCTTGTCGGTGCCGAATTCGGTGTTGGTGCCGCGGTGGCCGCCCTCCATGCCGTGCGGCTGATCACCGTGCTGCTGGTGCTGCCGTTGGTGGTACGACTGATCGTGCCCTCGACAGCCGGAAGCTGATCGATACCTTGGGGCCACTCCACAACTGACGTCATGGGTCCCATCAGGTCATCGCTGGTTCTCTCCACCGCGGCCCTGATCGGCGCTTTCAGCAGCGTTACGCCAGCCCTGCAAGCGGCCGAACCCACTGAAGACAAGGGAGCCAAGATCTATTGCTACATGCGATCCAGCGGCAACGACCACAAGGTGAGCTGGAATGCCGCCTACGCCGTGATCAAGCGTCAGGGCAGGAGCTTGTTTAAAACATCCCCGGAACATGCCTCGGTGATGATTACGGAAGCCGTCGTCAACGACCCCGGCAATTTCCCCGACTGTGGCCAGTTCCTTGGTGATCTGTTCGGCGGCAACACCCAACCAGCCACAGCTGCCACCCTTGGAAAGTCCTCAACCATCTCCGAAAGCACCATCGAAAGCACTGACGACACCACGCGTTACAGCTACTGAGACGCCAAAGCTTCTGGGGCTAACTCTCCTGGGTGCCGTGTTGATGGCTGGCTGCCAAAGCAAGCAGCCCCCGACACCTGACAACACATCAACGCCACTCGTCTCCAGTTGCCTCGGCGACTTCCGGATGCGTGACCTGGAGCTGATGGTTGAACGCTGCGATGAGGCCATCAAGCAGACGCCGAATCAGGCCGATCTGCACCGCGACCGAGCCCTTGTCTTGACCCTGCGCGGCGATCAAGCCAAAGCCTGTGAGGACGTCGAGGTGGCACTTTCGTTGCTGAAGCAGTCGAAACAAATTGTCGACCCGATGCTGCAGCACGAACTCCAGGTTCGTCAGAGCACCTGCAAACAATCCCGCACCATGGCGGAGAGTGACTGACGTTGCAGCGACAAGCGCCGGGGGCCCAGCAACACCTCGATCCGTTCCGCCTTGCTCGCCAGCAAACCATCCACCAGCTGATCCGCTGCGCCGAGCTGCAGCCAATGGCAGGTCAGACCATCCCCCATGCCCAGACGATGACAGCGATCTTCAGCTTGGTCGAGGTCGCCTGGCGTCCAGGGGCGTTCCAGCAACACCACATGACGGGCCCGGTGCAGGGTGAAGCCAAGGGCACCGGTACCGAAGGTGGCCAGCAGACAATCGTTCTGACCCTGCTGAAACCGATCCACACTCTCCTGACGTTCAGCTGGGCGCTGTCGACCGGTTAACAACTCGCCGCCGAGGGTTTGCTGCAACAAGTGCAACGGGGCCACAAAGCCACTGAACAGCACCACGGCCTCGCCTTGCCGACGGAGTGACTCCACCAGCTGCTGGGCCGCCGGCAATTTAAATTCCGCAGCGATCTGACGCATGGAGGTGAGCAGAGCCAGGTGCTCAGCATCCCGTCGCACCTCTCCGAGACGGGCCCGACGCCGGTAGTCATCCAGCACCAGCTCGACACGATGGTCGAAACCTGTGAGCTCAGCCTCCGACAGCATCACGGGGTGTAGACGTCGCTGCTTGGGAGGAAGATCCACCACCTGCTGCTTGCGGCGATGCAGGATCAACGGTCGACTAAAGCGCCGCAGCTCCTCCAGCTGACTCGCCCCGGAAGCCTGCCAGCGTTTGCCGGTTCGACCCTCCCGCCAGTGCCCCTGGCAGTAGCGCTCCTCGAACTGGCGTTGATCCCGCGCAATCGGATGGTCCATGGCCGCAAGCAGGGGATACAACTGGGACGGGCGACCGTTCTTCATTGGGGTTCCCGTAAGCATCCAGATCGCCCGCAGGCGGGGATGACGGGCCAGACGCAGCAAGGCAGCCGTGCGCTGCGCCTGAAGCGACTGGGCGTAATGCGCCTCATCCACCACCAGTAGCGTTCCCGCAGGCGGCAGGGTGTCGGGCAGGCGAGCCCAGCTGACCAACTCCAGCTCAACGCCAAGGGCCTCTGATTCCCGGCGCCAGTGAGGGTGCAGGCCGACGGGAGCCACCACCAGCAACCGCACCTCAGCGCAGCGCATCAGGGCACGGGCCGCCAACAGGGCTGTGAGGGTCTTCCCCAGCCCCATCTCATCGGCCAGAACGGCGCCGCGACGGGCCAAAAGCCAACGGACCCCGGAGCGTTGATGGCGCAGAGGTCGGCGACCATCCTGCAGGGCTTCGTCGAGATCTGCTGCGGCTACAAGGGTCCGATGCGGCGGCAGCGGTGGCAGGGGGTGCTGGCACCAATCAAGCCACTGCTGCAAAGCAGCGGTGACAGGAAAACGACGCCCGAGGGTCTGCTGAAGTGCACCGGCTGCGGCCAAGGGGAAATCCCAGCCATGGCCGGGGCCGATCCAACGCCCCCTGGGCTTGATGCGACGCAACTGGGACTGGGTTACCGCATCAAACGGGCTGACCACCCGGACCAGTCCTGCCGGAGAGAGATCCAAGCAACAGGTCATTGTGGGTTTTGACGGCACCAACAGGCCCCCACAAAGAATCACCTTAGTGAACTCAGATCAGCGCGCAAGCATTGAGATCAAGATTCACATCACAGGCCAAAAAATTGTCGAAAATGCAGCGCTCGACACATTGACGTGCTTTTCGTTCAAGGCAGAATTAACACAACCGATGCACTCGGATGCATAGCAGGGACGCAGTTTTTCTCGACGAACTCTGTCCCAAATTGCGCGTCCGAAGATGGCGACAGTCTCTTCACACTTTCACCGGCCAAAGTTGCATTTACTGCGGCAAACCTTCCGAATCAATTGATCACATTCACCCCCAAGCCAAAGGGGGTTCAAGCCTTACTGAAAACTGTGTTCCGGCCTGCTTGTCTTGCAACGGCCGCAAATCTGACTCCGACGTTTTTGACTGGTACCGGCGACAGCGCTTTTATGACCCACGCCGCGCCATGGCGATTCGAGCCTGGATGGATGGCGACCTGCGACTCGCCGTTCGCCTGCTGCAGTGGGCCCAACCGGAACAGCCCATCAACGAGCCGGACGATATCTCAATTGCAGCTCAGGCTGCCTGAGGCTCACCAAACCCTGCAGACATCCGAGGAGTGGTGACGTTGGCAGATGGAGGCCTGAACGCCAGGGTCTTCAGGCGCCAGCACCACAGCACCGGCGAGCAGGGCAGCCGTCAAGATGGCCCGGAGCACAATGGGTCCGGAGCGGGAGCGATGGAGAGCCGACGACGTCACAACAGTACATTTGATCTAATACAGGTGTACTGATGCTTGCCGATCTTGTCAAGCGGTCACGGCCGCTGTCGGCTGACAGCAAGCTGCTGGTGCTGGGCGGCGGATACAGCGGACGTTGTCTGGCCGGCCTAGCCCGAGCCCTGGGAACACCGGTGCTCTGCACCCGGCGTTCCCTCGACTCTGCCGAGGCTGATCTGCTCTTCGACAGCAACGGTCAGGACCAGCTCGACCCTGCTGCCCTCGAAGGCATCACCCATCTGCTGTCCACCATCCCACCGGATCGCGACGGCAACGATCCAGTTTTGTTGAAGCTGCTGCCAACGCTCGGAAACCTGCCGCTGCGCTGGGCAGGCTATCTCTCCACCACGGGGGTTTACGGCGATCGTCAGGGCGGTTGGGTGTCGGAGCATGACGACCCGGCGCCGGCGCTGGACCGCAGCATGCGCCGCTTGAACTGCGAACAAGCTTGGTTGCGCTCGGGTCTGCCGATCCAGATTCTGCGTCTGCCAGGCATCTATGGCCCGGGCCGATCAGTGCTCAACGGCTTAGAGCAAGGGCGTGCCCGCTTGATCGACAAGCCCGGCCAGGTGTTCTGCCGCATCCATGTGGAAGACATCGCAGGGGCCTGCTGGCACCTCATGCATCGCGCTGAACAAGGTGTTCCAGCAAGCCCAGGAAATAGGAGCATCGTGAATGTGGTGGATGACCTCCCGGCTCCCACCGCCGAACTGATGCGACATGCGGCAGAGCTATTGGGTTGTGCTCTGCCACCGCTCGAACCGTTCGACCAGATCGTGGAGAGCATGAGTCCGATGGCTCAGTCGTTCTGGAGCGAGAATCGCCGCGTCAGCAACCACAAGCTCTGTCATGAGCTCGGTTATGCATTGCTGCACCCGAACTACCGCGTCGGGCTGCAGGATTGCCTGAACCAGGACAAACTCAATTCGCCTGACCTGGGTTCTCCCCCTCGATCAGCCAACGGTTGAAATCGAAGCCCTCGCCTTCCTCAGGCAGGGAAAGCCCCACATCCTCAAGAAAACGGGAGAGGTGCAGTTCGATCCAGCCATTGCTCAAACCAGCGGCCAATCCCACCAACAGACACCCCAGCAGCAGCAAGCGCAGCACAGCGATGGGCTCCCACGATTCAACGAACCCTAGGCATGAGCTGGTGATCGCTCTCGGCGATCCCGCAGGCATCGGCATGGAAGTGGTGCTGAAGGCCCTCGCCTCACCCACGCTCCCCCCGGAGCTCCAACCCCTGCTGGTGGGTTGTCGACGCACGTTGATCAGCACCCACGCGCGACTGCAGCGGCAAACGAGCCACCCCCTTGCCGACCCTGCAGCCCTCAGAATCGACGATCATCCGCTGGAGGCGGGCGTTCAGCCAGGACAACCCACCACCGGCGGGGCCGATGCGGGGTTTCGCTGGCTCACCCGCGCCGTGGAACTGCTGCAGGAACGAGGATCACGCGCCCTGGTCACCGCCCCCATTGCCAAACACCTCTGGCATGCGGCCGGCCATCGCTATCCCGGGCAAACGGAACGGCTGGCTGAGTTGGCTGGACGCCAGCACTCCTCAATGCTGTTCACCGCCGTCTCTCCAACCAGCGGCTGGCGCCTAAACACCTTGCTGGCCACCACCCACATCCCCCTCAACCAGATCCCTGAGGCCCTGACCCCAAAGCTGGTGCACCACAAACTGAACGTGCTGGAGGAGTTCTGTCGACGCTTCACGGGCACACCACGTCTGCGCATTGCCGGCCTGAATCCCCATGCCGGTGAAGCCGGTCAACTGGGCCACGAAGAAGCCGAATGGCTGCTACCGCTGCTGGATCAATGGCGAAAGGACCATCCCCAGGTGCAGCTGGAGGGACCCGTTCCTCCCGACACCTGCTGGATCAGCGCTGCTCGCGCTTGGCAGACGCCAAACCAGCCAGGGCCCGACGGGATCCTGGCCCTGTATCACGACCAGGGGCTCATTCCCGTGAAGCTGTTGGCCTTCGACGCTGCGGTGAACACCACCTTGGAACTGCCGTTCCTGCGCACGTCTCCCGACCATGGCACCGCCTTCGACATTGCAGCCCAAGGCATCGCCAGCCCTGAAAGCACGACGGCAGCCATTCAGGCCGCCTGGGACCTGAGCTGACTCAGGCCGGCTTGACCCGCATCAGCACCTGACCGAATTCAACGGGGGTGCCGTTGTCCACCAGGATCTCCACC
>Ga0209359_10000297_pt1 | contig 12079 bp, 18 predicted proteins | sample MarorgKNORR_S2LV_FD_188224 | JGI IMG/M metagenome (GOLD analysis project Ga0209359, IMG submission 188224) | Marine microbial communities from the Southern Atlantic Ocean, analyzing organic carbon cycling - Surface_A/KNORR_S2/LV (SPAdes) (version 2) | ecosystem: Environmental > Aquatic > Marine... | reverse complement strand
TACTATTGTAGTATGTTTTGAAACCCTAATTGTTGCAAGAATTAATGCCTATTGTAGTTGCTAATACTATTCAATTTCCAAATCTATATTAAATGCTACACTTATTCTTTCCTCGTCAGTTATATTCGGGCAAGTATTGTGCATTAACCATGATGGAAATAATATAAGTTCTCCATCACAAGGAATAAACTCCATACTTTGAGGGCATGTTTTTGTATTCTCTGGAAAATTACATGATTGAATTATATTATTAGGATTCAAGAATTGAATACCACCTTGATCTGGACTCACTCTCATATAATATACTCCTGATACTTGATAACCAGGATGACAATGCCACTCATGATGTCGATCTTTACCTTGAATATTCATCCATGAGTTTTTAATATTGACTCTCCATCTTTCTCCACATAACCTACTCCATGCTGTAGAGGTAACATAATTTGTAGTCGTCTCTATTATTCTTTGTTTAAGATTGACTAGATTATACTTACCAATTAAATCATCCTTAATAAGATACATTGATTCATTCTTATTAACTGACTTTTGTTTTCTTGCTTCGGGATGTAGATATGATACTTCGCCATAATCATTACTACTTTGTATGTTTACAAGTGCTGATTTAACCTCCTTTTGTATTGGGTGGTAGTTGTCAGGTCTAGGCAAATCTTTATATATTAAAGTCGGGAATATTGGCATTGTTCCCGAAAATGCCTGTACATTTACTTCATTCATCTTTTTACCTCCCAATCTGGGTCATTAGTTGGGTGTACCCAAAATTCTATACCTGTGTTAGGATTTCGTACTGCCCATTTATCGAGTCGTTCAGTTATATACATGTAAGGATCTCTCCTCATATGATATGTGAAGATCTCCTTTGCTTTTCTTGTTTTAGGATAAACCCTAATTCTGTGAGTATCCATACATTAAGTCAGATATTGTATCGTCTTGACTACCAAGTACAGAAGAGACCCAATCGTCTTCCCCCTCTTGAGTTTTTTCTTGTCTTGTGTCATAATCAACCTCAAGGTAGTTTTTCTTCTTCATAACCAAATCCTCCATTTTGGAATTGACGTTCCTCCTCTGCCTTTGCTCTAAGTTCCCTTAAAGCAAGTTTGAGTTTATGCAATTCCTCACTATCGTATAGTGATGGGTCTTGCTCACTCTTTTTGAGTGCATGTTTTAAGAGTCTAATTTGACCCTTACTGCTGAAGAACTTTCTCATTATAGTATGTCCATGTCTTTACCTGGTCGATTAGTGGACTCTTTGTCCTCTGTCACAGGTCGTATTGTGAAATTTGCACTAAATGTAATGCGTGTATTAGTTCCCTTATATGGTGTAACTAAATGTAGGTAATGTGATGGGAACATTAAGACATCACCTTTTTTCACCTTTGGTATTGTTAGTTGCTCATCAGGTGTATTTAACACCTCATCAATACCCAATAGTCTAATTGTTGAGTGTTCTTTATTATAGAACCTAAAACCTACATCATCTTCATCTATCTCATAGAAATAAACCATGCTGATATTGGTTCTCATACTATCACTATGGTCATGAACCTCTTGATAGTTTCCTATATCATACTTATTTGCCCAACTATTGTCCATGATGATGTCAACATCACACTTAGTGCCGACCTCTGCAACAAATCTGTCCATAGTTGGTTTAAGATTTTTTAACCATCCGTTCCAAAGTTCTTTTGTATTGTTCTCGTGCATCCACGAGGTTCTGATATTACAACTCCAACCTTTTGGTTGTTGAAAATTGTCTTCATTATTTAAGAAGTCGCTAAACATTTCTTTGGTTTCTTGTTGATCTTCTTCTGATAGACGATCATGAAAGAACCATTTAGGACTAAACACTTGTACTGTCATTGATGTTTATAAAGGTCTTTTAGGTGTAATGCTTCAGTTATCTCTTCTATATCTTTCATCTTCTTTTCATACTCCTTAAATGGTATTGCACCATCACGAAAATACTGCTTTTGCAGTTGACATACATACATGATTAATGAGTCTTTGACTATTAATTTCTGTTTGTGATCTATAATGGCACTATGCACTATCATTTTCGTAATGTTTTAACGTACTCTATCATTTTATCACGTATCTCCATCATTTCAAGGTAACATCCTTGATTGTATGCACATGCACGTAATTTAGGGTCTGGTTTCAATAGAGATTCTATAAAGAGATCAAGTCCTCGATTAAACTTAATCTCTTTTGATTCTTCTCCAATAGTATTTTGATCCATTAATATTGAGTTGTGTAATCTAAGTCTATGTCAGCAAATGAAGCATCATCATAGTCTAGTTCTTCATCAAAAATCTCGCTCTTGGTTTGATCTTTGTTGTCTCTGTCCTTTGTCAATAACTTTTTTGTCATGTCTTGATGCCTCAGATTGGAAACGATTTTTTGAACCTTTTTGACGTTTATCCCGAATTGATTTGCCGAAAGAATAACTTTCTGAACCATTGCGTCTAAATGTCTTACCCATGATAGATTAGAATTTACTAAACATATTTGTATTATATATTAGCATAATTACTGCTCTTTATCAAGTTGTTTTGAATACATTTTTAAAATTGTATCATAAGACTCCGAATCATCTTTATCTTTTTTAACAACTGGTTTTGATTTGTCTATGACTAAATCGAGACTATCAAATACGAAACCCACTCCATGCAAAAAATCCTCGATCTTTTCTACCGTATCTGGTAGATAAGTCGAGTTAAATTCTTTAGTTGTGACAGTTCCGTCTGTGTCGTCTGTACATACGAGGTTGAACTCTGGCATTATTTTGCTATTAGTTCCTCATATCATAGCACACGTTTTACGGTTTGGCAATAGCGTCTTTTACTGCTTTGACTCCAAGATAAAATTTACCTGATTTAGGGTCAGTTCCAAATCTCCCTGCTGCTATGTCGTCATATAAGTCTGCTAGTTGCATATCTATTCTCTTGTACGCCTTTTGTCTATCTCTGACATATTGACCATTTAAGTAAGTTCCTTTGATAGCAGTCAGTTCTGCCTGTGCGTCTGCCCATGTAATACCTACAACTGAGTTGTCAGCAACAGTATTCCAAGGTTTACCAGTAGCAGGGTCAATTCCTCTGTTATCTGTCTTAACCTCATCAGTAATACCGTCTCCGTTTGCATCCATATCATAGAACTCGAATGCTGTTGTCAAGAAATTAGATTCAGTTATTTCGTCTGCACTTAACATGTTAGACCAGTCATATCTGGTTTGACTCTGCATTAAGGAACCAACTGCATCAACTATATCGGGTTCTTTTAATTCTTCTGAAGCATATGCCATGATTAATACCTTGTAAAACTATTAGTTGAGAAGTTACTATTATCTATTTCCCATACTTCCATAACTGCGTTGTTCCATCCGTTTCTTCTGTAGTCGTCTCCAATACCACAATTAACACGATAGTTTACATCATTATGTCTATCCATGTATATCCTATACTTATGGTTCTGTGTATTGTTTACAACAGGTACATAAGCAAAGAATGTTCCTATCTCATACCAATCAGATAATCCGTTAACATAATGTGAGTGTGAACCCATGTCAAGGATTCTACTCCATCCTCCATTGTTTACGTTTCTGTATAGACCAAATCCAAATCCATCAGGGTTTGAAGGACCTCCTGAGTCATCAGTAACTGTCCACCAGTAAACTCTATGCCAGTTATTTGAACCTTGAGGTGTACCACAATCTACCTCAGTACCATTAATATATGTCATATTACTGGTGCTAGTACCTCTTCTACTACTAATAGTTTGGTTTACTGTAGTACCACCATGTGCCCAAATTTTTACAACGTTTTGCTGATTAGTAGCAGGTGCCCATGCACTTCCGTTCCATATTAAGGATTGATTAGTACCAGGTGTACCTGACACGTTGGTCATGTCTTCCAATGACCTGTTCGCTGAGGTTGAACTTGTTGAGTCTCCAGTATAGTTTACGGTTGCTGCGTTAACAGTTCCCACATTAAGAGTTGACATTATTATCTACTGAGATTTTCTAAAAGTATTTATATTAAAAATGTTGTTATCCAAGCATATCCTATTAACCATGCACATAATCCACCAAGTACTTTGTAATACTTTCTTATAGGTGTACCAAAGTATTGCTGTCCTATCATTAAACACTTGTGTGCAGGTGACAGTAAATATCCTGAGTATTCTGTTGCCAAGAACCATACAAGATATTGAGGACCAAATATTATTACAAGTGCTGAGGTCATTCCTGCGTATTTTCCAGATGACCCCATAATCCATGCTGCTATTGTAGCAACTATTGATACTGGTATAATCATAGTTGGATTTGCTGCTGATAGATATGCCATTACAGGTGCTTTGATGAGTCCTACCACACCACCAAGTGCTAATACTATCGTTGCAATGATAGCAAACTTTCCATCAAGAAACTGACCCCAGTTCCAATCCTTACAAATATAAGCATAATAACAACACATTACTGCGAACCAAGGGAAGAAAAATATTGCTCCTGCTTTTCCTACACATAATAAGAACCATATCGTTGCTATAAATGGTGCCCAACCTCTTAATGCTCTCTGCCAATTAAAGTCTTGTATTCCATCCATGTTAGGTAATACACTTCGGGGATCCACCTTACTAAAAATATACCACCACGTGTACGTCAAACATATTACAAGTGGTATGAATGTATATGATAGCATCTGTCCATAAGTTATACCCAATGCTGCCATAGGTAATATGATAGTCTTTTCTAATGGACTCCACCAGTAGTAGTGATGAGTTGATAGGTAATCAATGATCCCAAAGTTGGATCTCTTTTTCTTATCAGGTGGTGCTATAGCATCTAATAATGGTGCTGATAATGCAACTCTACCTGGTATTGGTAGCACTCCACCAAAGATGGATGTAATTGCTATCATGATACGATTATCTTTTACATATCTCTTTGCTAACGAATAAACATCATTGAGTACATGATACTTACGAATATATCCTCCCAGTATCATGATACCAAAGATATAACCCATGTAGAGTTCTTTCTGTAAGATTGATGCTAATATTTCAAACATAATTTAAGTTAAGAACTAAACGATATTCTGAGTCAGTTGTAGTTGTACCTGTGTGCATCATTTGATTAGGGAATGTTACCATCCTATTTGCAACTGATTCAACTTTTGTACCATCCTCAAACCTAGTGTATCCATTGTTGGTATTCAAATATAAAATGGATGTTTTCATATGATCTCTGATCTTATGAGTTTCTGTGTCAGTGACATCTATATGTAATCCATGTTCTATTATTTTACCTTGATTAGGCATTATATTTGCCTTGATCTTAAAAATAGCAATGGGTTGCAATCTCTGAAATATAGGTTGCAACATTGAAATTTGATCTCCTAGAGGGGAATATCTCTCATAAAAAAAGTGTATGAACTGCATGTTAAACATGTCATTCTGTTCATTATCATTAACAACTTTAGAGGTGTACCAAGGAAAATCCCATCTTAAAAATCCACTGTGTAGTTGCTCAAACTCTTTGAGAGATAAGAAATTGTCTTGAATGTCAATCATTTTTCAATTACCAAGATATGTAGTCCGTTCCACCAACTCTTATCATCCTCTGCTACCTCTGTCCTGAGTGTCTTTTCAAAGACCACTTCTTTATCCTCTTGAAACTTCTTAGCATTGTCCACTACACCATTGAAGTTAGCATCATCTATGACTAAAATGTAATTATCTTTTGCCTGTTCATGTAAGTGTTCTAAGTTTGCAACCATATTATCACCCACTTCACCATCATAAAAGATAACGTCAGGTCTATATTCTTTATTAGGTAACCATTGTAATACAGGTTTGACACAAAATCCTACTGAGGTATCAAGATTCATCCATTTGTCTGCGTTCTTGACCATTTCATCTACTGGATTCTCTACATCAAATTTATTTCCTAAATCTTTTTTCTTTGGTTTAACAACACCATCACTATAATCATCTATAGCATATGCGTTGACAGCACTATTCTTAAATAATGCTGCAAATAATGTGCTACCCATGTAGCAACCAACGTCAGCATATACTGTTCCACGTTCTGAACATAGATTATTTAATAGGTGTCTGACTTTATTAGATGATAATCCTAAAACATCATATCCCTCTGGATTAAACCTAGAATTGTTGTCCGTTGCTGCGTCAATCGCTCGGATCACACGATCCACATAAGGATTCATAGTACGTTTCTCCTTCTTCAGTACAGATTCTACCACAGATTCACAGTAGTTGCAATCCCAACAATCAAATCTGCAACTTTTAATTTTATTTCGCCATATATTTATAGGTGCATCTTTGATCTTCACATCAGTTAGATACCTATCAAATTCTGGATATAATATATCTTTACCTTCATCCCAACGTCTTATTAAGTCTAGTGACTCTACAAGTCTGGTTGCTGACTCTCTACCATGTAACTTAAATACATCTATGACATCTAAAAACTCCTCCCAATCCTCTCTCCAAGGCGGTAGGTTTGCTTCTTTTAATGAAAATGCAGGATCGTAGTGATCCCAACGTGAACAAGATACTCTACTAATATCACTATCAAAATACTGAGGGTCACTATCTTTTCTTGTACTATTATAATGATAATGTTCTGGCATAATCGGGCATCCACCCCAACAATGCTCGTTAGCAAGTAATGATAGCATTACTGGATTACCTTTCTCTGCACAATATTCTTTTGCTTCCTTGATTCTATCTAAGAGTGGTCTGTCTCTCATGACATCACGATCAAGATTAATATAATAAAAACCTGCACTAGCAAGTGATACTATTTCATTAGGTTTTGATACCTCTCTGAGTATAGTATTCTTAATCTTTAATTCTGGATATTCTTTCTGTATCTGTCCTGTCATTACCCATGATGTATGGGGAATGGTTGCAGTTCTTACACCATTATCATATAAAAATTTAAAGTTGGTGATAAATTCCTCAAGATTTTTTTGATCTGGTTTCACCCATATATTATTAAATGTCGCTGATAATGGTAGTCCTGTCTTGTCTCTGATATAAAATGCGTTCTTTATCGCTGCCTGTGCATCACCTGTACCACGAAATACATCACCCATTGCATCTTGCATGAATGGTGGCATCCTCGTAGTAAAATATAAATCGTATATTAAATGCTTATGTTCGTTTAGAAATGGTATTATCTTACCATCAATATAATCAGGTTCAATCTTCGGGTTTATCGGAAGGGAGAATAGATCTTCCTGTGACATTGTTGTGTGCATAATCAGTTAAAATACCAGTTGTATCAAACATTTGAGGTTTTTCATCACCCATGAGATGTTCGACCTTTTTCTCTGCTGCTTCTTTTATCTTACCTATGTTGATATTCATAGCAGTAGAATATGTTAATGCAAGATCAGTAACTGCTGCCTGATCTTCTGGTGACATCATTAACATACTATCAAGATTACCTGCCTGTAGTCTACCAGTTGTTAGCAAATCAAGAGCAGATTGCTTTGCCATCCTTGCAATCCAATACTTATGCTCTTCTCTCTCCTCAATCTCTTTATTTAATACTGTCTCTTTTAGTTCTTCAAAATCATAATCATCATCAGGTTTCTTTCCTAACTTTTCTTTAATAATTCTGAGTAAACCATCTATCTCTTCTTTAGATTGACGCATTTTATTATCCCACACCTGTAGGTCAATGATGAGTAATTCTAACTCAAATCCTTTATCTGTTTTATAAAATTTATTTTCTTCTTCTGCCATTTCTGACTTTGTACGTTCAATATCATTCAACGTACGTTTATATTGTATAGTTACCTTTTGAAGAGCATTGAGACGAGTCTGTATTTCCATAACGACTTGTCTCATTTGTCGCCAAGGGGTGACTTGTGAGTTTACTACAAAATATTTGTTTTGATATTCCGTCTGCCCGAAAAACTGTGAGTCTGTCCAATCAATTAAATTCTTATCAAATTCACTCAAGTCCCAACCTTCCTTGAGGTCTCTCATATCTGATAGGGTCTTTTCAAATGGAATAGAAACTTTTGGTTTCCTATGTCCCTTAGAACTGGATTCCGTATTTAATTGCTTCTTTTCTGCTGATGAGTCCTGTTGTGTCATCCTGTGTGCACCTTCCGTAATCTAAACATTGTTCACTTGTCATTGACTCTCCAAAGTAATCTTCTAAGAAAACTACAACGTCCATCACATTTGCAGATGATTTTAGTTTGGTAATCAATGTCTGTTCTTGAACTGCAAGGTCATAGACTTTAGTTTTCCATGCTTCTTGCTTCTCAATCACTATAGCAGCAAAGTCTGCGGTTGTCAATCCTCTAACCTCTGCTAATCTATGTATCAGTTTTGTCTCAAAGGAATTATCAGCAATATATGCGGTTGCCTCACATAATTGATCTACCCATGTTTCTCTTTCTAAGAAACCCCATGAGTCATATAATGTTGAATACCTTTCTTCAAATATCTCTTGAATCTTTAATGTTATCACCCCTATCATAAAAGGTTTGACATACTTAGCACCAAGTGTAGAGTCTATTGCTACCTTTTCTTTTACTTGATTTGAGTCTCCATCAAGAGAATACTCAGATTTCATTGATCGAGTCTCACCCCATAGAGTTCTACCATATGTTGCTGTATCATGATCAAATCTTAGATAATGCACATGTGGTGGTATGTATTGAAACTGCTCATCATCAAGTTCATAGTATTCCAAAGCAAGGTTCTCACCAACCTTTGTACCTACAGTTGCGATATGAGGATATTTCTCTTCGTCAATGACGATTATGTCAGGTTTCGTTGCCATTAGTAATTAGGAATAGTTGTACCATAATTGTACCTTACAGTACCATCTGTCTCAGTACCAGATATTGCACTCGCTGATGAGCAGTGTGCTGAACTCATACCAGAGTGACCTGTAGGTGGTGATGATCCACCAAGATTATTGTATGAGTCGGTTGCATAGTTCACCTTAAAGGTGTTATTGTTCTGGGAACCATTGTAATTACCTAAACAATATCCCTTCCTCATACCCATTTCAAAGTTTTCTTCACCCATGTTACCAAAATTTAGACCTCTAACCTGTATGCCTGTAGTATCATCACACTTCTGATTACCATTCTGGTTGTTATTACCAGTTCCAACATACATATGTCCGATCATAGTAGGAAGTATTTTCTTCCAACCATTTCCGCCAGGTCCGTGGTTCCATGATGTCCACGATTCGTTTGCCCATCTAAATCCTGATCTACTATTATCTCTCTTCCACCATCCCATCATTCTACCATGTCCTCCCCATGTTGGGTCAGCACCACCATCATTTTGGTTTGGTGGGAATCCAGAAGTTCTCATGACTTCAGTTTTTAAGTTAAATACGTCAGTTCTTGAGTTACCACCACCATGTAAGTATGAATATCCTCCTGCAAATACATGATCTTGGAACGAACCCATAGAACCTCTGTTCACTGTCATATCCCATGCAGATTGATGAGTTATTCCTGCTTCGTTTACCATACTAAAACCAGAGGTATATGTTGATGATCCTCTGTATGTGTTCTCCATTGAGTGATAGAAGTGTCTTCTATCATTCCATGATCCAGACATATATGAACCTGATCTGTCTAGTGTATCTCCTAAGTTTGTTGATGTATCAGTAGCATGAACTGTTCTATTAACGTTTCTCCAAGGTGAACCTGATCTATATCCTCCTCCAACATATCCATGAGTCCAAATTCTTGCCATTGACCAGTCTGTATCTGTACCATCTAGTGACCAATATGATGATGTACCATCAGATTTAAGTGAAGCATTGACTGAATAATCATCACTATATCTACTTGTACTCTGTGCAGGTATTCCACCTGACCCTGCAATAGGTCCCCATTCTACAGCATTTGTTGAAGAATTAAGTGCATACCCTTCAAAGGTTCGGTCGGTACTATTATAGCGGAACATCCCTTCTACTGCTGATCCTGGTCTATCTGCAGTAGATCCTTTCGGAACTATCATACTGTCAGTAGTTGCAAAATCTATTGATACTCTTGGTGAAGTTGTACCAACACCAACTCTATTATTAACCGAATCAATATAGAAAGTTCCTGAGTCAAAGTTAAAGTTGCCATTAGACGCTAGTTGGAACTCAGCAGTACTACCGCCTCCACTTAGAGATACAACTTTATCAACGTTTAATTGCGACATTTTTTAGAATTTACTCCTTCGTATTATTTATCAGATAGCGAATGTATCTTTATAGTAATTATATATTGTGATCTGCTCTGCAGTGCTGATATGCCTACCATAGACCATAAAGACAGGGAATGAACCACAATTCTGTGATGAATCATGAGGATTTCTTGTACCACTACCCCATGCACCTATGTGATGGAATCCTCTATTGAATCTACTATTACTACTATTAATAGTAGCTCTTGCAGATGTCTCATCATTAAAGTGACACTGATAGTTTGGAGAATACTGTCCAGACTCATATGAAGATAATCTCCATGTGTACATGTTAAATTTACTATCCCAGTTATTGAACTGATCAATATCATATCCAGTATCATTAAATCCTGTAGAATCATTATCATACATACCAAGATTTCTTGTACCAGACTGTACAATAATATGGTGGTCACTATTTCGTGATCTCAATGGTGTTCTCCATTGACTGTTATCAGTTCTCCATTTTAAGAAGAATATAACAGTCAGATGAGGATAGTAAGGTGAATCTGTGTAATTACCCTGTGAAACTAATTTAGCACAACCAGAACCATTGACAGAAAAATCCATATACTTAACTATCTGTCCATTGATAGACTCTTGACCATATCTATCAGTAGGTATGGCACAATGGAAGTTATTTCCACTTATATCATACCAGTAGTTTGCATCCTGATCTGTTGAGTTAGGCATCAGTGATCTTGGATTATTTGCATCCAACCACATTACTAAGTTCTTTCTAACTATATCAGCACTACTTGTACTACTTGCACCTGCTGCGGATGCCATTAAGTTAATCCAGTCAGTACCATTATATCCTTCTACAGTTTCAAGTGTGCTATTATAACGTATTTGACCTGCTACTGGTGACGTAGGTCTTTGTGCTGTAGTTCCTACTGGTAACACCAGTCCAGAATCTATATCAGCAGTATATGAACCATTGATTAATAAATTTGCACTAGAAGGCATCTGAATCTCAAAGTTGTGATCCGAATTACCAATTAATCTGTTTACTTTTACTGTACTCATCTTACAAAGAAATAACCTGGATGACCATCACCACTGGCAGGACCTGAACCATAAATTCCATTTCTGGATTGATAACCCCACAGAACTCTATTATTACTATAACGAGATGTCTGAAGGTTTGATGGATTTGAGTGGTAATCAAATATTTTATAGTCGTTGTTATATAATCTAATATGCTCCCATCCGCCAGGTTGCTCCCAGTTGTAAGGATATACATGAGAGACTCTAAAGTTTCCTTCTCGTCTGTCACCCTGACGACCATCCCCACCAGTATTTAAGTTACTATAATATTGTATTCCACCACGGTATTTAATAAATGAAGCATAGTTCCATGCGTCTCCACCAACTGTACCACCATTATATGTATCATATACCCCGCCTGGTGGTTGTGTGTTATTAGTTGCTAACCTGACATTTATAACTTCATCACCACCATTACGTGCTTCACATACTGCTCTAATAAATGTATCAGCATATTTTCTACCACTTGATGAACTATAATAAGTACCTGATACAGGAATATATGATGCACTCACACCATCAACTGTTTGAGTATATAAATTTGATGCCTCAAATGTTCCATAATGATTATTGGATCCACTTCCTGCAATCATAACACATACCCATCCACCATCATAATTATCACAATCAACATAACAATAGGTTGGTGTTTCATATCCTATTGGTTGTATCCAATAATAACCAGAGGGTCTATTAGCAAGTTTAACTTGTATTCCGTTAGCAGCAGGAGTTGCATAATCTCCAACAGTCGTACCACCTGCACCCG
>Ga0209359_10000296_pt1 | contig 12079 bp, 10 predicted proteins | sample MarorgKNORR_S2LV_FD_188224 | JGI IMG/M metagenome (GOLD analysis project Ga0209359, IMG submission 188224) | Marine microbial communities from the Southern Atlantic Ocean, analyzing organic carbon cycling - Surface_A/KNORR_S2/LV (SPAdes) (version 2) | ecosystem: Environmental > Aquatic > Marine... | reverse complement strand
AGTACCAATGACAACTCCAAGTACAACACCAAGAGCAATCAAAGCTACACCTATACCCGTTAAGTCGCTTACTATGCGTTTTGCATTTTCCATCATAATATCTCACCCATTTTTTGTTAAACAAAAGCCCAGATAATTCTGGACTATCAAATTTAACAGGATGAAAAGTATTAAAACAATTGTTGAACTAGCACAAAATTTGAAATATTACAAATTAGTCATCTAATCCTTTCATGGTTAGTCTTATTTTGCCTTGCCTATCAACTTCTAGAACTTTTACTTTCACTTCTTCACCTTCAACAAAATAATCTGAAACATTCTCTACTCTTTCTTCTGAGATTTCTGACACATGAACTAGTCCATCTCTTCCGGGCATAATTGTCACAAAAGCACCGAAATCTTTGATATTTGCTACAGTACCTGTGTAGATCTTATTCACCTCAGGTTCAGCAGTAATTTCCTCAATTCTTTTTTGAGCAGACTCTCGGGATTCTGGAGTATCTCCATAAATAGTTACTTTACCGCTGTCCTCTACCTCAATAATTGCGCCAGTTTCTTCAGTAAGTCCTCTAATTGTTTCGCCACCTTTACCTATAACGTCACGTATCTTTTTAGTATTAATTTGCATAACAACAGCTTGAGGTGCTTTTTCAGATAGCTGCTCCCTGGAAGAGGAAATTACTTCATTCATACTTGAGAGTATATGATTCCTCGCGGTATGTGCTTTCTCTAAAGCAACTTCGAATATTTCTTCAGTAATTCCGTCTATTTTGATGTCCATTTGAAGAGCGGTTATTCCTTCTGAAGTGCCTGCAACTTTAAAGTCCATATCTCCAAGATGATCTTCATCACCCAAGATATCAGTAATAACTGCGAATCCTTCCTCTTCTTTAACCAATCCCATAGCTATACCTGCCACCGCGGCCTTAAGAGGGATACCTGCATCCATGAGTGCAAGGCTTGAACCACAAACACTTGCCATTGAGCTGGAGCCATTAGACTCTGTTATTTCAGATACCACTCTTATTGTGTAAGGAAAGTCATCAGGTGATGGTAAAACAGCCTCTAAAGCTCTCCTTGCAAGTTTGCCATGCCCTATCTCTCTTCTTTTTGGACCAGACATAAATCCTGCTTCTCCTACCGAATAAGGAGGAAAGTTGTAATGAAGCATAAATTGGTCTTTATACTCTCCTTCTAAAGCATCTATTAGTTGAGCTTGTCTGGGAGAACCTAGAGTGGAGGTAACAATTGCTTGAGTTTCGCCTCGGGTAAATAATGCAGAACCATGAGTATTCTTTAAGACACCAGTTTCAATAAACAAAGGTCTAACAGTATCTAAATCTCTTCCATCAATTCTCGGGGCACCTTCGATGAGTCTGGTTCTGACAATGTTTTTACCTACTTTCTTGAATGCGTCAAGTAGATCATTTTGTGAAAATGACTCTTCATCTTCTGACATATTCTCTTCAAGAATCTTTTCTCTTATTTCTGATAGAGCCTGGACCCTTTCTTGTTTGATTTGCAAAGCATAAGCAGCAGAAATTTGATCACTGTAATTATTTTTTACTAACTCAACAACTTCTGAGCTTAAAACTTTTGGTTCATATTCAAATTCAGGTTTCCCGATATCAGATACCATCTCTTTTATAGCTTCAATAGCTACTTGCATTTCTTGGTGAGCAAATAAAATCCCTCCCAACATTTGATCTTCTGAAAGTTCTTTGGCTTCTGATTCAACCATGATTACAGCTGCATCACTTCCTGCAATAACCATATCTAAATGAGATTCTTCTAATTCACTCCTTGTTGGGTTGATACAGTAGTTGCCGTCAATAAACCCAACCCTAATGGCTCCAAGGGGGCCATTGAATGGCAGTCCCGAAATCGCCACAGCTGCTGAGGCGGCTAGAAAGGAAAGAATATCAGGATCAACATTTTTATCTGAGGAGATTACGGTACAAATTACCTGAACTTCATAGAGGAAATCATCATTGAATAAAGGCCTTAGAGGTCTATCAATTAATCTAGAAGTAAGTGTCTCCTTTTCAGTTGGCCTACCTTCTCTCTTGAAAAAACCTCCAGGTATTTTACCAGTAGCATATGTCTTCTCTTGATAATTAACCGTCAGAGGAAAGAAGTCTTGATGTTCGCCTGGAGCTTTTCCTACCACAACTGTAGCTAAAACTTGCGTATCCTCACATGAAGCAATTACTGCTCCAGTGGCTTGCCTAGCAACTTTTCCAGATTCTAGGGTGATTTCTTTGTCACCCAACATGAATGATTTTTTATAACTTTCCATTTTATTTTTCCTATTTTACGGAGCCCTATTGCCCAGTAATTTAATGATTAACGATATTAGGGATTGATTATCTTCTTAAACCCAAATCCGAGATTAACTTTGTATAAGTCTCCGGTTTGGATGTTTTTATGTAATCAAGTAGTTTTCTACGTTGATTCACCATTCTAATTAATCCTGTTCTGGAATGATGGTCCTTAGCGTTAGCTTTGAAATGAGATTGAAGTGCATCTATATTTGCTGACAACAGTGCGACTTGTACCTCAGGTGATCCTGTGTCTTTATCTGTTCTTGCGAACTTTGTTACTATTTTTTTCTTTTCTGTATTACTTAGTGCCAATTTTTTTTCCTCTAATTGAAATTAATTCGTAGATATAAGTCTTTTAGGTTGAAGTTTATTATCACTGACCTCCCCAATACCTAAGAATAGTTCTTTTTCAGTATATATTCTTACTAATCCTTTGATTTTAAGGTGCGCATTATAGTCTATTGATAGGCCATTTCTAACTTTTTTTACATCTTCTTTTTTTATCTTTACTTTGTCAAAATCACTCAACATTGCATCGCAAGGCAAAACTTTATCGATTAGTGATTGGTATGAATCTTCAAAACTACAAGATTTCTGATTTAAATGCATGTCTCCAACTTCTAATCGTCTTAGGGAGATTACCGTAGCGAAAGTGTTCAAATTCCTACCTAACTTTTCGATAAGGCTCCTTATATATGTACCTTTAGAGCAGGATACTTTCAAAATTGCTGTGTTAATTGATTTTTTTATCAATTCAATTTTTTGTATGTCTACCTTTCTAGGCATTCTGTGGAGATAAACTCCCTTCCTAGCCCAATAATATAAGGGATTTCCATTTATCTTTATTGCTGAATACATGGGAGGTATCTGATTTTGAATTCCTTCTAGGTCAGTTAAGAATTGAGAAAAGTCTTCTTTAAACCCTATAAAATTAGCTTTCGAGACTATATTTCCAGTGATATCTCCTGTATCAGTTTCTATTCCAAACTCTATTCCCACTTCATAAACTTTATCCAGATCAGAAGCAAAATTACTAAACTTCGTAGCCTCTCCAATACATACTGGAAGAAGGCCTGTTGCTAACGGATCAAGTGTTCCACAATGGCCTATTTTCTTGATTCCTAGTTTGGAACGAAGTTTGTAAACACATTGAGCAGATGTTAAACCTTCTGGCTTATCTAAAATTAAAAATCCATTCATTAAGCTAAATAAACTCTTCGATCTTAAAGAAAATCTCTGGAATTCTTCTCAAGTTTAAATTTTGACTGAGCTTTTTTCTGATAAAACCTTTGGCTTTTTCTAGTCCTTTCTTTAATTCTTCTAGATCGATTTCATTAAAGCTATTAGTTTGCGAAATGAATATATCAGCCTTCTTCATATCAGATGTCAACATGACATTCAAGACAGTTATTCCTTGAACGCGGGGGTCTTTTACTTCTGTAGATAAAACTTGTGAAATTTCAACTTTTATTAGATCAGCAATCCTGTCAGAACGCTTAAAGTCTTGTGAAGGCATTAATCAAGTGTTCTTTTTACTTCAATCCTATCGTAGACTTCAATTTTATCTCCAACTTTCACATCTCTATAGTTAGCTACACCAATGCCACATTCAGTTCCCATGGGAACTTCGTTTGCATCATCTTTAAACCTTTTTAAAGAATCTAGCTCCCCTTCAAATATGACTATATTATCTCGAAGTACTCTTATTGGTTTATTTCTTTTAATAGTACCTTCAATAACAATTGAACCAGCAATTTGTCCAAATTTAGGAGACTTAAAAATATCTTTTACTTCAGCAGTGCCTAGTATCTCTTCTTTTACTTCCGGAGCTAAATGGCCTTCAACCGAAGTTTTGATACCATCAATCAGATCATAGATGATGCTGTAATAAAGAATTTCTATCGATTCTTTTTCTGATAAAGATTTGGCAGCATTATCTGCTCTTACATTGAAGCCCATCACAAATGCCCCAGTAGTCATGGCTAGGTTAACATCATTTGCGTTTATGGAACCAACTGACTCGTGGACAATATTTATTTTAACTTCTTCATTTTCAATATTCTTTATGGAACCTATGATTGCCTCTAAGGAACCATGTGTGTCAGCTTTTAGAACGATATTCAAGATAGTATGATTTCCCAGTTCAGAATCAAAAAGCATCTCAAGATTTGAGATTTGGTTACGGGCCAATCTTTCTTCTCTAGCTTTTTCTGCTCTTTCATTAGAAATTTCTTTAGCCATTTTCTCGCTTGAAACAACAACAAACTCTTCTCCTGCCTTAGGCGGAACATCAAGACCAGTTATCGAAGCAGGAACTGATGGTCCAGCCTCTTTCAAAGTTGAACCATTTTCATCTAATAAGCTTCTTACTCTTTTCGTCTGTTCGCCAACAAGAATCATATCACCTTTTTTTAAAGTACCCTTTTGCACAAGTATGGTTGCGACAGCTCCTTTACCGACTTCTGTAGTTGAATCCAAAACCACACCAAATGCTGGACCTTTATGGTGTGTTTTAAGCTCCAATACTTCAGCTTCTAAAGAGACCGCTTCTAGCAATTCTTTAATACCGTCACCTTTTAAAGCCGAAATAGGTAAAAATTGAGTTTGACCTCCCCAATCTTCTGGAATGAGTTCTTTATTAGAAAGTTCTGTTTTTACTTTTTCAATATCAGCTTCTTCTCTATCCATTTTATTAACTGCGACTACAATTGGAACGCCAGCAGCTTTTGCATGGCTAATTGCCTCTTCTGTTTGCGGCTGCAGTCCGTCATCAGCAGCAACGACTAAAATAACTATATCAGTGGAGTTTGCCCCTCTGGCACGCACTTCTGAGAATGCAGCATGACCGGGAGTGTCGATAAATGCAATTGTGCCTTGATCTGTATTAGCTTGATAAGCTCCTATTTTTTGAGTTATACCTCCATCCTCTCCAGCTGCAACATTAGACTTTCTAATAAAATCCAATAAAGTAGTCTTACCATGATCTACATGGCCCAGAACAGAAACTACTGGGTTCCTGCGTTCTTCTTCTCCATCATAGGTAACCAGCTCCATTAGCTGATCTTCAACTTCAACTTTTACAGCCGGTTCTCCCTTATGACCTAATTCTTCTGTAACTAATATTGCTGTGTCTTGGTCTAAAGGCTGGTTTAAAGTTGCCATAACCCCCATAGACATTAATTTTTTTACTACCTCAGCCCCTTTTACTGAAAGGCTTTGAGCAAGTTCACTCACTGTAATTGTTTCGGGAATTTGAATATTTTTTGAAACTATATCAGCCGGTTTCTCGAATTCCTGTTTTTCAACATTAGAAAGAAAATTTTCTCCCTCTAACTCTCTTTGCTCTTTTTTAGATAGTTCAGCTCTAGCTGGTTTGAGTGTTCTTTTTTCAATTTGAACAACTTTCTCAGGTCCAGATTTTCTTGCAGGAGATTCTCCAGTCTTGGCCTTTCGCCTGGTAACGAGAGTCTTTTGTTCTATTTCTTTTTTCCTTAACTCTTCCTCCGCCTTTTTATTAGCCTCTCCTGCTTGTCTTTTTTTCTCAATCTCATCGAAATTAATAGTAGATGAAGTTCTTTTAGCTTCCGAAATCTGTTTTTCAGAACTCTCTCTTGTAATAGTTTTTCTGGTTATTGAAACAGTTCCTGCCGAGGAAGGTTCAGTCCTAGTTGCACTTTTATTCAGAGTAATAGTTTTGGAAGATTTATTTTGTTGTTCTTTAAGAAACTCTAAAAGTATCTTTTTATCTTTATCAGTAACCTCATCTTTAACATCATTATGTGAAAGACCAGCTTCTTTCATCTGAGAAAGGAGAGCTTCCCCTTCGGAACCAATTACTTTCGCTAAATTTTCTACTGTTACTGCTGACATATTTTTTAATCCTCAAACCAATGAGCTCTTGCACGCATAATCAAATCTCCAGCATCCTCTTCAGAGATATCTATTATGCTAGTAAGCTCTTCAATTGATTGCTCAGCAAGTTCTTCCCTATCATTAATTCCTTTTTGAGTCAGTTCCAATGCAAGTGTCATTTCCATTCCTTCAACTGACATAAGATCTCCTGACTCTCCATGATCTGTAGAAACTTCCATAGCCATTGTTAATAAGACTTCCTTCGCCCTATTTATTAAAAGGCTACTAATATCATCATCAAAGCCGTCAATTTGTGAAAGTGCTTCTATTTCCGAGGAAGAAATAGATTCTAAGGAGTTATATCCATTGGATATAAGCATGCTTGCTAAATCTTCATCCACATCTAATTTATCTATTAATATATTTGAAATACTTTCAGATTTCTCCTGATTTTGCTGATCAGCAACTTCCTGATCGATAACATTTAATTTCCAACCAGTGATTTGGCTGCTAAGACGAACGTTTTGTCCACTTTTTCCTATTGCTTGAGCCAAAGTATCTTGAGTAACCGCAACATCCATAGAACCTTTGGTTTCATCTAAAACTATAGAGGTTATCTCGACAGGACCCATTGAGTTAATGAGTAATTGAGCTGGGTCATCATCCCAAATTACGATATCAAGTCTTTCATTACCTAATTCATTTGATACAGCTTGTACTCTAGATCCTCTCATTCCAACACAAGCCCCAACAGGATCTATTCTACTGTCATTAGTTTTAACTGCAATTTTAGTTCTTGAACCAGGATCACGAGCTATAGCCTTAATTTCTATTACTTGTTCAGAAATTTCAGGAACCTCTAACTTAAATAATTCTCCCACCATTTCAGGACATCTTCTACTGAGAGCTAGTTGAGGTCCTCTATTTTCTCTCTCTTCCTCTTGAAGCACAGCTCTTAGTCTATCGCCAATCCTAAATACTTCGCCAGGTATTAATTCGTTTCTAGACAAAATTGCTTCCGCCCCTTCACCTAAGTCTATAATCAAAAACTCTCTTGTGACTTTTTTTACAGTGCCGTTAACCAATTCGCCCAGAACATTACGATATTTTTCAACAACCTGTGCTCTTTCTGCTTCTCTTACCTTCTGAACTATAACTTGTTTAGCAGCTTGTGCAGCGATTCGACCAAATTCAACGTTTTCTACCTTATCTCTCACAAATGATCCTAGTTCATTATTTTGACCATCATGAATAACTTGGATACCATGATCTTCGATATCTTCTTCGGAAACCACCTCCCATAAACGAAAAGTTTCATAGTCGCCAGTTTTTGGATCAATTATCACTTCTATATTTGAATTTTCAGAGTACCTTTTTTTTGTAGCAGTTGCTAAAGCTTGCTCTATAGCCTCGAAAATAGCTTCCTGGGGTAGGCCTTTTTCCCCAGAAACCGCTTCTGCTACTAATAAAATCTCTTTTTGCATAATATTGCCTCTTAGATTATAAGATTTGCTTGAATAATAGAAGAAAAAGCAATTTGCATTGGGCCTTCTTTCATTTCAAGCTTTATACTTGTTTTGTCTACACCCTCCAAACGTCCCTGAATAGTTTTTTTGTTTTGACTATCAAAAAAAGTTACCTTTAAAGACTCATTTAGATAATCTTTATATTGCTCATTGTTAAAAAATTTCCTATCCAATCCTGGAGAAGAAACTTCTAACATATAATTAGCGGAAAATTCATTCTCCGTATCAAGCACTTTACTTACATGCTTGCTAACCTTTTCACAATCTTCAACAGATATACCTTCATTTTTGTCTATGTAGATTCTTAAAGTTTGATTGGACCTTCTTCCAAATAACTCTAGACCCCAGACTTTACAGCCTAGTCTCTCGATATCTTCTTCCAACACTTTTTTTATGTAATCTATGTCCATTTTTTACCTACAAAAAAAGCCCATAAAGGGCTTACTTGGTAGCGGGGGCAGGATTTGAACCTACGACCTTCGGGTTATGAGCCCGACGAGCTACCAGACTGCTCCACCCCGCAACAAAGGTGTCGCAGTATAGTTAGATGCAGCGAAAGAATCAAGAAGGTTATTGGTGCCGAAGAGAGGATTCGAACCTCCACGAGCTATGCTCACTACCCCCTCAAGGTAGCGTGTCTACCAGTTCCACCACTTCGGCTTGTTAAGTTAATTATCGTCAGGAAGTATACCCGTTTCATCAATTTCTATTTCTATGATCGGCGATTCTTCGGCTATAGAACTCCGGGAAAGATAGGTTATAGATAAACTTAAGATTAGAAAAATAGCTGCAAGTATGGCTGTTACTTTAGTAAGAGGATTCGAAGAAGTGCTTGATCCAAACATTGTATTGCTTGAACCCGCTCCAAAGGCACTCCCAATATCTGATCCTTTACCTTGCTGTAATAGAATTATCAAGATTAAAGAAATAGAAATAAGTATGTAGAAGAATATAAGTAAATTTTCCATTAGCTTAGATTATATATTTTACAAAAGGTTTCTGGATTTAGGGAAGCACCGCCAATCAAGAGACCATCAACATCAGTTAAAGAAATAATTTCTTTAGAATTTTCCAAGTTTACACTACCTCCATACAGAACTGGAGGGTAAATATCTAATTTACTCCACCCCAAATGATTATTTATATATTTTTTTATAAATTCATGTATTTCCTCAATATAATCTTTTTCTGCGTTAAGTCCGGATCCAATTGCCCATATAGGTTCATAAGCAACTTTTATAGATCCAAGTTTAACTTCATATATCGAAGAAAGTTTACCTAATACATCTAATTGATGGCTCAAAAATAACTGTGTTTCCTTTTTATTTTTGATATCAATATCTTCACCAATGCAATAAATTACGGATAGATCGTCATCCAAGGCCTTTTCTATTTTCTTAGTTATTACACTATTGCTTTCCTTCAATATATCTCTTTGTTCGGAGTGACCTACCATTACGTACTTAATACCTAAATCTGCGAGCATGGTTGCACTGATACCACCAGTTAAAGACTCACCTTCAAAGCTGTAATTTACAATTTGTGATCCGAGTTCTATGCGATGATCATTTTTGTTGATTAATTTTCTTGCGTGATCCAGATAACAAGTTGGAGGACAGAAAATACAAGGATTTAAGTTATCTATGTCAATATTTCCTGACACTGAATTAATCCAGTCTGTTACAGACTGACTTGTTCCGTTCATTTTCCAATTTGCAATTATCATATAGTTTGAGCTAAATCAGCCAAAGCATTGCAGAAATCTTCAGACGCGCCGGATTTATCTGATTCGACCATAATCCTTATTAAAGGTTCTGTTCCGGAGGGTCTAATAAGAACTCTGCCATTCTCTCCGAGTTGTCTTTCTATACGAGTGACTTCTGACCAAAATTTATCACTTATTATTATCTTATTTGGATTATTTACCTTTAGATTGATGAGAGTTTGAGGAAACTTTTTAAATCCCTCCAATGATTTTTTTAAAGAAAAGTCATTATCCTCAATAGCACGTAATAACTTCAATGCAGCAATTATAGCATCGCCTGTAGGTGCACAATCCAAACATATTATATGACCCGATGGTTCACCGCCCAAAAACCATGATTTTTCTATTAATTTATGTAAAACATATTTATCACCGACGTCTGCGCGTAAAAAAGGGATATTATTTTTTTTAAAATAAAGTTCTAAAGACTTATTTGTCATTAAAGTTCCAACAACTCCTGTATCTGGAGAAAAATTATTAGATAAGATATATAAAATATCGTCTCCATCTAGAATTTCCCCATCAGAATTGACTATTAGGATTCTATCTCCATCTCCATCAAAAGCTATCCCAATATCATATGAGCCCTTCATAATTTCCTCTCTAAGAAAATTTGGACTAGTAGAACCGCAATTTTGATTGATATTAATCCCATCAGGAGATGATCCTATTGTTTCAACTTTTGCTCCTAAGTCTGAAAAAACTTTCGGTGCTACTGAATAAGTTGCGCCATTAGCGCAATCTAAAAGTATTGATAATCCATTTAAATCTAAGTCGGTAAAAGATGATTTGCAGAATTCTATGTAACGTGCCTGAGGATCACTCATTCTAGAAGCTTTACCAAGGTTAATTGATTCTACTGCAACCATTTCTTGAGTCAGTTTAGATTCAATTCTTTTTTCTAACTCAGCAGAAAATTTCTGCCCATCTTTATTAAAAAACTTAATGCCATTATCTTCAAATAGATTGTGTGAAGCACTTATAACTAAACCGACTTGATCATTAGTATTTGCTAGATAAGACACCCCTGGAGTAGGTAATGGACCTAACAGCGTTACATCCATTCCCGCGGATATGAAGCCTGCCTGCAGAGCCGACTCAAACATATAACCCGAAATCCTTGTATCCTTGCCTATCAGGACCTTTGAGAGGCCTTCTTCTTTAAGTACGGATCCAGCTGCCCAACCAAGTTTGGTTACGAACAGAGGGTTCATTGTAGAAGTTACTGGACCACGTATTCCGTCAGTACCAAACCTTCTATCGCTACTTAGAGTTGAATGAACAGGCAATTCATTTTTTCTGATGGACGCAAATTTACTCATTGAGAGTAGATTTTAGTCTATAGATATTATTTCACCAAAATATTAATTTTGTTCAGCTGCATCACCTACTTTATTACCATCTTCAGGATTTATTGGTTTCGAATCTTGTTGTGATTTAGGTGCTCTTGGCTTTCCGCCGGCCATAATATCATCAATTTGATCAACATCTAAAGTTTCGTAGTCCATAAGCGCCTTAGACATGCCATGAAGAGCATCGATATTATTAGTAAGAATCTCTTTTGCAGTCTGATAGCAGTCAGATAAGATTTCTTTAACCTCATTATCAATCTCGTGAGCAGTGTCATCAGAGATACCTTGTTTTGAAGCTCCCGCAGACCTTCCTAAAAAGGGCTCATCTGTTTCATCACCATATTTTATAGGTCCAAGTTTTTCAGAAAGTCCCCATTTCGTGACCATGTTATGTGCCATTTCTGTTGCTCTTTCAATATCATTTGATGCCCCAGTAGTAACACCTTTTTTTCCATAAATTAGTTCTTCGGCGATTCTTCCACCATATAGACCACAAATTCTGTCGAGAATACTTTGATGGCTATAGCTATACTTATCTTCTTCAGGTAAAAACATGGTAACTCCTAAAGCTCTCCCTCTAGGGATTATGGTTACTTTGTATACTGGATCATGTTCTTCAAGTGATCTACCAACAATCGCATGTCCTGATTCATGGTATGCCGTTTTGAGCTTTTCTTCATCAGACATGACCATAGATCTTCTTTCGCTTCCCATCATTACCTTATCTTTGGCAAATTCTAACTGTTCCATACCTACGAGCTTTTTAGCTGTTCTTGCGGCAACTAAAGCAGCTTCATTAACCAAGTTAGCAAGATCAGCTCCTGAAAATCCCGGAGTTCCTCTTGCTATTAGAGAAGCATTTACATCCTGAGCTATAGGAACCTTTTTCATATGAACTTTTAATATCTGTTCTCTACCTCTAATATCTGGAAGAGGAACAACAACTTGTCTATCAAATCTTCCTGGTCTTAATAGTGCTGGATCAAGAACATCTGGTCTGTTTGTTGCGGCAATTATAATAATCGCTTGGTTGTCTTCAAAGCCATCCATTTCTACTAAAAGTTGATTAAGTGTTTGCTCTCTTTCGTCATGGCCTCCACCCATTCCAGCCCCTCTATGTCTTCCTACAGCGTCTATTTCGTCAATAAACACTATGCAAGGAGCTTGTTTTTTGGCTTGATCAAACATATCTCTTACTCTTGATGCACCAACTCCCACAAACATTTCAACAAAGTCTGAACCAGATATACTAAAGAAAGG
>Ga0209359_10000295_pt1 | contig 12094 bp, 10 predicted proteins | sample MarorgKNORR_S2LV_FD_188224 | JGI IMG/M metagenome (GOLD analysis project Ga0209359, IMG submission 188224) | Marine microbial communities from the Southern Atlantic Ocean, analyzing organic carbon cycling - Surface_A/KNORR_S2/LV (SPAdes) (version 2) | ecosystem: Environmental > Aquatic > Marine... | reverse complement strand
TTCCAAATTAAAAAACCTAGATTCTTCTATTAAACTAAAATCACCGATGGGGGCTATATTAGTTATAGCATGTTGCTCGCTTAGTTCCATTTACTTCTTTACAGGTTCATTTTCAAAAGAATATATTATTTTTAGCATGATAAATGATGCTTTATACATAGAAAGTCTAATTATTTTATTCGGAGTTGTTTTCACTTCTTTATATTCAGCGAAAATATTATTTACATTAATAGATTTTAATCTAAAGAATGAACCTTTGGATAAAATAGATTTAAAATTTATAGTCCCTTTATTAATTTTAGCAATCCTATCATTATCTGGACCTTTAACTATGTCTATATTTAATAAAAGTATAGAAATAACAAAAACTCCTCACTCAATTTTATGGATACTTGCGCTGCAAATACTAACTTTTGTAACTTTTTATATTTATTTAAAAACAAAAGATATAATTAACGAGAAACTATATAATTTTAGAAGTTTATCAGACTCACTTTTTGGAACTGATAATATTTATTTAGAAATCTATGATAAAGTTTTTAAATCAACCTCCATATTCATTGCCTGGTTTGATAGAAATATCCTAGATGGGCTAATTAATTTTATTCCATTTAGAATTATCTACACATCTAAGAAATTAATGGGATTACAGAATGGACAAGCTAAACTTTATGCCGTAAGATCAATAATTTTCTTTATCCTATTAATATTACTAATAATAGTAACAAGTGATGAATTAATAATAGGAGCATTAAAATAATGATTTTATTATCAATTCTTCTTATTCCATTAATTGCAATTGTTCTTACAAATGTTGTTGATAAAAAATCGCTTTACGTAAAGATTTTTCCACTCCTAGGATCTTTAGGCTGTCTACTATTGATACTTTACTACTCTTATCACAATAACTTATTGAGCCTCGTAACCTTTATTGAATATATCCATCTTTATGACATATTTCCTAAGCTTGGGATTTCAATGTCGTTTTCTATATCAAAGATATCAATAATTCTTTTAATTTTAGCAAATATAACAATAACTACTGCCTTATTCTCTACTTTTAATATTAATAAACGATTAAATGAAATAAATACTCTAATACTTGCAATATCAATAGGGATATACGGACTAATTATTGCGGATGACCTATTTGTTTTTTTTCTCTTTTATGAAATAGCTGTCGTTCCTATGTTTTTAATGATAACTAATTGGGGTTATGATTTAAAAAGAGAAATATCTGGCCCGTTTAAAAAAATATTATCTAGCCTTTCAGTTGGAACTAAATCCTATGGTGCTTATAAGATAACTTTATATTTATTAGTAGGATCACTACTAATTTTTTTAGGTTTAGGAATTGTCGGAATAAATGAAGGGACTTTCTCAATCACCGAAATACTTAAAAACAAAGATTTTAATATTGGTACTGGTTCAGATTTAAAAATTGCATTTTTTCTTCTTGTTCTAGGTTTTGGTTCCCATTCCGCACTTTGGCCTTTACATACTTGGGCTCCAGATGGTCATGGCACTGCACCGACCGCGGGATCTATAATATTCGCCGGTATACTAATGAAAATTGGTGTTATAGGTTTTATAAAAATCCTTATAACAATTTTCAGCGTAACATTTGTTGAATTTTCAAATATATTAATATTTTTAGCTTCAATAAATATAATATATGGCGCATTTACTGCTATGATGCAAGATGATTTAAAATACTTAGCTGCGTATGCTTCTTTATCACATATTGGATATATATTTTTAGCACTAGCCATGAATAATGAACTTGGGCTTAGTTCTGCGATACTTCAAACAGTATCCCATGGATTAATTATCTGCTTACTATTCTTTTCTGTTGGTCTAATATTTAATCTTAAAAAAACTAGGTCAATAAAAGAACTTAACTCACTTTCTGATAATTCACCTTGGATTTCGAAAATTTTTATCTTTGCTGCTTTTGCTAGTATTGGTTTTCCTTTAACTAGTGGATTTGTTGCAGAATTCCTAATTATAAGTAGTATAGCCGAAAGCGGGAAGCCTCTTTTAATAGTAATTCCTCTAATTGGAATATTCATTACCACTCTTTATATGTTTAGAACAGTGAAAAAAATATGTCTCAAATATGTTGAGGGAAATAAAGAATCTTCTTCTATCTCTTTTGATGAAAAATTAATCTGTAGCTTTTTAATTATAATAATTATAATTGTTGGGATAGCTCCCAACTTTTTCCTAAATTTTATAAATGGAGAATCAATCAAGATTTTTCTTGGTATATAAATTATGGATCAAATTAAATTTTTGCTGCCCGAAATTACTTTAATTCTTTTATCTTTTGCATTACTTTTTAATTCACTTATTGATCAAATAGATAAAAGAATAACTAATAAAATTCTTTTAATAATCGGTTCACTAGTATCGATAATTTTACTGCTAAATGGGAATCCTCAAGGTTACTTTTTGAATGATACTTTTGAAAACAATACTTTAACAAATACAATCAAAGTACTTCTTGTCTCTGGTACGCTTTTAAGCCTTCTTTTGATTTCAAATTCAAAATCTGAGCAATTTAAAAACTATTTTAATGAATACTGCTTTTTACTTATTCTATCACTAGTTGGTGGAATGATTGTTGTATCCTCTAGGGAATTCTTAACTATGATAATATCCTTTGAAATACTAAGTATTCCTATATATTTAATCTCGGCTATGGGACCTAATTCAAAAAAATCAATTGAAGCTGCAACAAAACTTTTCTTTTTTGGAACACTTTCAACAGTATTCCTAATTTTCTCAGCTGTTCTTTTTTATTCAATTAGTGGAAGTACATATATTAACGATATTATTTGGTCAACAAAGGACTCTGTAATTGTACTAAGCACAATTTTCTTGCTCTTAACAGTAAGCTTTAAATGTGCACTATACCCTTTTCATTTCTGGGTTTCCGATACTTATGAATCTGCGCCGATGAATATTCTTCCTTTCTTAAGCACTATTCCAAAAATTGCTATTATTGCATTCGTCTTCTTTTTCTTTCAAAATTTATATAATTTCAACACCAATTATCAGATTATAAATATAATATCAATATTAATAATTGGCTCTATTTCTTTTGGTTCTATATTAAGTGTGAAACAAAATAATTTATTTAGACTTCTAGCTTACTCAGGAATACCTCATGCTGGAATTTTGATTGCATGTGCTATAAATCCTCTCCCAGTCTCATCAGATTTTCTAATCCTATATTTCACTTTTTATATTTTCTCCAATGTGGGTCTTTTTATCTGCTTGAATTCCCTTCCTAAAATAAATAAAGATTTTACCATCAATGATTTGAGTGGCCTTTATAAAGACTCCTCATTTATAGCAATTTGCCTAACAATTTTCCTTTTATCTCTTGCTGGAGCTCCTTTATTTGCAGGATTTTGGGGTAAATTTAATGTTGCCTTAATATCATACAAATCTTTCGGCCTCTTTCTACCAATTTTAATCATGGCAAGTGCTGCTGTATCTTTCTATTACTATATAAAGATTATTAGATTTATATTTTTAAATAAATCAATTGACCAGACTTATAAATTTAGTACTAATACTATAAATATTTTTCTAATAATTATTTGTGTAATTATTACTATGGCTTTAGGAATAAATCCAAACTTAATGACCAAGATTTTTTAATCTAGGATTTTCAACAAAGACTGCAATACTATCTTTTATCTACTTTTATATAATCTCTAGAATCATAACCAGTATAAACTTGCCTAGGCCTAGCAATCTTTTGATCCTTATCTTCTAAAAGCTCTTTCCATTGAGCAAGCCAACCTGGTGTCCTACCAATTGTAAATAAGACTGTAAACATATCTTTTGGAATACCCATGCTTTCGTAGATGAGACCCGAATAAAAATCAACATTTGGATATAAATTCCTATCTACAAAGTAATCTTCACTCAGTGCAATTGATTCAAGCTCAAGGGCTATATCTAATAGAGGGTTAGTACCAGTGACACTAAAAACTTTATCTGCAGCTTCTTTTAAATATTTAGCTCTTGGGTCATATGCTTTATAAACTCTATGACCAAAGCCCATTAATTTAACTTCTTTCTTTTTGACCTTTTCAATAAATCCAGGAATATTGTCAACAGAGCCTATCTCAGTAAGCATTTGAAGAACAGCTTCATTGGCACCACCATGAAGGGGGCCGTACAAGGCGGCAGTTGCCGCTGAAACAGCTGAAAAAGGGTCTGGCTCAGAGCTCCCAACATTCCTCATAACACTTGCACTACAATTTTGCTCATGATCAGCATGTAAAATTAACAATGTATCCATAGCACTTACCAAATCAGGATGCATCTTTTTCTCGTCCCCATGAAACATCATATTCAAAAAATTTTCAGCGTAATCTAAAGAATCATCAGGATTAATAAAATCAAGACCTTGTGAATGCCTATAAAAATTAGCTGCAAGTATTGGAACTTGTGCAATCAGACGACACATGCTTCTATAATTCTCATCTGCGTCATCAATATTTTTTGATTCAGGGTAAAAAGTTGATAATGCTGCTTCAAGGCTAGTTAGAGCACCCATTGCATGAGAGTTCTGAGGAAATGCTTTGATTATATTATTAATGTCTGCTGGAACACTATTATGTTCTTTAACATCTGCAACCCACTTCTTTAATTCCTCATTATTAGGTAATTCGCCGTCGATTAATAGCTTTGAGACCTCCAATTGGCTACTACTTTCAGCTAATTGCTCGATAGGATATCCTCTATATCGTAATATTCCTTCATCTCCATCTATATAGGTAACGCTGCTTTTGCAAGATGCAGTATTTTCAAAAGACGGGTCGTAACTCATCATTCCAAATTCATCTTCATTTACTTTAATTTGTCGCAAATCTTTTGCTCTTATATTTCCGTCATGTATTTCAATCTTATACTCTTTATTAGTTCTACTATCATTTATAGTTAATATCTCAGACAAAACATGCCTCCTAGATGTTCACCTTAATTAATTTAAAAAATATTTTGCGGTGAATAATAAGTAGTTATTATACACAAAATAGACAATGAAAAAAAGATTAAGAAACTTCTGAACTTAAAATTTTAGTCTTTTAAATTAATAAGCTGTTGATTTAGATAATCTATGTCATCGAAATATAGTTTAATAAAATCGTCTTTTTCGTATGAATTTTTACAATTTACCCTATCCACGCTATCAAAAAAATTGAATTTATTAAAAAAAACAATATATTTATCTTTTAATTTTGCATAGATATATCCTGAAATCTCATTATGATTTTCCTGAGATAAATATTTTAGAGCCCACAATTTGTAAACTTTTTTTGACTTATCTTTAACGGATGAAAGCTTTGGTAATAGAATAGATAAATACTTATCAAGTTCATCCTTGTTATATAGAATTTTGTTGTTTTGAAGAAAGAATGAAATCTGCCTCATATTAATTGAATCTAAGTATCTACGTACAGGGGATGTAATCTGTAAATATGAGTCTAAACCTAAGCCACTATGCTTTTCAACTTGAGATGAAATCTCGACTGGTGAGACTTTCCTGTGGAAACAAAAAGGAGGGTTGTCATCTATAATTGAGGTTTCAAGATTATGTGATTTTTTTTGAGATCTGAATATAGCGGGGACTGAATTCTCAATAAAAAATTTTGAGAAATAAAAATTTGCTAATATCATAAGTTCTGAGACGATTCTCCTAGAATTAATTTGTGGTAGTTCATTAATAATAATATTATTTTTATTATTTAGTTTAATATTCATTTCTTGATTAAAAAACTTAAAGTCTGCATTTTCTAATCTTCTATTATTTAAAAATTCAGTAAAACTATCAAGGAACTCGTAATTTAAATTATCTGCAATTAAAGATTGGAACTTTGTGTAAGTATAGTTCTCTTTAACTTTAATAATGCTTTCCTCAATTTCATAAGATATTATTTCAAAGTTTTTAATTCTGAAGTTAATGGATAAAACAGGTCTCAATTTACCTGATACTAAAGACATACTTTGAATCATTTTCTTGCTATATAAATCAAAATTTCCTGAGGGTACATATATCGTATTAATTATTTCTTTTGCTTTCTCAGTAAAAATAGAATTATCTGAAAAAAAGGAACTAAAATTAGTTATATGCACAGATAATAAATAGACGTCTTCTTCACTTTTAATACTAATTGCATCATCAAAGTCATAAGTATCTACATCATCTATAGTAAAAGCCTCTAAAAAACTTTTTGATTCTAAATCTTTAGAACGATTATCTTTTACCTGAGAATCTGAATAAGGAAAATCATTATCTAAATTTAGTAAACTATATAATGGCTCAAAATTTTTATTAAATACGCCAAATGATTTTAAAAGTGATAAAATTTCCAGGTAGTTATTTGCTCCTAGGGCATCCTTAACGGACTCTATAAAAGTCCTAGAATACTTCTTTTCACCAGCTAGATAGTTAATAATCTGAGCTCTTTGTTCATTATATTTGGCCCAATCAACGTTATCTAAATTATGATTTTCATTCAGCGCTCTAATAAAGTCTTTGGATAAATCATCTTTTTGCTTCTTTATATCCAGATTATTTAAAATTTTAGATACTATATCCTTAGGATTTAAATAAACTTTGTCCTTATCTACAACTTTATAATATGTGAAATCGCTATTAAAAGATTCTAGAAAAATATTTAAATGATCATAATTTTTAATATTATAATATTCAATTGCAGAGGTTATAAAGTCCTCAATTGATAATATATTATATTCTTTAATTAAAAATGACCAAAAGTCGACATGAGAAAATTGTATTTCTAATTTATCAACCTTTTTACCTTCTAGTTTAATTTCATCGAGCACAATATCTTTAGCGGGTACTTCGTATGACTTATCTTGTTTATACTTGGAAATAATCAACTTTCTTTTTTTCTTATCGAAAGATATTTTTTTTACTAGAAAAATTTTTGAATTATCTTCAATCAATATTGAGTATTCGGACATAGAAATCATTAAGACTTTTTAGAGGAGGCTTTTATAAAATTCAGAAATAAAGGATGCGGCTGAAACGGCTTCGATTTAAACTCAGGATGAAATTGACAAGCAACAAACCAAGGGTGCTCTTTAATTTCTATTGTTTCTGCAAGCTTACCGTCAGGTGAAAGCCCACTTAGAATTAACCCCTTTTTAGATAAAATATTATGGTATTTGGGGTTAACTTCATATCTATGCCTATGTCTTTCAAGAATTTTAGTTTTTCTATATGCTTCTGCAACTTTAGTTGACTTCTTAATTTCACAGGGATAGTCTCCAAGTCTCATATTCCCCCCTTTAGAATCAAGATTTTTTTGGTCTTCCATAATATCTATAACAAAATCTTTAATTTTTCTACCGGATTCTCTCGAATTTGCATTTTTTAAATCACAAACATTTCTAGCATACTCTATAACAGCCATTTGAAGTCCCAAGCATATACCAAAAAAAGGAATATTTTTCTCTCGTGCATATTTGATTGCAGAAATCTTACCTTCAAAACCTCTATTCCCAAATCCACCAGGAACCAGAATTCCATCACAATCAGAAAGAAGATTTTTTGGTGTATCCTTTTGCAAATCTTCAGAATCAATATAATTAATCTTAAGCTTTACATTATTATGAAAAGAGGCATGATAAAGCGCTTCATGAAGGCTTTTATATGCATCTTTTAAATCTATATATTTTCCAACTACGCCAATAGTAACTTCTTTCTTTAATTTCTTAATCTTTGAAACTATATTTTCCCACTTGGAAAAATCTGGCTCTTTAGTCCAGATTTTAAGATTTTCTAGAATGATATCATCCAGCCCTTCTTTATGAAGAACAAGAGGTATTTCATATATTATATCAACATCTTTTGCTGTGATAACTGACTCCACATTTAAATTACAAAAAAGCGCTATCTTCTTCTTGATATCATTAGATAAAAATCTATCTGTTCTACAAAGCAAAATATCTGGCTGAATTCCTATCTGAAGAAGATCCTTAACACTATGTTGAGTAGGCTTTGTTTTTAGTTCACCTGCGGCTGTTAAATATGGAACATAAGTTAAATGAATAAATATTGCATTTTCCCTACCAAGCTGGGACCTAATTTGTCTTATTGATTCTAGAAAAGGTAAGCTCTCTATGTCGCCAACTGTTCCCCCAATCTCAACTATAGAGACATCCTGTTTTTGCTTCAATGAATAAATTCTTTTTATTATCTCATCTGTTATATGAGGTATAACCTGAACTGTTTGACCTAAATACTCTCCCTTCCTTTCTTGAGAAATTACTTCGTCATAAACTCTACCGCTGGTCACATTATTTTCCTGAGAAAGGGGTGCATTAGTAAACCTTTCATAATGCCCCAAGTCTAAATCGGTTTCAGCCCCATCGTTTGTAACAAAAACTTCTCCGTGTTGATATGGGTTCATAGTACCTGGATCAATATTAAGGTATGGGTCAAGCTTTTGGAGTGAAACTCTCATTCCACGTGCTTCCAACAAGGCACCAATACATGCACTAGCCAGACCTTTACCAAGGGAAGACATTACTCCTCCTGTTACAAATATATATTTTGTTACTTTCTTACGCATAGGACTTAATCTTATAATATTGAAAGTTTTCAATATTTACAAATTAAATATTTATTCTTTTCAGTAAATTCTTTGTAGCCTCATATCTATGACTTATTAAATTTTTTTCCACTTGGGATAACTCTGCGAGAGTTCTTCCAATTTTTGTAACATAAAATATAGGATCATATCCGAACCCAGAAGTTCCTCTCCTCTCAGTAATAATTTCACCTGGACATTCACCTTGGCTTATAATGATATCCTCACTATTTAAAGGGTTAAAGTAAGCAATAGTACAAACAAATTTACCTCTCCTATTTTGTGAGTTTCCCAATTCTAATAAGAGTTTTTCTATATTGCTATCATCAGATGCATTTACCCCTGAATATCTTGCGGAATGCACGCCAGGTCTACCACCAAGTTGTTCTACTTCTAATCCAGAATCATCAGTAATAATTGGTATTGGAGATTTATCTTTTAAATAATTAAGCTTTAGAAGAGCATTCTCTTCATAAGTTAAGCCAGTTTCATCAACATCAAGTGTTAATTTTAAATCAGATAGAGGTATTGGGTCAAAATGAGGTTGTAGAAGAGCTTTATACTCCGCAATTTTACCAAGATTGCTAGTTCCTACTAATATTTTCATTTTAATCCTTTATTGGAGGCGCTGGGAATCGAACCCAGGTCCGGAAATCAGCTAAATAGAGCCTCTACATGCTTATTTTAGCTTTAATTTAAAAATACCCTCTGTGGCTAAAAAACAAAAGATACTTCGATTCTCTTAAATACTGATAAAAAGTCAGAGAAAAGATTTTTATCAGGCCTATATAAATGACATTGAAAAAAACCCTATAGGCAAAGTTATTTCCAATGTTGCTACTCTATTTTAGGCAGCAAGTTGATTGATTGGTTCTGCACTTATTGTGCGAGTGCCAGTTTAACGAGTTAGCTCTCGGCATGCAGCATCTAAATGCTCAATTTACGTCGAAACCAAATCGCCCCCAAACATTATATATTAGAACATATTTAGAGGATATTAAATACTTGTTTTATTTTTAAATTCTCTTTGAAGCTCTCTTTTAAGGTCTTTTTTCTTTAAATCCACTCTTTTATCATACAGCTTCTTCCCTTTTCCTAGACCAATCTCAAACTTAATGAGGTTTTTCTTTGAGTAAACTTTTATAGGAACTAGTGTGTAGCCTTTAATTTTAGTTTTACCAATTAATTTTCTTATTTCAATTTTATTTAACAGAAGTTTTCTGTCTCTAGTTTCATCATGATTAAAGTATGATGAATTAGTATGCTTTGGTATGTAAGAATTTATTACATATAGTTCACCTTTTTTTATAATGGCATAACTTTCTTTAATACTAATTTTACCATTCTTTATAGATTTGACCTCAGATCCTGAGAGTACAACACCTGCTTCGAACTTTTCTTCAATATGAAAATTCCTGTTTGCATTAGGATTGGATGAATAGATTGCCATATTAGAAAAGAGTCATAACCCCAAATGCAGCTGAAATAGTGGTTAAAGGAGCCAGGTCTTCTTGAGTTTCTGTTGCATTTTTTAACTTTCTTACAGAATTAAGTGCATCATAATATAGCCTATCATCATTTATAAGTTTTCCTAAAGTTCCCTCACCAGAATTAATTTTGGATACTAAAGAATTTAAATTACGGGATAAATCATTTATAGAATCATAGAGTTCTTCGTCATTAATAAGCCTACCAAGTGATCCATCACCAGTTGCTAATTTATCAGTAAGGATATTTATCTTCTCCAAAGTATCTTTTGCTTTTAAATAAACAGATTTATCATTTATTAATAGTCCTAAGGTCCCATCCCCTTGATCAATTTTTTTTGTTATATTTGAAAAAAAATCCAAGCTTGATTTTAAATCATCATATATTGAAGGATCATTGACAAGTTTACCAATTGTTCCTTTTGAGTTAGCAACATTTGATACAATTATATTAAGGTTTGATAAAATTGATTTGATTTGATCATTATATTCAAATAATTGGGAATTAAACATGTCAACTGTTTTATCTAATTTTGTTATAAGTGTATTAAAGTCAACGGGTTTGGTTGATATGATAATCCCACCATCACTAAGTATCCTAGAATTCGGAGACCCAAAAGTAATTCCTACATAAGTACTACCAAGAAGGCTTGTCATATTAATCGAGGCAATTGAGTCATCCTTCAAAATAACTTCTTTATCGACAGAAATTTCAACCGCTACATTTTGACCAGATAGAGTAATTTTTTTTACTCTACCAACTTCAACACCTGATAGCTTAACTTCATTACCCACTCTGAGCTCACCAACAGAGGAAAAATAACTTGTATAGGTATTTTCCTTTTTTAAAAAATCAACACCTGACACTACTTCAAAAAGAATCAAAAGAGCTACGATTCCAAAAACAAAAAAAGTCCCAAGTTGCATTTTTTTATTCATAACAGATATTCTACCTAAATTGGCTCTAAAATTGCATTATTTGATTCTTTTATAGTATCTACAGAGCCTGAAATAATAATTTTACCATTCTCAAGAATTGAGATTTTATCTGCAATTGAATATGCAAAATTAATATCATGAGTTACTACAATTTGCGTTATAGAACTATCATTCTTAAGTTTTTTTATGATTTGTGCTATAACTTTTGTGTTAATTGGATCAAGTTCTGCAGTGGGCTCATCATAAAGCAAGATATCAGGAGAAATAATTAAAGATCTAGCAATAGCAACCCTTTTTCTCATACCACCACTTAATTCAGATGGAAAGCTTTTTGCAGAATCCTGAATTCCTAAATCTGATAATATATCATATGCTTTGTTAACTCTCTCATCTTTTGAACCAATACGATTCTCATCAAGAAATATAGTTATATTGTCTAAAACATTCAACGAATTTAAAAGAGCGGATGATTGAAAAATATAAGATAAAATTAAATCATTTTCATTAACCGCAATATTTAAATCCTTATTATCAATTAGAATTCTTCCAAGTTCGGGTTTAAAGAGCCCCATAATCATTTTCAATAAAACAGATTTACCTGTTCCTGATTTACCCAAAATTACATGAACTTCTTTATTCTTGAATTCACATGTAATTTGATCTATAACGGTCTTTCCTTCAAAACCTTTCGAAACATTATCTAATTTTATAGACAAAAAATTCTTCATAATAGTCCCACAAGAATTAAAAATCTTGTTAAAAAGTAATCCAGTATTAGTATCGATATGAAAGATGCTACTACAGATTTTGTTACCGAGCTTCCAATCTCCCTTGGTCCACCTGAGGCAAGTAATCCAACAGAACAAGAAATAATTGAAATAGTTACCGCAAAAAATAGAGATTTAATCAGTCCAACAGCTATATCAGAAATAGATACCACCTGACTTAAATCATTATAAAAAGATGAAAATGATACAGAAATAGTTTGATTCATTGAGGAAACTAAAGATCCACCAAGCCATCCAA
>Ga0209359_10000292_pt1 | contig 12122 bp, 10 predicted proteins | sample MarorgKNORR_S2LV_FD_188224 | JGI IMG/M metagenome (GOLD analysis project Ga0209359, IMG submission 188224) | Marine microbial communities from the Southern Atlantic Ocean, analyzing organic carbon cycling - Surface_A/KNORR_S2/LV (SPAdes) (version 2) | ecosystem: Environmental > Aquatic > Marine... | reverse complement strand
ATCCACCACCTGATCCCGAAGACCCGCCACCACTAGGAGGACTAGAAGGAGGAGGAGTGTAACTCTGTCCAGACGTTTGTTGACTTGATGTGTCAACTGGGTCAGTTTGAGAGATACTACTTGTATCAGATTGACTTGTTGAAGTGGTGTTGGAAACATTTGTTTGTACCGATGAAGAAACTGTTGTATAAGAAGTAGATGTCACTACTGGTGTTCTAGATGTTCTACTTTCTTGTGGTGTATCATATATTATAGAATGGGGTGCAGTAGTATGTGCAACACCAACCATTTTAGCACCAGTCGTTGGATGAACATGGAAAGGTCCATAATATGGTTCTCCATTTATAAATCCTACAATATCAGTATTTCTTGGAGAAATACAATCTATTACTTGTCTTACTTTACCTTGATAAGTTGGTCTTGGGGCTAACTGTGCTTTTAACAATGCTCCGATACCAGTCGAAGATATTACTTCTAACTCAGGTAAAGTATTAAAAGGTTCAACATTATTCATAGATGGATCAGGTGGTATCACGTTTAGTATTCTACCCTCTTCATCTAATATTTTCTCATAAACATTTCCTTTATCATCTACGACAGTATCTTCTTGTTTGTAGTTTTGACCTGGTCTAACTACAACAACATGATCAACTGTATATACTCCATCATCTCCCTCCTCTGGTTCAATTACTGGATAATTTTCACCGCTACTTACAACATATACATCTGTAACTTGTTGATAAGTGGGTGAAGATGGGTCATAATCAATCACTGATCTTGCAACTGCACCGTAACCTTTACGACAAGTATCTTCTATTTCTACAAATGGTGGTGATTGATAACCTGAACCAGCATTTGTAACTTTCATTCCAATTAAACTTGCAGTCTGAACAGCAAATGTATCATTTACTATTGCACCTAATATTGGATTTACTTGAGCACCTTGTCCTCCTCCACCAAATAAGTTTACTTTAATACCTGAACAATTAAGTGGAGGTCCTGTATAACAATCACTAAGTGTGCTACTAAAACCAGGTGTGCTAACATCAGGTCTCATAAAATCAAAAAATCCAAGATTACCTAAAACTCCACCAGGACTTGCTGCTGCCTCCTTTAATTCTTGTGCTGCATTTGCAATTGCTAAAACTTTACCTGCTATGTTTTCTAAATTCAAATTACCAGGACCAGCACCTAGAATCCACTTATTAGTTTTTGCTCCTAAATCGGCAGTTGGTATGTCGCAATCATCAAAAATACTTGCTATACCAAGTAATCCCTCTGCTTTACCTCTTAATAACCCCTCTATATCACCACTAGGAAATATGTTAGCAACACCTCCTATAGCATCTGCCAATTCAGTATTAATTCCTTTTATCATATCATTAAATAATGCACCTATAAATTGATCACCAATACAATCAGTAAAATTATCAACATTGTTTGTAAACTCTGCAAGTAAATTTGCAACATCACCAGTCAACTTATCAGTGATATTCTTAATAGCACAAGGCATTACATTCTGCAGACTCATTACAGGTCCGACCATTGCTACTTGTGCAGCTTGTGCTGCTTTCTTTGCAAGAGCAAGATTACCTGTTTTTCCCATCACTTCACCAAACTTATCCTTATAAAGTTTATTCAACCCTCCATTTAATTGTGGTGCTAACTCATCAAAGGTCGTATTGACCATATCTTTAATCATTGGTTTCGATGCAGAAACAATTTGTTTTGCTCCATCAGCTAATCCTTTAAACTTGTCTTTTGGAACAGAATTTTGAACTTCACTTAAAGTATTTTTGAGTGTATTTTTTATTTTATTTGTAGATTTGGTATTAGCAGCAGCGGCTTGTACTCCACTTCCTAATATTATTTCTTGACCTATTGCTTTGAATGCTTGTGTGTCAACATTCGCAAATTGTTTTTTTAAATTTTCAACTATTGGTTTAGCGTTTGCTGCTGTATTTTTTAATCCTGTCTGTATTGCACCTGAATCAATAACTTGTTTTAATTCTGCAGAAGCTTCAGATGCTGCATTTTGAAGTTCTTCAGAATCTACAAGTTGTTCTAATTGTGCCTTGCCTTTCTCCTGTTGTTCTTTTAAATCATCCACTATTTCTTTAGTTAAAAATCTTGGTGATTTTTGACTTTTATTAGAATCATCTCCACCTTCATTTTTAGAAATAAAATCATTATTTGGTTTTATCTTACTTGTATATCCAGTAAAAGGTTCAAATGGTGATTTATATTCTTCATCACTTGCATAATAACTACTAGTATTTGCAAAAATTCCTAAAATTACAGGAAGTTGTGCGTCATCACCATCAAGAAAAAATCCCATAACGGTATCGCCAGGTGAGATACGAACTGACCTTGAACGATTTGCTTTTCCTGAACCACCTTGTGAGGATAATAATACCTGAGCCCAAGGTAAACTTTTATCTGGCAGTTCGGTTATATCTGCTGGATGATATCCATATATACGAACTTTTAATCTACAACCCCAAGTATTACCAATTTGATTAAGTTGATCTCCCTGTGCTTCTTCTGGTGCAACCTGCCCAATCCACCAACGAAACCCATCTTTTCCTAAGAAATTAGTTTTTAAAAAATTATTTTCTATCATTTTCTTCCAAAAGAATCTCTAACTAATTTTAACTTTGAGTACGACCCCTTTCCATCAAAGTAATGTGCTAACTCCTTTATCATATATAGACCACTTGTTTCAGGATCTGGTTCTTTTCTCTTAGACTCACTTGTTTGTGGAAATTCACATGTTATAAGATTTCCAGCAGTTAAAGATGAATTTAATGGTATAGTAATTTCAAGAACTTGAGTAAACAATTGATTATATCTCATCATACTTTGTGCGTGAATTTTCGCAGGATCTGCATTTAACTTTGAAGGTGCATTCCATCCCTCATCTGAAGCATCTTCTTCAACTGTACCTACATCTAACATACCAACAAAGATTCTAGTGGGTAAATCTCCTAATGTTTTATCACTCTTATCATCAATTCTTGGTAAATCAATCGGTTTTGAACCAAGTTTACTCATACCTGATTCCTTAAGATAATCAGATGCCTTAAAAACTGATATTGATGGTTTGAAAGAAACAGGATTTACATAATATCTTTGACTACTAAAAGCACCTCTTTCAAGTTTTGCAATTAAATCTTGATTACGATTTATTCCATATCTCAATATCTTAAAATCTCTATTAGCATCTTCAGTATTAACGACACCAGGTGTAAAAATATATTTTTTCTTAAATGGTTTTTCATCAATTAAATTATCAATTGACCTAAAATTAAAACCATCTTTTGTTTCGTAAAATAAAAATCCTGCTGAAGCATCCTTACTAGAACCTTTACCTGGCACTGATTTAGATGCTAACCAAGTTATCAAAGTGAATGGTTTTTTCATATTACCAATGAATCCATATGGATTTTGAGTTGGATCTACAGTAATTTCTTTTTCAGTTTTTACATAATTTTTTAGTATATTTGTTACCGAATCAGATATTTTTTGAGAAGTAGGAAATTTTTTACCAACTCTAACAGTTTCATTTGTAATTGTCTCTCTTGAAATTAAATTTAAAGTAAATGTTTCAGTGCCCTCATCAATTAAAACATTAGTAACTGATCCAACGTGAAAATATCTTGATGGAGTATCTGAGAAATCTAAACCCTCATTAGTATTTGAATTACCTGCAATTTTAATTAACACTCTCTCACCACCTCTGATAGGTAAACCATTGTAAACAGTTTGCATTACTCCATCATCCCCTCTCACCGTATTACCAGTGTTTACCACTATCGCCCTTGCGGTTAATGTGGGGGAAAATATATTTTCAAAGTATGTAAATGCTATGACACCTGCTGATATGTCAACATTTCTTGTGCCATCAGCTGACTCAATAATAAATTTTTCATAAATTGATTTACTTATTGCTGACATTACTTATTAAGTGCTAGAGTTGACATTTTTTTCATTATCTGTTCCTCATTATTTTTATTTACATTCATATTTAAAGTAGTTTTATTACTACCACTACCTACTGAAACTCCTTGTGGTTGTTGTACTGCCTTTTCAACAATCATTACTGTATTACCATTTCTTCTTTTATTTCTTTTTAACGCACTTCTATTTTTTGTATTCGGTGTAATACTATCAGAATCTTTATTTCTCTTCTTAAATGGGTTGAGTAAATCTGCTGCAATCTTAAATGGATTAAGATCTTTGATTCCTGAAACAGACTTTGATATAGTTTCTTTACCTTTTTCTAGCATTTCTCCCTCATCGACTGTTTTACCCTTCGCTGTTTCTTTTTTCGCTTTACCACCAACTAATTCATCCAATCTAGCGTTTATACCATCAATAATAGTTTTTTGATTTTCTTCCTCTTCTTTTTTATCTTCCTCTTCAAAGTTTTTATCGTTTATTGTTTCTCCCTTATCTTGTGCTACTTTTGATTTTAATCCCTTAACTGCCTCATCATTATCTTGTGCGTCTTTAAGTTTTTTATCTAATAATTTTGCCTGTTCAGCATCTTCATCCTTTCCACCTACATTTACTAAATCAGCACCTTTCATCTCCTTTTCTTTTTGATCAACATCAACATTTTGAGGTGGAGCATCTGCTCCATCAGTTGGTGGTGCTTCCTCACCTTTTTTCTTATCACCTTGTTTATCTGGATCAAGTTCAATCAAACCTTCAGGGTCGTTTGGATCTAATCCAAGACCTGCTGGCTTACCAAAATTTTTTACTGATTGACGAAAATCCTCTCTTGCTAAATTAAGTCCACCCTCCAGAGATTTTGATGCTTTATCTGCATCCTGCTTACCTTGATTAAAATCGAATTTAGGTAATGATGCAAAAATCTGTGCAATACCTTGTCCCATACCAACTAAGAAATCTTTTACCCCATCAACAAAATCAGTCAATATATTAATTAATTTTTGAACTCTTCTTATAAGATTTCTAATAGATTTTAAAATACCAGGTAAGGTATTAAGTAACCAACCTAATAATATAATTCCAAAGAAATTTAATACACGACCTAACAATCCCTTCACACTTTTACTTACAACATTTCCCTGTGCTTTCGCTGCTCCCTTTACACCCGATGCCTCTAACTCATCTTCACGATCTTTTCTCCTTATATTTTCCCTTCTTTTCCTAAAATATTCGTTATCCTTACCTATTAAAGTTCTTTTAAAAACATTACTTTTTCTTGTTTGTTTGACAATTTCATTTGCCTTGGAAATAGATTGTGATATTCCCTTACCAAACGAAGTCACAGAATCTCGAATTGAATTGAGACTAATTGATGACTTTAATACTGCATTTCTTCTATCTTTTATTGACATTATGTATCTACTCCCCCAAGATTAAATACACTCTCTGCCATAGCGATTGAAGTGTTTGCAAAATCAGAAGATGGTATATTCGGTATACCCTGAGAACTTGTCTTTTCTGATGATGCACCACCTCCTCCTCCTGATGCCATACCGCTACTTCCACCTAAAGGAATATTAACGATTGTAGGAGTTCCTTCTTCTAGTTCAAGTTTTGATGCTGTATCTAATACTTTATTCTTATTGATAGGAGTCACATTTTCTGCACTTCCCACATTTACCAGACCAGCTGGCATATCCTCTACGGGAGTTACCTCTTCTTCAGTTGTGCCAGAACCGTCCTCTTTCTTGTCAACTCCAGTGACTTTATCAGATAAATCAGACGCAACTCCACCAACAACCATTGATCCAATAATACCACCAAGACCACCAAGAATAGTTCCAACTAAAGTTCCTGGAGGACCTCCAACAAAAGTTCCAATCAAAGCACCTATCTTCATTCCACCAGCAAATCCAACACCACTACCTATTATTCTTGAAATTACCCCACTTGTGGCTTGAAATATACTTTGATCTGGTGTTCCATCTCCATCTGTATCACTTCTACGAGAAATAAAATCAAATGCTCCAAAAATTGTAGCTATTAAAGCATTACCCTTTCCAAGTTTACCTATACCAAATCCTTTTCCACCAGGTTTAGTGAAATTTTGTATTTGTGTCTTAAGTCCAGTTCCACCAATTCCAATCGCACCTAAAATTGATAGAGGATTTTTAATTAATTTAAGTGCAGCTTTGGGTGCTTCTGTAAGCAGTTTACCAAATTGTGCTATTAATAATTTACTAAAATTTTTAACATTATTCTTAATAAAGTTTGAAAGCATTCTAAATGGTGCTTTTATAAATGTTCCAACTACAAATTTAAATGCAGATGCTGCTAATGCCTTCAATGCAAAAATCGCTTTGACTACTGCCATAGTAATCACAGTTATTATTGTACCAACTATCAATAAGTCAGAAACAATTCTTACTTTTAATTTGTTTAAAGCATCAATATTACCATCTGATTTTAATCTCAAAAATTGTATTGTTTGTTCAACTAACCAACCACCTGCAAGAATAAGTAAGAAATTAGTCAATCTACTTAAAATTCCTTGTGTGGCAGTTTGAACCTTACGAACTGGTGCTAATAAAGCAAATTGTATTCTCTTTTCTATACCTGCCTCTTTACCCTCTCTTAATCCTTGCTCTGTTAATATTGCTTCTCTTCTTCTTTCTGCTGCTTCTCTTTGCCTATCTATTTGATCACTAATTGCTAAATTTTGTTGTATTACTGATAATGATGAAGTGAGAGATCCTACTTGTGCTGTTATACTTGCTAATTGTGCTGATACAGTTGTAAGAGTTAATGAATTTTGACTTAATAAACTTGTTGTTTGGGGATCTGGTTGAGCAACTGGTGGTGGAACAGCACGACCAGTGAAGATACTAGAAGACACTGACCTTCTAATACCTCTGATACCTCCTGCTATTGGTGATACTAACCCTTGTTCCTCATCCATTTTGTTCTTGCTGTGCCTTTAGGTTTTCCTCTTCAACATATTGTTGTAAAAGTGAGACATAAATCTCCCTTTCCCAAGGAATCATGTTTTCTAGCTCTGTTAAACTATATTTATGGTGCTGCATCAAAGCAAAGTTCAATTTATAGTATGACACTAAATCCTCGTGTGCCATACTTATCCGAAAAAACTCTGCAGCCCCTCTATTGTAACATCACTTTCAACCTTTGTATTCGGATTTGTAACTTTGATTTTGTGAGATAATTTGGGCATAGTCAAAAAGAAATTTTCAACTAATTTAAATTGACTCGAATTAAGTGATTCTACAAAATCAGATAGTTCTTTTTTTGTACATTCATCACTTGTCCAAGATTCTTCATCAGAGTAGACTTGATCAATACAAGATGCAATTAAATCAAAAGTATCATCAACACCCATATTTTCAGCTGAACCAAAATTATTTTTGATGAATTCATTTAATGATGGGTACTTCATTCTCAGAGTATAAGTATCATCTAATGTTATATCAGTCGAATGATTTTTATCTTTATGAATTTTTATACTATCAATATTGATAGACATTGGAACTTGGGTTTTTCCATCATCTGGACAAGTTACCATAACTTCAATTTGCTCACCCACAGATTTACCACGGATATTCAAAAACAAATACTCTATATCAAACGTTGAAAGTTTTTCAACTTTAATTCCTCTGGTTAATATGCATTTTGCAATTACATCTTTCACAGACCTTGCAATTTGTTTGGTATCTTGAGATTCCATTGCAAGAATTAATATTTTTTCTTCCTTAACTAAGAAAGGTCTATACTTGATTTTTCTATTTGACGAAGGAAGAGTCAACTCATACGTTGGAGTTGAAATGGTTGGTAAAGGCATGATATTCTAAGCACTTCAATGTCATTATTTATAGGGGTTTTCAAAGGTTAAAAACCTGCTCCATCACCAAATCTAGTTTCTGGTGTGCCTGTTCTTGTCTGACCATTAATTATAGTATATCTCGAATTACTATTAAGGAGTGACAATCCACTAGCAATTTCATTTAAACTATTAGCGTCATTATATATCCTATTATCTCCAGGATTTGAACGTAGACCAGTATTTCTACGATTATTTAAATCTATTCCTAATGCTCTTGCAAGAGAACTGGTCTCACCACAAAGATATCTATCATAACTAAATGATGCTGTTGCCTTTAAAACCTGAGAATTATTATACGATACTCTTGTAGAATTAAGTGAGAGAGGAAATAAACCGACAAATCTATACTCTAAGAATTGAAAATGGTTTTTTTCAAATTTTACAATTCTAGTATCATTTGATTTATATTCTTCGGGATATCTCATCTTAAAATGATATGCATCACCTGAAGGATCAGAATTAGATGATCCTGAAATAAATTCCATCCAATGTTCTATAAATTTAAGTGATTTATATTCATCATCTACAATAAATTCAAAATTAATTTGAGTAAAATTACGAGTATGTGCAAATCTTTCTACAACTCCCTGATAATCTCCAGTGGTATTTAAAGATGCCATAGCACTACCTGGTAATACAGCATCACTACATAATAATCCTACATTATCTGAAATGAAACGATCATTTATTCCCTTTCTTCTTAAATGTCTTCGACAATCTCCTCTTGGTAAAACAAATTTCACTAAAAACTTTGATGTCTGAGCTACATTCTGTAACTTAGGCATTATATCTGATATTCTTCTTGGTCTTGGTGCTGGCACTCTAAATACTTCTATAGTATAGTTATTTAGATGGCTTATAGGGGAAAATACTATCCATCCTTTCCTAGAAAGTATAAAGGTGATCCAACTAATATCATTTACAGATCACTCTGGGAAAGAAAATTTATGGTATATTGTGATAAAAATACTAAGATACTTGAGTGGGGGAGTGAAGAGATTGCCTTACCATATATCTCACCCCACGATAGTCGTGTTCATCGTTATTTCCCAGACTTTTACATCAAAGTTCAAGAAAACACAGGCAAAATAAAAAGATACCTGATTGAAGTCAAACCACTTAAACAAACAACAAAACCAAAAAGACCAAAACGACAAACCAAAGGTTATATTCGTGAAGCATTTGAATATGCAAGAAATCAAGCAAAGTGGAAAGCAGCAAGAGAATATTGTGCTGACCGAATGTGGGAGTTTAAAGTAATCACAGAAAAAGAGTTAGACATATGAGTCGTATAGATCCCATAATGAAAAATCTAATCGGTACAGAAAGTGCTGATGATTTAGCAACAGAAGTATTAGGTGTATTGACTGAAGGAAGTAATGTTCCTCAAGCAGGTAATTTTTATGTCTTTGTATATAAGGCAAAAACACCTGGCATTGCATACGACTCACATCCACTTGTTGCTGTGACTGATGTTTTTCAGTGGGGATTCAAAGGATTGAATTATCATTGGGGAGAAATGAGGCAATATACATTTCCAGAAGTAGTTGGTGGACTGTATCAGGTAGATGAAATGGAGTTAAGAGATTTAAGAACTTTGCCTTTTGTCAAAATCCTACTAAATAGTTAAAAAAGATATATGGCTTTAGGTACTTGGAAAGAAGATCCAAAAGAAAATGCAGTATTACAACAAGAATTTAATGATCTTGGAGGTAATGCTGAAGGTCTTTCAAATAGCAAAAAATTAAGAATTGCTGAAAAAGCAAATGCTATAGCAGGTAAAACAAGAGTAGCGAATCAACAAAAGAAAGGAAGTGCAAGTCACGATTCGTCAATATATTTGTCATATCCAGTAGCAAGAACAAACTCTGAAAAAACAGGTGATACTTTAAGAATCAAATGTATTGAATATATTCCTCCAGAAAGTGGAGCAGGATTTGGTGTTACAGTCAAAAATGCCTTCTATAAAACAAATGAAGGTAAGAGAAAATTTTTAGATAAAAAAACAAGAGACGAATATTTTCCAGGTTCACAAATTGAAATCAGTGCTAAGTTTGAAGATGCCCATTCACGAATCAGTAAACAACAAAAAACAAAATATTATATTGAATTGCCAATTCCACAAGAAGTAAATGATTCAAACTCAGTTACTTGGGGTGAAGATAAAATAAATGCATTAGAACTAGCAGCACTTTCTGTTGCTCAAAATGCTATGAAAGGTGGTGTTGGAGAAGCAGCAGTTGAGACAGCAAGAGTTGCTGTAGAAGCATTAAATACTGGTGTGAAAATACCAGGAATGAATGATACAACTCAAGATGCAATCAGAGCAGCTATATCTGGTGCAGCAATAGGTCAACTCGGTTCACAAGTATCAGCACAAAGTGTCATTGCTCGTTCAACTGGTCAGATATTAAACAATAATCTAGAATTACTATTTGCAGGAGTAAATTTAAGATCCTTTCCATATAGTATTACATTTTCACCTCGTAGTCCAGCAGAAGGAAGAGTTGTAAAATCAATAATTAGGTCATTAAAACAATCAATGGCACCGAAGGCAGGTGAATTTAATGAAACCTCACAAGGTATATTCCTTAAATCTCCAGATGTTTTTCAACTAGATTACTTGAAAGATGGACGAAATCATCCATTTCTAAATGATTTTAAATTATGTGCATTAACAGGAATGACTGTTAATTATACAAATGCGGGAACATATGCATCATATGAAGATGGTACACCAGTCAATATAAGAATGAATTTAACATTCAAAGAACTCAATCCAATTTATAATGAAGATTATTTACCAGGTAATGGATCAGGAGACGGAGTAGGATTCTAATGGGATATTTTAGAGAATTACCAGATCTTGCATATCAATCTCCCTTGAGTCACAAAAACTCATCGAAAGATTATATTATCATAAAAAATATTTTTCGTAGAACTAAACTTGCAGACTATCTTAAAGATGCAGTTACAATATTTCAAAAGTTTATAATTGGTGATGGTGATCGTCCTGATACCATAGCTGCAAAATTATATGGTGATTCAAGATTAGATTATGTTGTAATTCTAATGGCAGGTATTACAAATATAAATCATCAGTGGCCACTTCAAGATTTTCAAGTTTACGATTATGCTCTATCAAAGTATGGTTCTGAAACTAAAATGAATGAAATAAAATATTATAAAACATTTGAAATTAGAGATGAGCAAGATAGACAAATATTACCACCAGATTTAATTGTTGATGCTGATTTTAAAATTGATGGTACTGCACACAAATTTCCATCCTCCACTAGATATACTATTAGAAATGATAATGGATATAGTCAATTAGATGATAAAGATGAATTTACAGTGGCAACAGATAATATTGCTACAGCGATAACAAATTTACAATATGAATATCTTGAAAATGAAAAGAAAAGAGAAATAGACATTCTAAGAGTAGGTTACTTACAAACTTTCTTAAATGATTTAAGAGACATAGTTAGATATGACCAAAGTTCAAGTTACATTAGTGCTAATTTAGCAGCAACAGAAAATACAGAAGTGGTTAACCCATAAAAAAAGGGGGTCGTTTGACCCCCGTGTAATTATTCTTCTGCGAGTTTCGCAAAGTATGATAATGCATCATCCTCTTCTTCTGCTACTGCAGGAGTTGATTTTGATACAGCAGCAGTTACTAACTCTTCTGCTTCTCCACGATCAGTATCTTCTTCTTCAAACTGTGGTGCAGCGGACTTCTTGTTTCCAAGCACATAATCTAGACGAGTCTTTAACTCATCATATGTTTTGAACTGGTCTGGTGCAACAATCTCAGAAAGTGAGAACTGTTTCTTCCAGAGTGTCTCCATTGCATCGTCATCATTAAGTAGAGGACTTGGTGCAGCAAACTCAGAACTATCGTAGTTTCTATAACCTGCGACATTCTTTGCTTTTAACTTAAAGTTAGCACCTTGCCAGAAATCAAATGGATCGATTGCTTCCTCATCTTCAAACTCAGGTTGCATTGCTGCAGTAAGTTTATCAAAGATTTTCTTCCCATACTTGTATAGGAATACTTTACCTTCGTTCTCAGGATTCGCAGGGTCTTTTACAACATATATGTTGCTGACGTAAGTTAACTTACGCTTCTGCTTTCTTGCTGTTTCTTTTCCAGCATCAGTTCCGTTATTCCAGAGTAATGAATTATACTCAGAAACAGGGTCTTTCTGTCCAAGTGTAGTGAGTGAGTTCTCAATGAACCATCCACCAGGTCCTTGGAATG
>Ga0209359_10000291_pt1 | contig 12124 bp, 14 predicted proteins | sample MarorgKNORR_S2LV_FD_188224 | JGI IMG/M metagenome (GOLD analysis project Ga0209359, IMG submission 188224) | Marine microbial communities from the Southern Atlantic Ocean, analyzing organic carbon cycling - Surface_A/KNORR_S2/LV (SPAdes) (version 2) | ecosystem: Environmental > Aquatic > Marine... | reverse complement strand
CATTTGAGCATATGGGTAAAATTCTTCAAATAAATCTGTAGAACTTTACCCATATGCTCAAATGTCGAGGAATAAAAAACCTGATGATGTTATGGGTTTTTATATTCTGCACGAAGGATTTATAGGTGTTTTTGATGGTGAGCTTAAAGAAGATGGATATGATGATATTGAAGAAAAAAAAATATCTAGAGAAGCTAACAATGGTTGGCTAGGAATTACAGATAAGTATTGGTTAGCTGCAATAGTTCCTCCTAAAAATCAGAATTTTAAATCCACTTTTTTGTATAAGGATATTTATAAAGCCAATTACATATTAAATACTCCAGTAGTAGTTAACGCAGCTTCGAAGGCAAATAATGAAGTTAGATTATTTGTTGCTGCTAAAGAAGTCGAAACAGTTGATGGTTACGCAGAAAGCGAAAATATCGAAAAATTTGACTTAACTATTGACTGGGGATGGTTTTACTTTTTCACAAAACCACTATTTTTTGTAATTGATTATCTGTTCAAACTCTCGGGTAATTTTGGAATAGCTATTGTACTAATAACACTAGCCATAAGAATTATTTTCTTTCCACTTGCTAATTATTCTTTCAGATCAATGGCAAAAATGAAGGCATTACAGCCTGAGATGGTTAGACTAAAAGAATTGCATAAAGAAGACAAGGTGAAGCTTCAACAAGAAATGATGTCCTTATATAGAAAAGAAAAAGTTAATCCTGCATCTGGTTGTCTTCCAATACTTATACAAATACCTTTTTTCTTTGCAATTTACAAAATGCTTTTTATCTCTTTAGAAATGAGACATCAACCGTTTTTTGGTTGGATACAAGACCTGTCAGATAAAGATCCAACTTCAATATTTAATCTATTTGGTTTAATTCCTTGGGACCCTCCAGGTTTTTTAATAATAGGTATTTGGCCGATATTAATGGGGTTAACTATGTATGCGCAACAAAAATTAAATCCAGCTCCAACAGATCCCATTCAAGCTAAAATATTTGCATTTTTTCCACTTTTTTTAACAATAATATTAGCCCCTTTTCCTTCAGGGCTAGTTGTTTATTGGACAGTCAACAACATCTTAACGATAGCTCAACAGTGGGTAATAATGAGAAAAACCAAAGTAAAAACTAACTAAATGTCGAAAGATAATAATTTAGAAAGTTTTAAAAAGTTTTGGCCAAGTGATGCACCGAATATAGGCAATGTCCCTAAGTATATTAAAAAATACAAGGATGAACTTATAGTAATTAAATACGGTGGAAACGTTTTAATTGATAGAAATATTTTTAATAACTTTATAGAAGATATAAGCATACTTAATAAACTGGGACTTTCAATATTGGTTGTTCACGGAGGTGGGCCTCGGATAGAAAGAGAATTAAAAAAAGCAAACATTCAAACTAAATTTTTAAACGGTCTTAGAGTTACTGATGGTAAAATTATAAAAATAGTTGAAAAGGTACTTGTTGAATTCAATAAAGACATCGTACAATCATTAAATAAATTAGGATCTAACGCCGTATCGTTTACGACCAAAGAAAATAATATAATAAATGTGACACCCGATAAAAAAGAGTTGGGCTATGTAGGTATTCCCTCTAAAATAGATGTCGATGTAGTTAAAAAAATTATAAGTCAAAAAAAGATTCCTATAGTTGCACCATTAGGGCTAGATGAGAAAGGTCAAACCTATAATATTAATGGTGATACAGCAGCAAGCGCAATAGCAAAAGTACTGACATCGAGAAGATTACTTTTAATGACTAATGTTGAGGGTGTTTATGATGATAAGAAACAGTTAATTTCTGAAATAAAGCCTTTTGATATAGAAAATTTAGTGAAACTAAAAATTGTTCAAGGTGGTATGCTTCCAAAAATAAAAAATTGTATTGATGCAGTTGAAAATGGAGTAAGGGGTGTTGTAATCCTTGACGGTAGAAAGCCTAGATCAATACTATTTGAAATATTTTCAGACAAGGGAGCTGGGACTTTAATAAGAAAATGAAAGAATTAAAAAACATAAAATTCTGGCTATTTGATCTAGATAATACATTATATTCTGGTGCCACCAAGGTTTTTGATCAAGTCGATAAAAAAATGACAGAGTTTATATCTTCAAAGTTAAATACGTCTAAAAAAGAAGCTAGAAAAATACAAAAAAATTACTTTACAGAATATAATACAACATTAAATGGGATGATAAAAAACCATAAAATCGATGCCAATGAATTTTTAGATTTTGTTCATGACATAGATCTTAGTTTTTTAAAAAAAGATAAATTATTAGATGAACAAATTGAAAAAATAGACGGCAAAAAGATTATATTTACTAATGGGTCAAAAGCTCATGCTAAAAATGTTACAAAAAAACTTGGTATTGAAAGACATTTTGATGATATATTCGATATAGTAAGTGCAGACTTTATACCAAAACCATCATTAATAACTTACAAAAAAATAATTGAAAAATACAAAATTGAGCCACAATATAGTATATTTATAGAAGACATTGCAAGAAATTTAAAACCCGCTTTTGAGTTAGGTATGAAAACAGTTTGGATTATTAATAATGAACCTTGGGCTGCAAAATATTCTGACTCAAATTTTATAAACTATAAGGTAAATAAACTTACTAACTTTTTAAAGGAGATAAATGAAAGCAAATGAACTAGAGAATATAATTAACAAAGCTTTTGAAGACAAAAATAATATAAGTGAAAATTCAGATAAGAGCATCATTGAAGCTATAGAAAAAACAATCAATCTTACCGACCAAGGTGTTTTGAGAGTAGCTGAAAAGAAAAATAACAGTTGGGTTGTAAACCAATGGATTAAGAAAGCAATTTTACTAAGTTTTAAAACTAGTAAAATGCAAATGTCAAAAGGACCATATACAACTTGGTATGACAAAGTATCTGGTAAGTCAGTTTTGTGGAATGAAGAAGACTGGAAAAAAGCAGGCTATAGGCATGTTCCTAATGGTGTTGTGAGAAAGGGATCATTTATTGCAAAGAACGTTGTTTTAATGCCGTGCTTTGTAAATCTAGGTGCTTATGTGGATGAGGGAACAATGATAGATACTTGGGCTTCAGTTGGTTCCTGTGCGCAAATTGGAAAAAATTGTCATATCTCAGGTGGAGCCGGCATAGGTGGAGTTTTAGAACCCCTTCAAGCAGGTCCAGTAATTATCGAAGACAATTGTTTTATAGGCGCAAGATCAGAAATTGCTGAAGGCGTTATAGTGCAACAAGGGGCCGTTATATCAATGGGTGTTTACATTGGAGCATCAACAAAAATTGTTGATAGATCAACAGGAGAAGTTACATACGGAAAAGTTCCAGCTTATTCAGTGGTTGTACCTGGTAGTATACCTAACAAAAAAAATCCTGGTGGACCAAGTTTATATTGTGCTGTAATTGTTAAAAAGGTTGATGAAAAAACTAGAAGTAAAACCTCTATAAATGAATTATTAAGAGATTAAATGCCTGCTATTGATGAATTAAGACTATCTAAAGATTTAATTAAATTTCCTAGCATAACTCCTATTGATGCTGGTGCAATTAGATTTCTTAGTAAAAAATTAAAATCATTGGGTTTTAATTGCAAAATATTAGAATTTAATAAAGGAAAAGGAAAACCAATCAAAAATCTTTATGCTAGATTGGGGAAAAAGCAACCAAATCTTTGTTATGCAGGTCACACAGATGTTGTACCACCAGGAAATTACAAAGATTGGACTGTAAATCCCTTTAAACCAAAAGTTAAGAATGGATATCTTATAGGTAGGGGTGCAAATGATATGAAAAGTTCAATAGCTTGTTTTGTGTCTGCAGTAAGTGTTTTTTTAAAAAACAAACCAAATTTTATAGGGTCAATAAGCTTTTTAATAACTGGTGATGAGGAAGGTTACGCTACTAATGGTACAAAAAAAGTAGTTGAATACTTGAAAAAAAGAGGAGAAAAAATAAATTTTTGTATTGTGGGTGAGCCAACCAATCCAAATAGTCTTGGAGAGATGATTAAGATTGGACGAAGAGGAAGTATCTCTGCTAATTTAGATATTTTAGGCACCCAAGGGCACATAGCATACCCTCACCTTTCAAATAATCCTATTAATACTCTTGTAAAGATCTGTTCAGAGCTTAAAAGTAAGAAATTAGACAATGGTAATAAAAACTTTCAACCATCTAATTTAGAGTTTTCAAATATTCTTGTTAATAATAGTGCACACAACGTTATTCCTGCAAAGGCAAGTACAAATTTCAATATTAGATATAATAATATGCAAACTGCTACAAAACTTAAAAAAAAAATAAATAGCATCATTAAAAAGATAGTAAAAAAACAAAATTGTCGATTTAAAATTAAATATTTAGAAAATGGTGAGTCATTTCTTACTTTGCCAGATAAAAATATTTTTCTGGCTAAAAAAATTATAAAAAAAATTACAAAAAAAAATCCTGTCTTTTCAACAACAGGTGGAACATCAGATGCTAGATTTATTAAAAAGATTGCTCCATGTTTAGAATTTGGTTTAGTTAATAAAACTATGCATAAAATTGATGAGTGTGTTTCTTTAAAAGATCTTAGAAATTTAAAAAAAATATATTTAAAATTTTTACAAGAGTACTTTAAGTGAAAACAGGCTTTATATCGACGAACAGCTCCCTGGATCATGACACCGGAGATGGCCATCCTGAAAATAAACATAGAATTACATCAATTTTAGAGAGAATAAAAAAAAGAGATTTTGCTAAACTTCAGTGGAGTGAGCCAAAAAAATTTAATGAAATCTATCTTAGAGATACTCATAATGAAGAATATTTAAATCAAGTGAATAAAACTTTTCCTTCAAAGGGACAGCTATTTTTAGATGGAGATACAATTATTTCTCCTGGAAGTAAAAAAGCTTCTTATGACGCTGTTTCATCAATTATTAGCGCTATAGACCTTATTGAAAATAAAAGTTTAAAAAATGCTTTCTGTGCTGTGAGACCCCCTGGACATCATGCGGAATACGACAAAGCAATGGGATTTTGTATTTTTAATAATGTTGCAGTTGGTGCTAATTATTTAATTAAAAAGTATAATTATAAGAAAATAGCGATAATTGATTTTGATGTTCATCACGGAAATGGGACGCAAAATATATTTTATTCGAATTCAAAAGTACTTTATATTTCAACTCATCAGTATCCACACTATCCTGGTACAGGTTCAGAAAAAGAGAAAGGTAAATTTAATAATATTTATAACATTACTTTGCCTGCTGGTACAAATTCAGAAGAGTATCTAAATGCTTACGAACGAGTTATTTATAAGTTAAATAAATTTAAACCTGAATTTATACTTTTTTCAGCTGGTTTTGATGCACATCAAAAAGACCCATTATCTAATTTAAATCTTAAGTCAAAAGATTATTATGAGATAACAAGAAGAACTCTAGTGGCAACTAATAAGTATACAAAAGGTAATATTGTTTCGATTTTAGAAGGAGGATACGATTTAAATGCATTGGCCGAAAGTTCAGAAGAGCATATTAAAGCGTTAATTAATTTTTAATGAAATTAGAAACTAAAAATGAAAATAATGCTGATTTGATTTTTCGAACAATTTTTGTTTTTATTATTGGATATTTTTTTTATGGTTATATAACAGATGAAAACGCTGCCGGCGCAGGTGGATATAACGGAGATTTTAATTTAATTTGGAAAAACTTAAATTTATATAAAAATGGTATACTCGAAAATTTAAATAATCCTGAATATACCGATAGTAGATTCCCTTTTTCTTACATTTTTCACTCAATAATTAATCCTTTCGCTGATAATAAAGAAAGCTTCAGACACAGTGTATTTATATTATCTTGCTTAGTACCGATATTGTTTTATCAATGTTTAAAACAAGTAGCGAATGAAACTAGTAATGATAAAATTATTTTAGTTTCATCTTTGATTTTACTGAGTCCTTATTTCAGGACAAGTGCTTATTGGGGTTTAGGAGAAAACTATTCTTTTATTTTTCTGTGTTTGTCTTTTTTAGCCTTTCATAACATAAAGATTAATTATGAAATAAACTCTAAAAAAAAGAAAAATTTGCTTTTAATCGGCGTAAGCTTTTTTAGCTCACTATGTTTTTATTTTGATCAAAAATTAATCATTATCCCGTTAATGATATATTTGAGTTTATTTTTAATGTTAAGTAAATATGAAAAAATTCTTTTTACAATATATTATTTTATTTTTTCACTACCTTGTTTGTACCTTGTAACTATTTGGGGATCAATTTTACCTCCAGATGCGGCAGATTCAAGATTAATAAGCGAAAAATTTAATTTCTATAATTTAGGTTACGCTGTGACAATCATAGCTTTTTATATCTTTCCCTTTTTAATTTTAAAAAATAAGACCCAAATAATGAAATTAAAAACAAAACAAAATTTAATTATAATTATGCTTTTTATTTTTTACCTTACCTTTTTAGTTATTGATAACAATTTCGAAAACTTACCTATGCTAGGAAAAGGAATTTTTCATAAATTATACTTAATTATTTTTGAAAAAGATTATTTGAGATTTTTATTTACGATGATAACATTTTTGATATGTTTTCTTATACTTTTAATTTATTTTGAAAAAAATTATAGTAAATTACTAGTATTTTATTTTGTTTTTTCTTCAATGATTATATTTCCTTTTATGCAAGAATACTTAGATCCATTACTATTTATTTTACTTTTAACTTTTTTAAATGAAAAAATTCTTATAGACAGGAATCTTGTAATTAGTTTGACAATTTTTTATTCATTATTTCTTTTTGGGACAAAAATTTATTATAACATTACTTTGTAGATTATTTATAACAAGTCATAGTAAACCAAGTATAGGGAATAAAAGACTGATTAGAAATTTTTGCATTTATTTTTTTGAAGTTTTTTTTTACAAGTTTTAGGTATTCATTTTTAGTTCTTACATTAGCTCCTCTATCATTTTTTATGAAAAACTTTGCAATTATATTTTGATTCTTAGTAAAAATAGGATCCTCTGTAAGTAAGACGCCTTTTTTTTTCATCACCTTCCTGCATAATTTAAGAATAGTTTTTGCCTCTTCATTTTTTAGATGATGTAATATTCCAAATAATACCACGTAATCAAATTTCGGTAATTTTTTTAAATCTTTAAACGTAAATTTTTTACAAAAAAAATGGCAGTTGTTTCTATTAAATTTTTTTCTCGCATAATTTATATGTCTTTTGTCAATATCAAATCCATAATAATTACTAAATGGTATGTAATTTAATATTTCTGCTGGCCCACATCCAATATCCAAAACATTAACTTTTCCAAATTTAACATTCTTCCTAATAACTTTTTCTCGAAAAGATGTACCGGACATAAGCTTTTGTACAATCTTATAAATTAATGGGTAAGAGATAATATTATATATAATACCTGGTCTTTGGCTCATTTTAATTTTTTATAAATTGGTTATGTGTTAATTAGTTAGGTTAACATATGACTATAAAAAATAATACATTAATTCAAGGCTCAGGTTTTATAGCTAAAAGCTTTAAAAGATATTTAATTAAATTAAGGAGGCTAAATGTAATAGTATATGCTGCAGGGGTATCAAATTCTTTATCTAATAATAAGAAAATTTTTAAAAACGAAATCAATAGATTTAAAAGATTCAGTAAATTAAAGTTAAAGAAAAAGGTAGTTTACATTAGTACTTGCTCGGTGTCAGATCCATCAAGAAAGTTAAATAAATATATAAAAAATAAGATTATAATTGAGAATATGATTAAAAAAAATTTTAAAGAGTACTCTATCATTAGATTTCCAGAAATTGTCGGAAGGAGTAAAAATAAAAATACTCTTATTAATTATTTGCATCAAAAAATTAAAAATAATCATAATTTTAATTTGTGGAATGGGGTCGTAAGAAACATTATAGATGTTGATGATGCTATAAAATTAACAATTGTTTTACTAGAAAAAAATAAAAATAAAAATAATACTTTTAATATAATGAATAAAAGATTTTATAAACCTATTGAAATAGTTAAATTATTTGAAAAATTATTAGATAAAAAAGCAAAATTTAAATTAATTAATAAAAGATTTAAAAAATGGAATATTAAAAGATCAAACAGAGTAAAAGAAGATAAAAAATTAAATATTAATTTTGACAAATATTACTTAAAACGAAAAATTTATAAATACTACAATTAAATGAATTTATCTATAATAATACCAGTTTATAATAGTGAAAAAATTCTGGATAATTTGATAAACCAAATTTATAGCTCGTTAAGCAACACTGATATAAGTGACAATTATGAGATAATTCTTATAAACGATCAAAGTGAAGATGAGAGTTGGAAAAAAATAAAAAATTTATGTTTAAAAAATAAATTTTTAAAAGGGATTAATTTAAGAGAAAATTTTGGACAGCATAACGCTATTATGGCAGGTTTAAATTATTGTAACGGTAAAAAAATCATTACAATGGATGACGATTTGCAACATCCTCCGGAGTTTTTAATAAATATTTACAATGAACTTAAAAACAATGATGCCTGTTATACTTACTATAAAAACAGGCGACACATTAAGTGGAAAAAAATTGTTAGTTGGGCAAACAATATTATATCAAGTTTTTTGTTAAATAAGCCTTTTCATATATATTTATCTTCTTTTAGAGGTATTAATAGAAATGTTGTAAATAAAATTATTCAATTCAAAGATGTAAACGTGTATTTGGACAGTTTAATATTAAATGCTACCAAAAATATTTCTATGATAACCGTTGAACACTCTCAAAGGTTAAGTGGAGAAAGTAATTATACTTTTAAAAAGCTAATTAAATTATGGTCTAATATGGTTTTAAGCTCAAAATTCTATCCACTTAGATTTTCTTCAATTTTAGTAGGTGTGTTAAAAATAACAATAAAATTAATGATAGACACAAAGCAAAAAAAGTATCAGTACTCAATATTAGAAAAAACATTTAATGACTAATAATTTGCCATCCGTAGATATAATTTTGCCAAACTATAACAGCTCAGAATTTTTATCAGAGACACTTAACTCTATATTTAATCAAAATTTTGAAAATTGGAATCTGATCATAATTGATGACAATTCTGATGAAAAAACCAAGGATATTTTAAAAAAAATTAATAATGATAAAGTTAAGATTATTTGGCTGAAGAAAAACAAAGGTCAAGGATTTTGCAGAAACTTAGCCTTAAGATACTATTGCAAATCTGATTACGTGTCGTTTATAGACTCGGATGATTTGTGGAAAAAATCTAAATTAAAAGAACAAATTAATTTTATGAGAGAAAATGATATAGATTTTAGTTACACTCCATATGAAATAGTAAAATCAGGTAATAATAAATTTGTTAAAAACATAAATGTCCCTTTAAAGTTTAACTATAAGTCATTTGTTGGAAATACATCAATTGCTACTAGCTCTATGATATTAAAGAATGGTTTATCTAAAAAAGCAAAGTTTACTAAAACAAGAAGTTGTGATGATTATTATTATAAATGTAAATTATTAAAACAAATTAAATACGCCTATTGCTTTAATCAAACTTTGACCACATATAGGATAAGGCCAGGATCAGTACAGTCTAATAGATTAAGGAATTTATTTTTAGTTTGGAAAATAAATAGGAATTTAAATAAATTTAGTTTTTTTAAAAGTTTAGTATCTTTGGTGAGTATCTCATTTAACTCTCTTAAAAAATATGGACTTAGATAAATTAATAATACACTTTTTCTAAATATAAACCTTCAGGTGGAGCAACTTGAGCACAATAAGACCTATTTTTAGAATTTATAACTTTTTTCAGGTAATTTTTTGACCAAGAACCATCGCCGATCTTTTTGAGACATCCGACCATAGATCTCACTTGTTGTTTTAAAAAAGATTTTGATCTAAAATTAATTATAATTAAGTCTCCAGATTTTTTTACAGAAGCATTGTCAATAGTTCTTATAGGAGATTTTGCACCACAAGAAGAAGACCTAAATGCTGAAAAATCTTTGGTGCCTATAAACATTTTAATTGCTGACTTCATTTTTTTTATGTCTATTTTTTTTTGTATAAACCACACTTTATTATTCATCAGAGAGGGATTTCCAATTCTATTAAGGATAATATATCTATAAACTCTTTTCTTTGCACTATACCGAGCGTGAAAAAAATTTTTTTTTTCTCTCAAATTTAAAATAGAAATATAATACTTATTAAGAAAAAAATTTAGTGATTTTAAAATTTTATTGGGTTTCTTTATTTTTTTTTTTAAAAAAAAGTGCGCAGATTGCTCTAAAGCGTGAACTCCTGAATCTGTTCTTCCAGATCCGTAGATAACAATCTTTTGTTTTAATATTTTCTTTAAAATTTTTTCAATAATTCCTTGGATCGATCTACCTTTTTTTTGTTTTTGCCAACCGTTAAAGTTAGTCCCATCATACTCAATTAAAATTTGATAAATATAATTCATTCTAAATTTGAGCCTATTTCAAATTTGTTACCTCTTACAAAAGCATCCGTTAACATTTTAGATTTACCCTCTTTTTGAATTTCAAGTATTTGCACTGAGTCTTTTCCACAACCAATTAAAAGATTTGAGTCGAGAACTTCACCTATCCTACCCTTTTTTTTTACGCTTTTAGCTTTCCATATTTTGTATCTATGATTTTTATATTTAATCCAAGCACAAGGTGAAGGATTAAAAGCGTTAATTTTAGCTACAATTTTTTCACTGCTGTCTTTCCAGTCAATCTTAGACTCTGTCTTTAAAATCTTTTTTGCATAAGATGCAATTTTATGATTTTGTTCAATAAATTTAGCTTCTCCATTTTTAATCTTTTTAATACAATTCAAAATATTTTCAGACGCTAATTTAGACAGCTCTTTTCTAAGATAGTCATAAGTCGTATCTTTATTGATCTCGATCTTTAGTTGTTGCATAATAGGTCCTGAGTCTAATTTATCCTCTACCTTCATAAATGATATTCCTGTTACCTTATCCATATTCATTATTGATCTTTGTATGGGAGCTGCACCTCTCCATTTTGGTAATAGAGAAGTATGTATATTCAAAAAAATCAAATCTTTTATATTTAGAAATTCTTTAGGTATTATTTTTCCATAAGCTGCAACGATAACAATATCAGGTTTTAATTTTTTAAAAAAATTAAGTTCATCTTTTGTGTTCAAAGAAATAGGATGTCGAACATCAATTCCTAGTGAAGTAGATATTTGATGTATGGGAGTCTTATTAATTTTCTTTCCCCTAAATTTCTTTTCAGGAGGATTGGTGTATGTTTGTATAATTTTAAACTCAGAATTATGTAATCTCTCTAAAATTGGAACAGAGAATTCTGGGGTTCCCATAAAAACAATTTTAAATGACATTTTTTTTTTGAAGTTAAACTACAATTCTTTCTAATGATTTCTTTTGTTTTGATAGTTTTTTAATTATCATTGTTTTTTTTAACTTTGATAAATAGTCAATAAATAAAATTCCATTTAAATGATCTATTTCATGTTGAATACAAGTAGCTAAAAGCCCCTCAGTTTTAATTTCTTTTTCTTTACCCTCATAATCTAAAAATTTTATTGTACATTTTTCTGGCCTTTGTATTTTCGCAAATTGACCTGGAATAGATAAGCATCCCTCTTCATAAGTTGCTTCATTATCAGATTTAAATACAATCTGTGGATTAACAATAAAGAGAGGATTTTTTTTCTCTCCTTCTTTAGCAAGATCTATAACAATAATTCTTTTCGGAATTCCAATTTGTATAGCAGCAAGTCCTATTCCGGGAGCGTCATACATTGTCTCTAACATATCATCCATAATTTGTTGGATTTTACTGTCAACTTTTTCGACTGAAACTGAAATTTTTCTTAATAGAGGATCAGGCTCAATTAAAATTTTTCTTATAGTCATAACTTATTATAAGACAATTAAGTCCTTAAAGGTAGGGTTGAAATTAAAACTTTATTTCTTAATTTAATTAACTTAGCTTTGTTCAATATATTTGTGATAAAATATATTGTTTCAGGATCCAAATCTTTTATTTCATCAGAT